>Ga0056128_1008011_pt1 | contig 13348 bp, 5 predicted proteins | sample WorMetLIZISLAND2_FD_71113 | JGI IMG/M metagenome (GOLD analysis project Ga0056128, IMG submission 71113) | Marine gutless worms symbiont microbial communities from Max Planck institute for Marine Microbiology, Germany - Olavius geniculatus... ... | reverse complement strand
GTGCAGAAGGCTCAAACTTTTGGGGGAGCAAGAGCTATGGCCTGCTCTCCCGTGCCAAAAGTTGGGGGAGCAGCTGCTCCCTCTGCTCCCCCTGTTCCAACGCCCATGCATGACTGCACCCATGGCTTATCGACACGTGATGCCTCTGTACAGACTGGTGAATGTAAAAAAAACGTTCCAGAAAAAAAATTAAAAAACGTAAAAAAACGTAAAAACGTGGCAAAAATTTTTAAAAACGTTAAAAACGTTGAATAAAAAACGTTGGTCATAATCTGTTTAAACTTTTGCCTAATGCCTAATTCTGTAAGGGCAGTATCTGGAACTATAATCTAGATAAAAAACTTTATTTAATTTTAATTTAATTTGACTGCTGCGCACTGACTGCTGCATACCACTTCTCTCGACCATCTGTTGCATAATGCGCTTGCACAGCTGCAAACGTATAAATAAAACCGCAGTAAAACAACTGAAAGCGGTCGCCGTCGATTCCGTGTATAAACTGCAGGGAGAGAAACTTGGTGCTACAAAGTTGCAGAGACCTTGTATTTCCTTGCAGGGGTTTACATAATTGCAACACGACTGCGTGCAACAAAGAAATCATTTGCGGAAAAGTTTTATGGCCGTCGACTTTTAGTAGTTAAATCGTAGCTGTAAAATAATGTATCCGTGCGCAGATTACTCACTACAGACTCAAATTTAGAGAGAGCTGTGATAACTTGTAACATTACCAACACAGCTTGCAGCGCGTCATTGAATGCTACCACAATTAATCAATGCATTGTTGCTTTAAGATTTTATTGACAACTGTTTACAAATTTCACAGTACACTGCTGGTGTCAACATTTTGACAACAAATATGGTAGCAAGTTCAGAAAATGCAACTTAACCATAACTAAGAATCAAATAATTCATACATAACGGTCACTGTAGTCGTTTCGACGAGACAATGTAATTTACAATGATGATGTGATATTGCAGACTTGTAATTCAACACGAAGCTGCTACTCGGTCTCCGGCAATGATGACGCCGTGCTTCGTCAGCTGGTCCCCGTTACACTCACCATCCATCATCACATCACAGCTCTACGGTATTTATTATCAGTATAAACGTTCAATCTATATACAGCAGTGTTGATCTCTGCATGGCTCTCGGTCGATGACGCTGCCTTAATAACAGTAATGACTAGAAGCTCCTAGAGCTGACAAACCCCCGCCGAGAATGATGCTGCCACCTGGCGAACACAACGAGTCTCAATTACTTTATATTTATCTTTTAATAATGAATTATGATACTAAATGATTGAAATTCCGAAATCTACAAGAACAAAAAATTTTGAAGGGCATTAAAATTGAATCGCATGCTTTTTTGATTAGCCTATCGTAAAAATTTCGTAACTTTTTTGACAGACGCAACAACACATAATCTCTTCGGCCGAGGTAACGCTAGTCTGTAACAGTAATTTTTTCAGAAGTTGGACAGACGCCAGTGACAGAACAATGCAGTTATAGAACCGTGAAACGCGCATCCATGTTAATAATGTCGCGTGCAACAACCGGAAGGTATAGGTTTAGTAGGCTCATTTTATCATGAACCGTGGCCACAGTAAGGCAAGAACGTTGTGAAAAATATTTAGGTTTTTTACACTTTACCACACATATAATATTAGCAAAAAATGTTGTAAAACATTTAGCACGATTGCGCACAGCTTGAAGATAGGATAATAATGCGGTGGTTAGGCCTACGTTTTACTCGAATGTCGATTTTCCGGCTTTCCACGGACGTAAATTGTTTACGTTTAGCCATGTTCAAAACATTATTATGATGGTTGTAGTCTAGAATCAAAGTGGTCTGTGTAGGTTTGAAACGGAGACGGATCGTATATCAATCTGTCCTGTCAGTCGTGTTGGCTTTGTACGTTGTCAAGCAAAACGTCCAGCTATCGCTGCCGTCAATAGCACTGTCGTCTTGGTGCAGTCACATCAGATTCTTCACAATCAGTCCAACTACTTCATTGGTACGTACCACATTTGATTTATTCACGAAATCAGCTGAATTTTACCTTACCCGTCGCTATAGAATAGAAACAGTCAGAAAACCCCTGAAACGACTACAATATATAGGCTTAAAACTTGGAACACTTGATACGTCTCCGAGATAAATTCTCACTTTTTATTAGTTGCAATCTGTTTACAAAAAGTGGCGAATGTAATGTAACACTTTGTATTTTTTATCCGACTTGCTTGGTGACGAAACTTAATTTTTGGCATATTTTTACGTATGGCTTAGAGCTGCGGACATATGCAGCGTATGTTCTTTTACGATGGACAGTAAAAATAAAACGTAAATTATACTTATCTCAAAAACGTAAAAAAATTGACGTGAACAATGGACACGTTATAAAAACGATTCAGGCAAGACTGACGTATCTCTAGCCTGACTTGTGCCTTGAAACGCGCAAAGTCTTGAACTGAAGTCTTAAATTCACGACATTTGCTAGTAGGAAAAATTCGGTTTTGACTTTGACTTTGATCTTACCCATTGTCTTTACCTGCTGTTAAATGTAAATCTTGCAAAATTTTATAGTCTGCGGCTTTTCAGCTATGTATAAAGTTTTTAACCGTGTATAAGCTTGTGTCGTTTACTTTTTGGATATATTTTTCCGGATGTATGTACAATGTATTTCCATTTTGTTGTTCGTCGTATACACACGTGTACGGTTGTCATGTCATTAAACTTTACTACTACGACTACCGTATACTCTAGCGTAGTAGCATAGGACACGTCGATGACTGATGAAAGGCAATAGGCACAAACACACGGACACACACCCTGGTATTAGAAAGCGTCGTCGGACATCTACCTACACAGCATCTGGGCATTAGTGTGCAGCGCGTATAGAAATGTCACGGCCCGTCCCTTTGCGTCGCCAGCGTCAGGGTTATTGCAATAAAGTCGTTCCGGAGAGAGACGCATAGAAATATTGCTACGAGTCTGCAGACTAAAGGTAGGCGTCTATACATAGTATCTGACGATATTGATGTCGTCTGTATAAGTGACACACAGTTGCTTGGTGCATGGCCAAGTTGTGGATGTGTTTCTTCTCGTATGGTTTTCGTTTTGCTATTTGTATTTTTCTTTTTTCTGTTCCGTCAGTCTTACTACTTTTTGTCTCTTATTATTTTATTTTCTGTTTTTAACCAAATTAGCTGTCAGCACATTGTGGACTCACATAAATATTGCACCGTGGTCTTGAAGTACGTTGCAGTATGCACACCGTGTAAAATTCAGTCGCTGCATGTGATTTTATGACAATGGCGATAATGATAATGATGTTGTTAGGACACACACAAACACTTGTAAGAAACTTCTAAAAACGTTTTTATTTGCAGAGTTGTACTATCGTTGCATCATTAATTTATGATTGGTGTTTTATTGGTAAGTGGACAGAAAACCACGATGTGCTGTGGCTGTATTTCCTTTGTATTTCACTGTATTTCACTCTTTGAACAAACATGTCTTCATCTGGCGTCTGAAGTTATTGTAGCTGAATAGTTGCCGCAGCCAGTTGAGATGACTGTGGGCTGTTCCAGACAGTAAGAGAGTAGGTAAGTATTTTATTGGAAGTAAGTAACGCGACCGTAAATGCACGATCTGATTTGATGTTGACAGACAGGTGCGCTCATACATATTCATAAGGTGTGGGGAGGGACGTCGCTGGATTAACACTGTACGTGTCTTCCGTGACGCAGCGATGCGACAGAAAGACAGACAGACGAAGAAAGAAAGAGAGGGGGAAAGTATTGGGGGTGTTTACACGATCCAGCAAACGTCCAGCAAACTTCCAGCAAATGTATTCAAAATACACGTGCTAATGCTGGACGTTTGCTCGACGTTTGTTGGATCGTGTAAACACCTTATAAAGATGAAAATAATTGAATAGAATCAAATTTAAGTCCACTCCGACTTCGTTTAACATTTCCGTTGCGAAAATTTGCAGTACTGCCTGATATTCATCGATCACCAACTACATTCCAGTTTAACATTATTTTTCCTAGCGTCACGTAACGTAACGATAAGGGTCACTGCAAATTCGTAAACGGTGTGATGTAGTACTGGTATTGCTATGAATATTGCGCTGTTGCAAAAATATTTTTGTGCAGACTGCAAATTGAGCGATATCTTAAAAGCGAGTCAAAATTCATGAATCTTATCGAATGGAATCGGATTTGTTTTTAGCGGAATGGCCCAGCTCTAGTAGATAGAACTGTTGGCTCGACCTCTCGGCGTCGCAGACTCTGTGGAAATTGCATTAACGACAAGACGACGACGTCATTCTGAAGAAAGCAATTGCGCTAAGTAATGGCACGATGCTTCCTGGCCGCTGCTAATGTATACCCCTATATACACGGTGTTTCATAAAAAGGACTTCTTTTGTTTTTTCACAATTCACTCAAATGATGATTAATTTACACGAAATTTGTACCAGTTGTAGCTGAAAGAATACTATTTTAAAATAATTTAACAAAATATGGCATTTTTTGCTAGTCGTGACGTAATGCTGACGTCATAATGTGTCGTGAGTACAAGCTTGCTTGTTTCAACTAGTGCTGTCAGTTGCTATCTTGCTTCGACAATGAACTAAATTTGGTTCGCTGATGGAAAATGTTTTTCGTCTTAGCACTGAGCAACATGGGGACATGAAATCAGGCGTGTTTCGGTCCAAAAATGCAACCATTTTGCAAGCTCGGTGTCTTAGTGCACTGCCTTGCTCGAACAGGTGAAAGACCAACTATCCCCACAGACACCTAAATGCGATCGCTTTGCACGTTTTTTGTGGCTGCAATTGTAAAGCTTCAAAAATTTGTCACCAATGAACCAGATTTTTCACCATTAGAGCAGGGTAGCAACTGACAGCACCAGTTGAGACTAGCAAGCTTGTACCCGTGTCACATTATGACGTCAGCATTATGTCACGACTAGCAAAGAACATTTAATCAACTGTCATGTTTTGAATTAACATTTCTTCGGCTACAACTGTTAGAAATTTCATGTAAAGTAATCATCATTTGACTGAATTGTGAAAGAAAGAAAAAAGGATCCTCTTTTATGAAACACCGTGTGCATGTACGCGCTCCGCTGCGCTGCCTGCCACCCTGTAACCCAACTATAGACCGTACTCTATATTGCACTGTAGACGTAGTGGTTTTCTTGTCAGTATTTCTGTAAATAATAGTATTGCATTTTGGTTCAAAATTCATCTTGAGGTAGTCAGACGCACAGGCTTATATTATAGGCCTAAGGCACATTATAAAAACGCAGGGCAATAAAATATTTCTACGATAAAGTTTTATTACTTAACGTTGTCTGTTTCTGACAAAAAGTTATTTTTATTGAAATGATACGTAACAAAGCCAAAGGGCAACATAAAATCATGCAATCATAAAATTATTCGTAATTTCAGGTCAAAGAGCCTTTACATCGAGCGTGCAAATGTGATAAAGGCAGTGCCTTTTCATACTAGGGCGTTCAGTAGGCTGTCTTGAGAATCGATTACACTGTATGTTGTATTCGAAATTATAGTTTATGTATCACTAAAAATTTCATAACTCCACGTGCTTGTTTATAAGTTTACAGCAGTGCAGGTTTCAAGGAAATCAATAAAAAGCGCTACATTTGTCTTGCTCCGAAACGAAGATCTCAGTATATGGGCCTACAGCTGTGTTCAGCATACTGATTCTGTGCAGACCGCACTAGGTCCGAGACCTGTGACATTTTAGTATCAGAAATAAATTTAGTCTTAGTTTCAGAAAAAGGGTTATCGTTTTTTTATTATATTTTAGTTTTTTAATAAAATATTAATACAGTTTTTGTTTTTAACTTTCAGTGTGCGACACATTACTAGCACTATGTTTTTGCGAGCCACTTCATGTTTTTATTTCGTTTTTATAGAAATAGGCCTAATGTGTCATTAAAATTTTATTTTCAGTTAACAACACTAGGCATATAAAATTTTGGCCAGTTGTTTTTTTTGTTTGATTTCAGTTAACGTAAGTATCACAGAGACACGGACACCGGCACAGGTCGCCGGTGGCAGAAATACGTCGTAGTAAATAGCTACAAGCCTGTTAGCCAACGTGATCGATGAATTCGACTCACGCCTCAACTCGACGCTGCGACAAATCAACAAAATCTCTTGACGCTGTTGCATGATGCTTGGAGTCGTGTCGTGTCTTGGCGTACAAAGCTGAGGCCAAGTTAAATTGCGTGAAGCGATGATATTGTGATTTCTTGAGCGATTGCCTGCTATTTTTACGAACGACAGCAGAATGCTTCGCGCGTCTTAGCCATGGCTAGGGCGTCCGTCTGTCCGTCTGTCCGTCACACTGCTGTATTGTGTCAAAACTGTGCGAGCTATAGAGCACCACATTTTACTGTGGACTACCACAAGGACTCTAGTTTTTCGCGACAAAATTTTATGCCTTTGTATGATGGGGTTTCCCTCGAATGAGGACGTCAAAAAGGAGCACCTCCTATAAAGAGGCTATTTGGCCGCTATTGACTTGGCCAGTGTGAAAACAGTTGCAAATAAGTACAAACATGCTGCTTATCATAACAAGCACTGGTGACAGGCTTTTTAGATTTACTGACATCGATGACCTTGAACGACCTTAAATTCCCATAAGAGGGATTTTGGGCAAATTTTTCTCCATTTATATCTGCTACGCACATTTCAAAAGTAAATTGCGACGAAATGGTTAGAGATAGACCAAGACAAGATAATTCTCATATGAACACGGAGTCAGTCCAATGCATTTCGACAGTTTACAGTATATGTTCGTATAAATATAATCAGTGAGCTGTTTAGACCGGTAAAAAAAATCAAACAGTTTAATTTCAAATTGTACAGCAGCAATGATCCTTTTATCCTTCGGTATTATTTTAACTAAACAGTAAACATTGTCAGTTACGAGACCATTCGATTCGTCACTAGCGCTTCACTATAAATGGTCCATCGTCATTATGCATCTATCTTGCACCGTTATGGAGATATAGCGTCTCAAAGATAATGCGGTCACGACCTTGACCTTTTGGGGTCAGGTAACGTCATCGGTCACGTGACTATTCGACTCTCGGGAGTCAACTTCCTGTGGGTGGTCTATAGTGACCATGCGTCCATCTGCCAAAGACAGAAGAAGAGAAAGAAAAAGAGGAAGAAGGAGGGAAAGGAAAGGGAAGGGAAGGGAAAGAAAAGTGGAAAGGGAAAAAAGAAGGGAAAGGGGAAGGATAAAAAGAATGGAAGGTTAAGTAAAGGTGAAGGGAAATGGAAAGGGGAAAGAAAAGGAAAAAAAGGAAAAGGTAAAGAAAAGGGGAAGGAAAAAGAATAAAGGGAATGGTAAGAGAAAGGGGAAAGGGAAAAAGGGAAATGGGAAGGAAAAGAGAAAGGGGAAAGGAAAAGGAAAGGGGGAAGGGAAGGTAAAGCAAAGAAGAAGCTGAAGGTAAAGGAAGGGGAAGGGAAAGGAGAAAGGAAAAAGGAAGGGAAAGGAAAAGGGGACGGAAAAGGTTAAAAAGGGAAGGAAGATGGAAAAGGGGAAAGGGGAAGGGGAAGGAGAAGGGAAAGGGAAAGGGGAAGGAGAAGGGAAAGGGACGGTGGCATGAAGATAGCTTAAGAAATGTAGGACGCACGCACGCACGGACACTCAGGTGATTTTATACTCTGTCCATCCAATGCTATGTATAGCATTTGACAGACTATAAGCTTCATATAAATTTTTCAGCATTAAACGCAGATTTTAGCAGTTTAAGTCCCGACCCTCTAGGTTTAAGGAGGCTTGCTCAGGCGGGCGTCAATAAAAGCTATTCCCCTAAAAAGTACTTATTTTACTATTATTGGTTCGTTTAACGTGAAAACTGTTACAGATATACACAGACATACTGCTGTGTCACAAGCACTAGTGACGAGCTTTGTAATGGTGTAAAATCAATGACCTTAAATGATCTTAAACTTCCAAAGTAGAGGGTGTTAGTGTTTTTTGCATTTTTCGGCTGCGGCGCACATTTCAAAAGTGAATTGCGCCGAAATGGCTGGAGATAAACCTAGACAACCTGCGTATGAAATTCTTAGCATAAAACGTACATTTGTAACCATGCGAGTTTCGACCTTTTAGGTTCAAGTAGTCTTCCGTACGGAAGCCTCAAATTTAGGTACTCTCCGGCCCATCTTATTTTATTGCACGCTTTACACTGTTTGCCCAAGTGGCAAGATCGACGCTGTCGCACGTCGCGTGAGCTTTGATGAAATTACTCGTTTGCATAAAACATGTTTCACATGACCAGAAATGACAATTTCAGTTGAAGAATTACTGCCCCTACCATTATCATATTAGACCTTGGCTTGGCACTTGAGACCACAGCTAAGTTCAGTAAACCTGTTTTTGTTTTTGGCTTTCGCTTTGTATATTTGTTTCCGATATGACAACTTAAGTCTCGGCGTCTGTAAACTGTCATGTAGGCCTGCAACTGCAGCCTACGCTGTATCGTGCGTTAATGTCTGCTTCACTGATGCTCCTAACTTATGATTCAGTCGCATTCGAGGCATGGCACAATCACACTCTATTTACGTACACGTAATGACTTCTGGTATGATTGATGTTATTAATTCCTGCAGAGTAATGCCAGCGTTGAGCAGCAGACAGCCAATAAGCTCGCCGTGCAGTCTTGTAACGCACTGCGCAATAGAGACCAAATGGAACGGAAAGACAACGGGTCATAACCCAAAGTTATAATATAAGATGCGTGAAGTAACCTATGTTTCCCACCCAGTCGCAGTTTCTTGAGTCTATTCAAGCTGATAAGCCTTTTTTCCATCAAACGGAACGCACGCAACGCACACAATGCGTAGGCTACAGTTTTTACGGCGTTACGCAAGACACGCAAGTAACGCAAATTCCATTAAGCAAGGATCGCAATGTCTATGTTCTTGCGCTGCGGTTGTTTTATATACTTGCAAGTTGCATTTCGGCTGTTTTGTCGCTTGCGTTTGTTTCGTACTTTTCATGTTCAATGCGTTCGTCGTGCACTTGCTTCCGTGTGTATTTTTTGCGTCAGTGTAGCAACAAGAATCCTAGCTGTCGCTAGGGTGGGGCCGACCGTACTGGTTGTCACCGATCTTGAAGGTCATCCAAGGTCGATGATTTTTATTTTATCTGAAAGGGCGTATGCCACTTCCTAATAGTGATCAATAGCAACCTAGGCCCTATCTTACACCGTTTACCCACAGTACATCTGTAACGGAGGACAGACTGTCTGACGACAACTACCACCAAAGGCCGATTTTTAAGCTTACAGCTTTGCGGTCGGCCCAAAAATTGTATGCACGGCACGGACCTTACGTTGCGCAGTAGGCCTAAACTTCGCATTGGTTAGACCTACTCACTTGTAGCGTCAGGACTAGGAAATAATAATAGAATTCTCTGCGCGACGCAGCGCAGGGTAAATTAGTGTTTGTTTGCAGGCGCGTCACTAAGCTATGAGCTTTGCACTGTCAGTGATTGATCGAACGCTCGTGTAGCCTACTTATTGCCAAGAAACAACGTCATTAACGCGAGTCGTTCATTTCGTCTCTTCCGCTGTTTGCTATGGACCGTTAAGCCGCTAATCAGAATTAAGGCTTTGTGTGCTATGGCGTGTAACTAACAGGCAAGGCACGGAGTGGGCGTCGTTCCTATTTTCGTTAATTAATTAGCAGTAGGTTTCACTGCAAATTACAAGCAAGCTGCAACGTAATCATTGTTAAATAACGGTAAATTTTACTCGAAAATTTTAACTGTAGAGCACACATGGTCACACTCACTGTCTCACACAACATTTGCTTTCAGGCATTATCTTAGTGTAACTATACTCGTAGATGAGGAGCTGTGCGATGTTCCATACCGGTATTACAAACGGGCTGCGTATAAAAAGTAAATAAATCGATACAAAATGAGCCCACGTCACGCAACAAAGTCGTTTCAGTCGAATAATTTCAGTCGAAAATTTTTAAAGCTGAAAATAAGCAAAAATAGTTCTATCACCAACTTCTCTTATTTTGTCACGCGGTTATGATTAACAAGAAATTTGAGCTAACGTTCACGAGACGCGAGAAAGCCTATAGTAGTTCCTGTTCGCAAACTGTCAGTCCATCTCCAGCCATTTTATCGCAGTTCATTCTTGGAGTGTGCACTGTAGCCAAAAAAACGCAAAAATCAATTTTTAAAATTCTTATTTTCAAAGTCACCGATGTTGATACGACTGAAAAGCTCGTCACTAGTGCTTGTTGTGATAGGCAGCGTGCTTATGCTTATCTGCAACCGTTTTCACGAAAGACTGGCCAACAACGGTAAAATAACGACTTTTACGTGAGTACCGTCCTTTGATGCCATCATGCGCAGGTTTCCTTGAACCTAGAAAATCGAGACTTGGACCGTCGAAATCTACGTTCAATGCTGAAAAATTCGTGCGCAGCTTTTTCATGTCTATCTCAATTGATTTCGGCACAATTCCCTCTGGAAATGTGTCTCACAGCTCGAAATTGCCAAAAAATCCATAAAACCCCTACTTTGGCGTTCAGGGTCATTCAAAGTCATTGAATTCGGTGGCAATCGAGAGCCAGTATACGACTTCCTATTAGTTATTAATAGTAACCTAGGCTTTATCTCGCATCGTTACTGAGATACAGCGACTTATTGGCTGAAAATCGCAAATTTCTCCCACCCCCTCTCATTTAACGCTCTTGTTTGGGGTGGCCCTTTTCGAATTTATGAAAAGTGTTTACGGTTCCTGAAACTAAAGTCTTCTAAGCAGCCGACGGTGAAGATTTGGTGTTTCTAGCTTGCACCGTTTTTGACTGATTTGCCCGTGTGGCGGACAGACTGACAGACGGACAAACAGAATTGCGATGGCCAAAACGCGCTCGCTAAAGTAGTAGCTGCTTTCGCGCGTAAAAACCTTCTCGAGGCAGAGATGCTATATGAGGAGAGGGTAACAGCGGGCTTAGCGGACACTATGATTGGTAGCCTATCGTGGAGTTCATACTTTAATTAGTTTCTCTGCAACTATAACGAAGCTTATTATCTGTTGTCATCTTTTTAAATAAACTATGCCTATCGCATGACACGAGAAGGAAAGCAAATGGGCGACGGGGTGTCAGAGACTGAACTTGAAGTAGGCCTATCTGAATATTTGTGTGCATCGTGAAAGGATAACGTAAGTCCAACACAGCGCATCAGGACTTCAGACGACAGATGCTACGATGGCACGGCATCCTGAGAAGAAGCCTTATCGTGTAAAATTAAGACGCTGACGATGACGATGACGATGATGACGATGATGATGTATAGCTAATCAGACTCAGCATCCGTCAATACAGTGATAATTCGTCCTATCCGCTTTTATGCTATTCAAAGCACTAATAATTTTGACGAGCAGTGAAATGAATTTGCAAGAACTGACCGATGACATCAGACAGACAGACGGACGGACGGACGGACGGACGGACAAATACCAGTGATCTTACGAGGATTTATGCTGGTGACATCGTCTTGGCCTAACTATTGACGCCACCGGAATAAACGCTGTAGACGGATCGAAGTAAAGATTGAACTCCTCCCGGACATAACTGCCTATTTTCTCGACAGAATAGAACAAGACCCTCTGCGGAAAAACCCTTTAGGCTACAAACACGGTGCTTTATGGGGTGTTTACATGATCCAGCAAACTTCCAGCAAATGTATTCAACATACACGTGCTATTGCTGGACGTTTGCTGGATCGTGTAAACACCGTGTAAACACCCTATTACGATTACTGGTCGGGGAGGGAACTGTATGTAGCCTATCGGGTTCTGTCCTGTAGATAGTATTGTTCTTCTTTGACCGTTTGACGATGGGGAGTTTCACCAGGGGGATTTTTGATCAGACGGGTTATGTCGAGACACCGGGTGGATAGGGCATTAACTGTCATACATTGAGCGGCCTGCCTCGCGCAGTGGCCCATGGGACTGTTCAAGATGGCGGATTGAGTCCGGTCGGATCAAACGATCAGGACGCTGAAAGTCATGCGAAAAACATTGCTATGCGAGCGGTCGTTCTGGGACTAGAAGTCGATGTCAGCAGCGTTTCTGCGCACCCTGTGTACTGTACCGATAGGTTGCAAGATTTCTAATTCATCGAACGTTTAGACTTTTGTCTTCAGTGCGTCTCTGAAGTTTCTTTTTGATACGCTGACAGTCCTAAGCTAGTTAGAGCGACTGGTGCAAAAATTGCTCAGATGGTGATACAAGCATGAAACTTGGCACAGTAATATACATATGTACTTCAGCTTATACTAATCATTTTTAGTGCTAGTGCCAACGTAAAATGTTCACGGCATAGCAACCATTGCTAGGCAACGTGTTTTCGTTAACAACCACCATGTCATGACGCTCATGCACACTAATAAAGGCTGCAGATCAGTTAAACTCTACAAAAGTCATGTATTTTTATTTTTCACAAATTAATAGAGTAAACGGTAAATATATTGTATTTATCGGACGTGCGTGCGTGCGTGTGTCCGTCTGTCTGTGTGTAGCGAACTAGTCAACCAGACCAGTTTCTGCATTAAATGCCAATATCTCTAAAACGGTTAAAGCCACATACTTCAAACTTGGTGTGCATGTTTCTAGTGACAGTTCGGACATAACTGCTTAAAATATTTTTAAAATGGGGCGTGGCTACAGTTACGTGACCCTCAATTTTGGGAGCGTTAGTCTAGGCGACTGGTACAAAATGTAGCCAAAATTGCTCAGTTATTGGTTAAAAAAATAAAACATAAAGCATAGAACTTGACAGGATAACACGATAACACATCATACAATACTGATCATATTTAGTGCTAGTGCCATTGTGTTCAGCCTGTTTCTTGGCAACGGTTGCTAGGCATCGAATTTATTTTACCAAAATGCTGTCTAAGCATATGTAATCCAATCAGAAAAAGTGGTGATGTGTTATAGAACGTCAAAACTTTCTGTAGAAATCTTTATAAAACATGCTGACCAAGCAGACTTGTCAATGTACACCAAAACAACATTTGTTTTGTTGCTAAGCAACAAATAAACGATAACAACTGCTTATTTTTAGGCCTATCATCCGTTCGTTAAGCATAACTCACTCTACACACTGAAAAGCATATGGTCTTTTTGAGTAGGCCTACGAGAGTTGATCAATAAGTAATGAGAATCAATGTATTAGACTAGAATTTTTTTCACAATCTATATATCAGTAAAAAGTACATTTTCTACGAACATATATGGGTTTGTTGCGGATATGACGTCATT
>Ga0056128_1008009_pt1 | contig 13349 bp, 10 predicted proteins | sample WorMetLIZISLAND2_FD_71113 | JGI IMG/M metagenome (GOLD analysis project Ga0056128, IMG submission 71113) | Marine gutless worms symbiont microbial communities from Max Planck institute for Marine Microbiology, Germany - Olavius geniculatus... ... | reverse complement strand
CGACCATCGCACCAACGAGGCGCAGTTCATCCGCCTTCTTCGAAGAAGAAGCCGTTGACCGCTACCTTTATGCCTGGGTGAGGACTGGTGAAGGACTAGCGCCCCGCCGGTTTTCAAGCTGACATTGGCGATACGTTACCGTTAGCACGGAAGTGGCTTCATAAATTGACCACGCCCACCGAGAAAAACAAAATGGATGATTGTGGTTAATTTGTGTTTAGAAGTCGAATTTTCGTTATCTCTCTTAGTTTTTGTTGACTATTACTAAAATATCCGAGTTTTGGTGTAGTTCAAAACCTGAAGTTTGGTTTGTTGATTTGTTGTACCACCGGCCGGAACTGACTCGTGGCAGTGACGCGTCGTATGTTTCTGAGGTCATCGAAAGTTACCTGTCACTAGCCGGTCGTGTTGTCGTTGGAGCGTTGTCATGGCGGTTAGCCCAAAGCTGCCGTTTCGACAGCAGGTATAAGTTGGTTTAATTTCGTTTGTATAGTTTGTGTACTTTGAACAAGAATCTGAATTAGGACGGATAGATTTAGAATGGCACCCTGAGGTGACATACTATGCTGATTGCTCGTGCTTTCTGGAGTGCGAATAAGGCTTAAGACTAAGGTGTACAGTTTGGTTGTTGCAGCTTTTGTGGTTGTGATTCCAAACGGTTCTCAAATATTTGTGCAAATTCAGTTTTTTAAGGGACTTGATTTAACGATGAGTCTATAATATCTGCTGTACTGTGTCACTCATTTACATTACTTATTATACCTCATCGTAGTGTACTTAGTACTGGGGTAAGGTTGTTAATTTCTTAGCAATGGATGTGTTTGTGCATGTGTAATGTGCTGTTTTTATATGTGAAATTGTAATTGTCTCTGTATGTGTGTTTTCTGTTAGGGAAAAATTGATCCAGAAGAAATATTTACACAGCAGGAAAAGATAGGAAAGGGTTCTTTTGGCGAGGTTTACAAAGGTATTGATAAAAGAACACAGCAAGTGATAGCAATCAAGATAATTGATTTGGAGGAAGCTGAAGATGAAATTGAAGATATTCAGCAAGAAATTATGGTGCTTTCGCAATGCGACAGCCCGTATGTCACGCATTACTTTGGCTCTTATCTTAAGGTAATCGTTTCTTTCTGCTATAATGTGTAGTACAGTTATGCAGTGTAATAATAAATATATGTATTAATGAAATTTGAAAGTAATTCATGTTCGAACTTTTGTGCATCATGAAATTACTTCAGACTTTATTATATTCATGGAATTATTTGGACTGACTGCGAGTCTATGAGAAATATCACTGTTGAGCTTGTGTTACATTCGATGTGGGATCAGAGTCATGTGTTGGCTGCCTGCACTGAGTGAGTAAATGAGCAGTTTCTTAACTTCACATTAGCACAACATAGGTTATGTAGTGCCATGCAACGTAATAAAAAAATCATTAAGTCTGCAGTCAGGCATTTTCTGGTAACCGATGAGTGAGGATAGGAAATGAGCAGGTCAAGTAGTGGTGTTAATATTATAGCTGCATGCTTTTGTGCTCATTTTCTGACCAAAAAATATGATAGATGTTGTATACCCAGTAATTTACTGTGCTTAACTACTAATGCTGTCTGACCATGTTATCACTGTGATTTTAATTGTGGCTGCTAAGCAATTTCTATATCATTTCTGTGATTATGTGAGTATGTGTATATGTATATGCACACCGGCACACAGGACACAATGTTGTGGATAATAATGGAGTATCTAGGAGGCGGGTCTGCTCTTGATCTCATGAAAGCTGGCACGTTTGAAGAACACTATATAGCAATAATTCTCCGTGAAATTCTGAAGGGCCTCGACTACTTACACACCGAAGGCAAACTTCATCGAGACATTAAAGGTATTCAAGGAGTAAGCTTTTTCTTTAATGGCTGAGATGTCATTATTAAAAATCATCAGCATTTATAGCAATCACAGCAAACCACAGCAAAAAATGACACAGTAAGAAAAAGAACAGTTGGAAAAAAGTAATTACAAGTCACTGTCTTTATCATTGTCGTCATCGCTGTCACCGTCATTACTGGCATGCTCTGTTATGTGTTACTATGGTCATACTACGTCGATATAATTATATAATGTGGGGTAACTTACCCCCCCACTCTCCCTCTCGACGGGCCTGGGTGCAGTGATAAATGACACTGGACTGGTCTCAAATCTCGTCTCAAAACTGAACTGTTTTTTTGTATAGCATATTAACACTACTAACATGCCAATTGTTCTTCTGGATGTTTCTTGTGCTTAAAATTATTTCACTGTATTGTTGCAGTGGCATAGTGTAGCGCTACTGTGGCTGTCAAGCAGTGTTCAGTAGTACGATTAACACATATCATGATGCTGGTGATGCTCATGTGATTGATGATGATGATCAGATGTGATTGCTATGTTACCTGTTGATTTGCAGCTGTTTAACAAGGATGACATGAAATTTGGGATGTGTTAAGATAAGAGCTGTCAAAGCATTAATTTTATTTTAATGCATTAATGCAGAGCATTAATTTTTTATTGCATTAATTAACGCATTATCACTGCACCCAGGCCCGTCGAGAGGGAGAGTAGGGGGGGTAAGTTACCCCGGGTCTCGCAACGTTTGGGGGCCTGCCTGTAGAATACAGAAAGTGAAAAACACATTCTAAATAATCAACAATAACTGCCATCATAGCTAGCATAGATATCTATTAGCCTGTCATCGGAATAATTATTTATTTACAGTAGTGATGGAACGGCAACTATAGTTTAGTTACTTGAATTCAATCGACTGTCAAATAACTGCAGTTTAACGAAGTATTAGAACTTTTGTATCACAGAATTTAGTAAATTAACATAAATTTACATATGTGCATTAATTTTTTTAACGTGCATTAATTTATTAACTAGAGCTGTTGAACCTTAATTTTTAATGCATTAACACACTGCATTAATTTTTCTAACGCACTAATTAACGTGTTATTAACGCACACAGGCCCGTCGAGAGGGTAAGTAGAGAGGTAAGTTACCCAGTGTGCAGCGACGTTTGGGGGGCTCCGGCTATAGAATATAGAAAGTTAACAACACATTTTAAATGTATAGTCAACAATAACTGCCATAATAGCTAGCATAGAAATCTATTAGCCTGTCGTCAAAATAATTATTTATTTACAGTAGTGATAGAAAGGCAACTACAGTTTAGTTACTTGAATTGATTCAGTTGTCAAATAACTGCAGTTTAACGGAATATTGGAACTTTTTCTTCACGGATTTAGTAAATTAACATAAATTTACGTATGTGCATCAATTATTTTAACGCACGTTAATGTTTTTAACACTTGTTAATTTATTAACGCAGTTATGCGTTACTTAATGCGTTAATTTGGCAGCTCTATTATTAACGCATTGATGATTTAATTAATGTGTTAATTTGACAGCTCTAGTTGAGATGCTGTCTGTCTGTCTGTCTGTCTGTCTGTGCCCCTGTCTGGTGTCTGGTGGTCTGTATGCGAGGGTGTGTTTATCTGTGTATATCTTTGTTTGTGTCTGTGTCAGCTGCCAATGTGCTGCTGTCAGAGAAAGGTGATGTGAAGTTGGCTGACTTTGGAGTCGCTGGCCAGCTGACCAACACTATGAATAAGAAGAGTACGTTTGTCGGAACGCCGTTCTGGATGGCTCCGGAAGTCATCAAGCAAACTCCGTACGACTGCAAGGTCTGACACAGCTTTGTATCTGTTATATTTTTCATTACCTTCCTGAAAATGCAGAAGTTATGTGATAGGGTTTGTCCATTTGAATCTGTTTTTTTCTCTCAGCTAGATAACTGGAAAAGTCATCAACAATGTTGTTTGGTTCACAGTACACAGCATATATAGGCATATTTGAAGTCCTCTGTCATTAAGGAAGTCTTGGAAGTCTTGCGCAGTGCACATGTTAGTGGAAAAGGACAATGAAGGGAACTACTGGCTGGCCCTGGTTTACATGGAGAATGGCTGTTCAAGTGATGTGCTCGAGTGCATGTTAATTATTGCAAATTGATATCCTGCTTTTGTTTCTGGTACTGTAGGCAGACATATGGAGTTTGGGAATCACGGCCATTGAGCTTGCTAAAGGAGAGCCACCCAACTCGGAGATGCACCCGATGCGAGTTCTATTTTTAATTCCCAAGAACAACCCGCCACAGCTGACTGGCGACTATAGCCGACAGTTTAAAGAGTTTGTTGAACTGTGCCTCAACAAAGAACCAGAAAACGTACGCACTCTGCGTTGTTTGAAGTTTAAGCATTGCAACTTGCTTTGCATCATTTTTACACTCAACAGCAGCTACTGCTGTAGCGTGTCTTGGCCATCGCAATTCTGTTCTTCTGTCTGTCCGTCTGTCATGCAGGTGGATCAGTCAAAAATGGTGCAAGTTAGGATCACCAAATTTTCACCGTTGGTTGCCTGGAAATCTAGTTTCAGGAACCGTAAAGCTTTTCCATAAATTTGAAGGGGCCATCCCAAACGAGGGTGCTAAATGAGAGGGGAATGGGAAAAATTTGTGATTTTCAGCCGATGCGGCATTGGCTGAGCGAGATAGGTCATGCCGTCTGGTGAGTACAAGTAAAATACTATAGCCTCTGATCGTCTCGCACCCTCTGGCGACTGATTTAGACTTTGTTTTACTGGGCTTTTCTCACATGCACCGCTGTTGCGTGTTCCCGTTTGCATTAACAGGGCTTTTCTTGTTGAGTTTTGTGTGTTGATCATCAAAATATGATACTTTATGCTCTACATTTAGCGTACCAGTGTCTTGATTGTAGTGTGTTGGAGTTCTGTATGGTGAATTGGTGATGATGAAAGTACATGTATTCTGATGAAAACAGCAACAACAGTAGTAATAGCCGAGAGATTGGCACGTTTCTGCTAAAGTTGGTTTAAAGAGCAGTTTAAAGTGTCGTGGCAAAAATAGCTTTTTGCCAGTTGCTGCCACTTTAAACTTTGTTGTGTCCATTTTTACCAGTGCTATATGAATGCAGAACCATGGAATTCTCTTGTTTTTATGTCAATTTGTTGACATTGCGTGTCGCAGTTGTGTTACGAGTGGTGAATGCTGCTTTTGGGATAATAATTTGTATAGTACCTGTCTCTGTACACCATGTTTTTGCCCAGTTTTTCTTGCTATTTCCTTGTCTTGTGTGAAAACAGTTGCAGATAGGCACAGACGTGCTGTTTATCATAACAAATGCTGGTGATGTGTTTTTTGTGGTATCAACATCGATGTTTTCGAATGACTTACGACCCCCAAAATAGGGCTTTTGCTGATTTTTTGACAATTTTTGGCAGCAAGAAAGTGAATTGCAACAAAATGGATGGAGATAGACCAAAACCATCTGCGAACAGGAACTGCTATACTCTCTCGCACGTCTCATGAGCATTAGGTCAGATTTCTTGTTGAATTTTGCAGTCATTGGATCAGTGCCAGTCGGTCAGTTGGTGTGTTATAAGTGCCATGTGTGAAATGTCTAGTGTAGCATAGAGCACCCTTGACACAGACACCTGTAGACATTTGCATGTTCTGTGCATACAGCGGCCGACTGCAAAGGAGTTGTTAAGAAACCGATTCATTCAGAAGGCCAAGAAGACGTCGTACCTTGTGGAACTGATAGAGAAATACAAGCAGTGGAAATCGGAGCACGCCAGTGATGATGGTGACCGCGATGATGACAGTGATAAAGACAGTGACTTGTAATTACTTTTTTCCAACTGTTCTTTATCTTACTGTGTCGTTTTTTGGTGTGGTTTGCTGTGATTGCTATAAATGCTGATGATTTGATGATGCAGATTGAAGCCAGCCTGTCAAAGTTTTTTTTCAACAGTATGTTAAGATTCTGCTTGAGAGACTAGCTGTTCTAGGAAAAGCATAGAACTTGTTAAACACAGGCTGGTTGGTATTTGTTTCTGGTATTTGTTTCTTTAAGCTAGCAGCTGGTTAGGCTGCTAAGGCTTAATGGCTGGTTTAGTGGTTAAAACTGTTAAGACATCTGTCACTGGTAGTAATTTTTAAGACTCAACAGCAACAACCTTTGGTCCTTTACCTGGCTCGGAACGACATAATGTAGATGGCCAAAAACTGTAACTGTGAAAAGACTACTGTGCATAGTGCTAGTTACACTATACCCCCATCCTCCAATAGACAGCATTGTGAGATTGATGACTGTCTGGAGGATAACAGGGAAAATTATTAGAACTGCCATTATTGTTACATCTGCACAATTATAATCGGCAGTTCTTACAATTTTACGTTTAGGCTGTTCTTTTTGATTTGTGTTTCATAAAGGTTAAACTTTCTGTAAAGGTCAAACTTTTTTTTTTTTGTTTCATTATTATATGCATGTGCAATTTTGTTCGTAAAGACCATCCTCGAAATGACCTATACTTTGTCGGGCGGGATGTTAAACCCTACTCACTCATTCACCCCTGCTAGCTTGTTGGTGGTGGCCACAGACATATAAATAAGTAGACTGTTTACTCACTATTCGCCTAACGCAACGAGTTGAAGCCAGTTTTAAGCCCGTTTCATTAAATATTCATCGTGCATATTTCAAGTGGTATGATCCGCCGCCTATAGTTGCGTTTTTGAAGCTTAACGCGTTAGTGTTAGTTCATTATAAGTATATTATAAATACATCCAAGCCGGAGCACGAAAAGCAGATTTTGTAGTATATTGCCTCAATACAACAAAACAAAACTCTTTAGATTTTTTTTTGTCTGCCGTGCCGTCACCAGGTATGCCTAAAGCGTTAGTGTTAGATATGGCATCAAAAACGCAGTTTACGCCACGAACGTCATTATCGTCTGCTAGCAAACCAGATTGTTTTTGCTACCCGGTACGTTATTTTTTTCTAAATTGCATATCATGAACTTTTAGATCATTTTAGCTGTAACCTTACAACTTTTTGTTGTACAAATCAAATTAAAGACGCTTTTAATTCGAAAAATATTTATCGTGCATATGCGGAGGTGGGCGTGGCACTTTTTGGGCTTCAGAGATTTTGCTGAATCCACTATCTATGGTTTTTATATCTGTGGTGGTGGCATGAAACACCCGTTGGTGTTTAAGGCCTTAGCAGCACCAGCGAATAGCAGCAGTTCTGTGGACTAGTCTGTACCAGAGATGTGCGGATCCCGAATTTTTTAGTTTGCATCATTCCGCGGATTTTGACCAAAGATCCATGTGTGCATTTGTGTTTGCATCAGTTCGCAGCCGCAGTGAATAGGCCTAGTCTTTAGTATGTTAGGTAGGCTTCTAGGCCTATAGCAGATTACAATTGCAAAATAACAGCAGTAACAGGCTTGGCAGTGCATTTTGCTAAACAAAACAAAGTTCGTTAGCAGTTATTAAAAAAATACGCTCGTCGTGGAACAAGATCCACGTTAGCCTGTGTCCGCAATTTTTCTTTATGTTTGATTCGCTGTTAGTCTTTGCCCACAAAAAAAACCTGTGGACCTGCATTCGCGGATGTGTGGACACGTCCACAGTTCGCACATCTTTGGTCTGTACGTGCAAACTACAGTGAGTTGATGCCGGTAATCTACTGTACAGCACTGCACTGAATTTTATACTGTGATGGTGTACAGGGGTGATGTAGATGACAGTCGGCAGGCAACTGTAGACTGGAGTTGGGGCACGGTCAGATACAGACTTGCTAGCAGTGATGAAGACAGTGGTGATAACGAGCACACTAATGAGACTATAGTTTCATCCACACAGCCACCTGATGTGCAGCCACCGTCACACACCACCTCTGTACAGGTAAGACCCTTGCTGCTCGACTGACGAGAATGTGAATATATTGATAGTAACTGCAACGTGTGTAATATAGGCAGATGCATTCAATTTGGTAAATTGCAGTTAATGTTAATCAACGCTTATTGTCATATTGCATCATATTATGCTGGCTGGATTATGGCGATAAAAAATATACACTGCAGAATGAATGAAGTATTATGTTGATCGAATAAAAAGAAATTTGCTGATAATTATTTGCACAGTATGAAATGAATGGGTTTTTGAACTTTTCCATTCACGATGCAGTGTCAAAAAGGTCTTCGAATGACATAGTCATCTAATGAACTTATTGATGGTGTTTTTAGCAATAAGTAATGGATGTACACATTGATATTTGTCAAAAGTTTTGTATGTACAGTGTATGAATCAGATTTGGATATTTTTACTGAGTTTATCGTCACAAATTTTTTTCAAAAACTTCCAATTTTGCAGTTGATTAAATTCTTTGAGCAGTAGACTCATTGTTGACTTGGCATGAAGCCATATGTGGTAATAGCATACTAATAATTAGGGCCCACAGGTTTCCGCGGAAAATTTTGCCAAATTCTGCGGGCCAGTTTGCAAAATTCTGCGGCTCACCGTGGCCTTCCATTTGTAAGTAAACTGATCTATATTCTGTTCAAAAACTTTAGTTTCTGACAGGCCATCTGGCATAGTGTCATTGTGCTGACTTATACTATCAACGGACAGAGAAAGTTACGTATCTTTTTGTTTTAAAAGTGCAGTTTGTCAAGTTGTGTTGCATTTATTTACAATTGAGCCATATTGCGATAGCTATTTCTAGGGCCCTCAGCTTTTGTCAGTTTAGCTTGATTTTTTTTCGTGATAAAAATACATCATCAAGTCAAAAATCGAACTAAACGCCGGCGAATTTTCAATTTCTGCAAAATTTCGTGAAATTCCATGGAAATATCAAAATTCCACGACAAAGGGAAAATTCTGCGGCTCTGCTCCAAATTCCGTGTCCCATGGAAAAATGTGGGCCCTACTAATGATGACAGTATGTTTGTGCATAAAGGATATTTGGTGTCATTTTATTATTTTGTGAGACAATTACATTGATAAAAGGGTGAAACAAATGTGTGTCTTTGTGACTGGATGCAGTGTGAACACAACCACGTGGAAGTTCCGCCGAAACTGCCACCAAAGTCATACAAGAATGATCGATCGGTAAAAGTTGCATTGATATTGTCGTGATTAGTGCACTGCGGAGTGAAAGCCTAGTGTGGCTGATAGGAGTAGTGATGTGTTTCTAATCTGTAGCCTGAAATGTGCATTCAGTTGTTTGCTGGCATATTCAGTGGATGCTTTTCTGGCACTATTTTATTTTTTTTGTTACTGCTATATTTTATTATTAATGTTTGGGATTGTGGATAGCCGCAATAATGAGGATTGGGAGTTGGGGAATGTCTAGGAAATTACTAGTGCAAGGAATCTTTGGAAATCATTCAAATTCAAATTTTCCAGGCTTGGAAAGTCATTGAATCTAACTGCTCTGTCCACGGTTTTTTGGAAAAGCATTCCTGAACCTGCTCACATATCACGGAAAGTCGTAGAAAATGAAGTCAAATGGTTGCTGTATTTCAGACCCATCTTTACATACATTATGACGTATGTCTTACCTTATGTCGTATTAACTGTTAACTTTTCATGTATTAACATTAAGAATACGCTCAGTATTGCGTGGCTGACCTGAGGCACATCCGGTAACATAGCGGCTACAAGCAGCATGAGCTGCTACGCTACTGGACACTCGGCTACGGCAAGACAGCTATCAGCCGCTACGAGCATATTGTAGCGTAAAAATTTTACGCTACGTTAAGGCCCTAGGCCAACATCCGGGCTTCTGCATGCAATTGCTATTTTTACTCAAAATTGACCTATTACAACAACCAACAGTCATCTGTAGTGGACAAATATGACGTCACGTTCGTCTATGCTAGCCACTAACGTAGATAGTTGTCTGACAAAAAATTGTATCGGCTAGCAGTGCATTGCAGCCGAAATCTCATAGCTGCTACATTGCGGGATGCGCTACTTGTTTGCCATTCGTGAGAATATCAAAACGTGTCTTTGTTCAAATAATGAATCAAGAAACTTAATTCAGCAATATGTGCTATATTAATTTACATTTTGCTTACTTACTTACACTTACACAGTGTAGCTGGTGGTTTACAAACATAAAAGTCTAAATGTTATTGTGCACCTTGTCTGCAGGAGAACATAATGTCTCGTCTTTCATCGAAGCCGTCACCGTCTTTACCTACTGACATTGTTAATGATGCACACACTATTGACTCTCAGCTCACTGTGAGTTGCTTTTCTTCTTCACTGTCTGCTATACGGGGTGGGCCAAAAAACGTGGCACTTCACTTTTGTCCATATTTTCGGCAGTTATTGACTGATTTTCAAAATTCTTTCACTGGCATGCTCTGCATACAATTTGCGATAATGTTATTATTATATATCCCACCACATGGTAAATGTGTTTCTACACTACCTTGTGAAATATAAATGTAAGCAAAAACTAACAATTTAGGTAAATGAAAAAACGCTTCAGACCAACATTGCGATGAATGATTCGTATGACACTAGACTGTGCTATACCCACACAGTCTGGTGTCATACAGACCATTCACTGCAATGTTGGTCTGAAGTGTTTTTTTTCAATTTTACCAAAATGTTTCTTATTATCATTATGTATGCATATTTTATTGATATTTGGCCAACCCTGTAGCTTGTTGGTTAATGATTATGCTTGTATTATATTTTTTGCTTACTTATTTTATGAGCTACTTAGTCCTCTTATCTCTCAATGCAGTGACTGGAGTGTTATAGCTGCCAGTGCCCATACTGTCACTTTGGTCAAGCATGACAGTTGAAATGCATTTTAGTTCTGTAGATTTTACTATTCGGCCATATAAAAATAATTTATAATATTATTTGGTCGAATGTGAATAAAATATGAGTAGTTGGTGCATGCTCAGACATTGCAAAATGCCCTGGTTTTATCGGGGTGTGGTGAAAAATTTTTAAATCGGATATTTAAAAATATTACAAACTGGACATTTGACAGAAAAAATATTACTGATACTAATGAAACATAATGTGATTCACAGCAGATTTTTGACAGTAAGCAACTTAAGTGTTAAGGAAATGCTATAAAGCTTCATGTGGGCTGAGACAGTAGCTGTCTAAGGCTAAATCAGCGACGGCACATTTCTTATTATTCGTATTCAGCCTGTTTTCTGCATTACTATTCGGCCGAATACGAATACGCTATTCGGCTTACTATTTGGGCCGAATAGAATACAAATAGAATATTTGGTACCGCCCTAGTTTGCAACACACATTTTGAGTTTGAGGCAGAACTCACCATCAACACAGTCATGAAATAAGCAATTTTCATCACTATCCGGAGTCACACTCGCATGATACATATTTCAAACCATGATGAAATCTATACAGACTTCTTATATTACAGCCGTGAGTCATTGCTTAGTAAGGTGAAACTTTAGGAAGTGGTTTTTGTTAAGCTCCTTGTGCTGGTTTCAGCATTTTTTAGCCAATCTGCTAGTAAGTTGTCAGAACTATAGTCTACATAGTTCTGATAGTTTCCATTGAAGCATATTTTATGCTCCACTCTGCTGTCTGTCACAGTTGTGTACAATGTGCTTAATCATACTCATCTTTTGCATCATTTAGCCTTTTGTCTGTTTCAAGGGTTAGCCTTAGCACTGACCATTCTGACCCTGGTTTTTTGGAAACGTGTTCCTGAACATGCTCGTCCCCCGTTCCCTCTAATAGACAGCATTCTGAGATTAATGACTGTCTGGAGGATAACAGGGAAGATTATTATCTCCGCCAATGGAATGAAGCGAATTGGAGGAGATTATGCGATTGGTCGATCTTTCCATCGTTGTGTCCATGTGTCCGTGTGTGTATCACTCTGTGTGTTTGTGTATACGAATTGGCGGAGATTGCACTATAACGAGTGCCTTCTAGAACTGCCATTACCATTACATATGCACAATTGTAATCAGCAGTTTGTGCAATTTTAGGTTTAGGTCATTTTTTGTGCTTTATGTCTGGTAAAGGTTAAACTTTCTGTAAAGGTTAAACTTTTTGTTTCGTTATTATGTGTATGTGCAATCCTGCCTGGAAAGGCCGTCCCTGAAATGACCTACACTGTGTCAGGTGGGATGTTAAACCCTACTCAATCACACTCTCAGTGAACCTGCTCATGTTACCGTCTACCTTAATATATCGATCTATTCATTCGTTGACTTGATGTGTTGTTTTCCATGCAGTGTTGTATAAATGAGTTCGTTATGTGCTGTGTAGATCAGTAACTGTGGTGACGTCGTGTCTGCGGATGGTGAGTCTGCAGTAGAGTTGGAGAGCTTCCCTGCACCGTCGCCGATGTCTTCATCGCCATCATCATTTTCATCCGTGCTTTCACTGCTCATCGACGAGGTCTGTCTCTCTGTTTGTCACACGTTGGCATATTTTGTTGACTATATTCGCAATAGCAGTAAGTTGTTGTGGCAACATGTTTGTGTATATTATACAATTAGTGACTGGCTTTGAGGTCATTATTGGAAATATCTTGCCCGAAGTTCATATAAAATGTTGCTGCGAGGTTGAAAGCTGAGGGCAACATTTTTGCGAACTGAGGGAGAAAAATATTCAATGATGATCGATGAAGAGAGTCACTATTTGTTTTGTTATATATCAAAACCAGAAGAAAAAAATTTTAAAAAATGATTTGACGACTACAGTGTTGCCTGGTCACACAGGCAACATTGAAGTGAACGTCACATGACTTGATTTTGACCAGTCGTGTGCAGCTATCTTGCGTTGAGGAATAACAATAATTGATATTGTTTGCAAAATTTCTGTTCACTGCGAGATGTCACCAGTACAGGCAGTTACTATCACCCATTGTCTCAGTTCATCGATTTGTTTCGTTGTTTACCATGTTTCACTTCCAACTGTTTGTTGTAGTGATGACAATTTTGTTTTTAGCACCATGGTGGAGTTTCTCTATTTTCTCTGTCAACATGATAACTCCTGAGCGGCTAAATTTTGCGTGAACATGTATCTCGACAACCACAGGAACCCTTCTGAATTTCAAGGTCATAGATTGAAGGTCAAGGTCACTGGACCGGATTTTTGGCTAGGTAAGCCCATCTGTAGCTATCATCCTAGCTGTGCAGTCCTGCAGCTATGCCGATAGCTATTGGCCAATGCTGACATCATTGCTATAAATATCGCATAATGCTACAGCGGCTACTGTGGACAGTTTTAGCTTTACCCAAGGCTTGACAAATTGACAGTCTAGTTATGTCCATCAGCCTGTTATGTTGCTTTCTCCATTGATCGCCTTGGCATGATCTCAGGGTTGAGAGAGATGGCCTGGTCAGGACTGGTAGATCAGTCTCAAAACAAGTCTCTCTCTCTCTCTCTCTCTCTCTCTCTCTCTCTCTCTCTCTCTCTCTCTCTCTCTCTC
>Ga0056128_1008008_pt1 | contig 13350 bp, 11 predicted proteins | sample WorMetLIZISLAND2_FD_71113 | JGI IMG/M metagenome (GOLD analysis project Ga0056128, IMG submission 71113) | Marine gutless worms symbiont microbial communities from Max Planck institute for Marine Microbiology, Germany - Olavius geniculatus... ... | reverse complement strand
ATTCTAAAAGTTATTACTGGTAAACAAAGTAAATAAACACAATATGACGTAACAATGACGTCACAAGGCACTACTGCGAATAAGTAAGTAAGCTTAACTATTTTATGCTACGAAATTGATTCTTTATGTGTTGCCTGTTCTCCGAGACCACTGTAGCTTTGACAGTGTTTGTTTTGCTAGGTAATGTTTTCACACAATAAAAGTGCAGTGGGTGGAAGAACTTTATGTTTACGCGCCATAAATTTCTGCTTGTAACAGTGAAAGAATGGTTAAAATCGGTGCTGAATTACCGAAGTTGTCCCAAAAATAAAACTGGGTATCCGTTTTTTTGGACCGCCCTGTTAGCCTAGGCCGTCCTGTGTTTCAATAGGGCCTATCACTATAGCTCATGCCAATCAGCTGCTATTTAGGCATTTTTGCCATGAGTCTGATTTCGGCAACAAGCGCTATATTTAACTTTACCTTTTCAACGACGTTATTATGCGACCGTTTTATTAGGCTGCATTACGGGTTTTGTCAGTCCGTTTGTCCGACTGTCAGTCTGTCTGTACGTCTGTCTTTTTATTCCGTTTTTACGTAGACGTAGGGAAAGACGTGAACGTTCTCAAAGCTTGAGCAGCGGTGCGGCAATTTTCGTTTCGAAGTAACAAAGGTCAAGTCATCGGAAGTCCGAAACTTCTGGAGAATGATGCGTGCTTGTTTACTTATGGCTGGCGGATCGCGCGCTAGACGGCTCGCCCACTGCACACTAGGCGGTGTGCCGTGAGTATTAGACGGACGATATACACGTATCTGCGGAATAATTTGAATATAACCAACACCAGCTCAGCCTTCTATCCCTCCGGGTAAAAGATAAAGGGGTTTCGATGGGTTTGAGCACCAAGTACCAGCCTGTCTGGCTGCAGTTAAGGCGGAACGCGTTGATCTGTGTCAGGTGGCCGTGTGATCCGATATGGCAGGTGACGCTCTGTAGCTCTGTGAGGTGTTTACTCCCTTTAAAAGTTACACACCACCTTTACCTTTTACAAAGGTCAGCAGTTGCAGTGAAAGTGCTACCTGAATAGGACTCCCGCTGGCTCGAAGAACTGAAGCGGATAACCAGTCATAGACCTACTACGTACTTTTAATAGATTCTCGACGCTGTCGTTTAATGACGTTCGTTTACCGGCGAGGTAACTCGAGTGATATAGGGCTATTTTGACAGGAGGAAGCGAGTCGGCTCACCTATAGAAGACGAGTATATAATTACGAGTATATTCACCATAATTATACTCGCTATAATATAGCCCCGGGTTACTGGGCGGCGCTGATCTCCGGCCGTCATTGACGTTTTATAATGAGACGCTAGTGTAAAGGCGCGTACAGAGCGACGCAACTGAACTAAAATGATACGGTTTAGTTTTTGACGAACTGACCAACTCGTGAGCAAGGCGAGCCTGTTGGTCATTGGTTGACGCGTACGTGAGTGTAGTCACGTACGCTACCGACGACGTTAGACGGTGTCTACTGTAATGCAATTATGCTTGCCCATAGGTCAGTTCGTCAAAAACTAAACCGTGTCACTTCACTTCAGTTCAGTTACGTCGCTCTGTATGCGCCTTAAGACTACGTATGTGCGGACTTCCGCTTTGCTGGCTGTGTTCCGGAAAGAAGAAGAACCAACCTACCGCTATAAAAGCAGCTCCCATTGTCTATGCGTACTAGCGGCGTGAACTCTGAAAGCCATTGCGAATTGTCCGATCCATTAATACAGTCTTGAATCTAATGTTGAGCATATAATGCACGCAGCCAGCTAGGGGGCGGGGCTTAGATGGGTTTGATAGAGGGCGCTGAATTTGCAGGACCCGAAAATAAGGACCACAAAAACAGTGGCTGGAAATTGCAAGATCATGAAAATGAAGGATCAAATATCTATTTAATAATTTTTGGCACACAGCATCGCGAAGAAACTTGACGTCGTAAACGACTGTACTTTCGCTCGCCTCACCTTAATCATACTGTCGCTGCACTACCTTGTAAAATGCAGAGGTCGTCGTTCGGCCGTTTGTTGTTCAGAGTGGAGATATCTGAGCAGTTGGTGGTGAGTCTATCGGTGGCCGAGAGTACAGTGGAGGACGCTGGAGAGTATGCCGTCAGAGTGTACAACGAGTACGGTGAGGTGACATCCACGACCACCGTCAACATACTCTTCGAGGCACCGACCTTCACCCTAGCGCCCACCGATCAGCAGGTGCGATCTTCACTGCAATGATATCAACGTAGTCCCACCACACCTTAAGTTCGTCGCTACATTACCTTGTGAAAAGTCAACTGTTTTAAAACGCAGGTTTGGTCTTGAAGGCAGAACACTCGAGGTGTGGTGGTAGCTGTATTATAGTGATATTTGTTATTACATTATTGTCCTGATTCTGACAGTAAACAATTCTGACCATCGGGTAATATTTGATGAAGTTAAGGCATAGAAAAAAAAGTGTGCCATTTTTGGCCACTCTGTATATGCACGGTATTATTATCAGTCGGGCGCACGCACGCACACTCAGCGTGGCTTCTGCAGAGGGGCTTATAAATATTGCTTGCGAATAGGCTCTGAGCATTATTAGTGCAAAAATGTCTTATAGCTGCGTGCTGATGTGTATATACGCGTTTTCAACGTTGTCCGGAGTATTTTTTTGATTTTTTGTAACCCGGTAAGTTTACGGGTCAGTTTAAAAACTTAAGCTACCAAATCTATTTCGCAATGAAATCACTTGTAACGGAAAATTTTCGTTTTTGAAATTCACAGTGACTTTTTTGACCATCGATGGAGATGTAAAACTGAATGATTAAGGTGCAAACTCTAAGTCTTATTTGGAGTATATTTTCATGTGGATTGTACTTAGTCACTCTCAGTATTATTACGGTTTAACGTAACATAGCTTCTTATTACGACTAGCGATGTTGCCATTAAAAAAGCCGCCACACAATAAAAATTTTTTTTCTTTTATTTTGTATTTATTTGCTACCTTCGATGGTGAATAAAGATTTATATAAAATGCATTTTAGACCAATTTCATCTGTTCCATTTAGGATTGCGGCACTGGCCAGTATTTGTTAATGTAAGATTACTCACAGCGTGGCGAAAAAAACACTGCTTTTATAATAATGTTTGTTTTGCAATGCACAGTTGAATGTATTTAAAAAGTCATTTGACCTATGACGTTAAAATTTGATAGCGTTCCTCGATTGTTGAGATACATGTGCGTGCAAGATGTCAGCAAGCTAAGTGCAGCGGTTCATATAGTTGTCGTGTTGCCAAAGAAAACGAAACACGTGAAAAAAAACTTAGCGACAATTATGCCGAAACAATACTGTCCTTGCTATCGCGGGCAGTAATCAAAATTTTCGTATCACTATTCTATACGCTTGTAAGACGCACAGTAACTGACTGCTGCGATTTAGCCGCAGGTAGCAGCTTTGGTGTAAACCGTTTGTTTGACGCCTCTGCTGTAAGCTGAGTCAACCCCCGACTTCCCGGATTATGCTTAGTTTGTTTAGGCTTATGCATTGCATTTCCACATAAATCTTAAGGCGCGTACAGAACAACGTAACTGGACAAAACTGAACTAAACTGACACTGTTTATTAGTTTTTGACAAATTGACCAATGGGCAAGCAGAGCTAGCTTATTATATAGTCATTGGTTTACGCGTACGTGAGCAGCATAGTTGCGTAGACGGTGTCTAGTGTAATGCATTACTGCTTGCCCATTGGTCAAAAATTAATTATGCCAGTTTAGTTTAGTTACCTCATTCTGTGCGTGACTTTACACTGTCCAATATCAGCTATTTTTTTCTGGCAACAGTTATTATTCGCAACCGCTTGTCTGCTTGGAGCCGGTGTGCAGTGTGCAGTGAAAGTATCACGGTTGTTAGCAATACTGATAAAAATATTGAAATACTCATAATGCAGTACTCTTTTTCCAAGTCAGTAATGCAATACTATTTCAATACTTTTGGCAACACTTCACTATCCGCTCCCCCAAATAAACTTCAAATTTTGCCGTTCTGTAATTTTTTTTCAAAATTTTGGGCTCACTGCAGACCACGTGGTAATGTGGTCAATTCAAAATTTGAACAAGTCATGTTAACGTGTTATTTTTGGTGTGGTCTTCTTCACGCAATCGAGCAAAAGAATGAAAATATTCTTTGCATAATTAAACAGCGTTCTCACGATTAGAAGTGTACTCTATATAAAAAATATTGCTTCCAAGTATTGCAATACTTCAGCACTAAACGTATTGCAATACTTATTGCAATAACTGCAATACTGCAATATTAACAACCCCGAGAAAAAATTGTCCGTTAGTTCACCGGCACCTGAATTAACCCGAATTAGGTTTAGGGTTAAGGTAAGGGTGAGGGATAGGGATAGGGTTAGGGTTATGGTTATGGTTAGTGTTAACGATAATAATTCGGGTGCAGGTGAATTAGCGGACAAGTACCGATTAGGTATATAAAAGCAATCCACCAATTCTACAGCACAGAAAAACCAACTAAAATCGTATGGCCAAAATTGTTTAATTTTTTTCCTTCCACATTATCGTGTTTAATGCTAGCTGATCATTCAAAATTTATTGGATTTGTGTTACAGCATATAGCAACAGTATAGTATACACGGCATTCTAAGAAGGAAATGCAGTTACTGGAATACAGCTTTAAAATCACTCAGCACTTGTCCGTTGCCATAGCAACAACAGAAATGACGCAGATTATGACGACGTCATCATCGTCGTCGTCAGTCAGTGCCGCTGAATTCTATTTCGAATGCGCCGTAATAATCATTGGAGTTGATTTGACGGGTTGAATGCATGCAATTTGCGAATCATTGGAGTTGTTGGAACGGCGGCCAACGCTCTGGTCCTGTACGGTCTGGTCGCTTCAAACCAGCACAGAAAACACGTCCTGATTGTGAATCAAAACGCGCTCGATCTCTTCAGCTGTTTCTTTCTGATTGTTACCTACGCCGTGAAACTTTGCGATGTTCGCCTGGCTGGCTTGCGTGATAGTGGCTATTGGATCTGCGTCATTCTGCTTAGCGATATTCTCATCTGGTTTGGAATTACGGGGATTTTGCGGTGAATGATGGATTTATCAAAAAGGTTTAAACTTCGATCTTTTCTGCTTTACATCCGTCCTTTCTACTGTTTTTTTTTTTTTTTGTTTTTTTTTATTAATCCAGCTATAAGGTTTTGCCATTCTCGGAAGCGCACGTGTGATAAGCCTTGCATTATTTGGTTTGGAATTACGGGGGTTTAAATTTCCATTTTTTGCATCATTTTTTATACTCCGTCTTTTGGTTACTTTTTTTTCTTATGTTTTTAAAAATCTAATTTAACTACAAGGTCCTGCCAATCTGGGAAGCGTTGTGTATGATAATCCCATTTGGTTTGGAATTACGGAAATTTTGCAGTGGAGGATGTTTAAACTTTGTGATTTTTTTATACCCGTATACCTGCTACTTTTTTCCTGTCTTTTTTCCCTTCTTTTGTCCTTAACGTAATGCGTCTAGAAGTCCAGTTTAAGAAACGCTGTATGCGATCCTACGCCTATTTGGTTTGGAATTACTGGTTCCACGATCAACCTAGCCAGCGTAACGGTCGAGCGATATTTGAAAGTTGTACATCCGGTCTGGAGCAGGAAGAATGTGCGCGGTCGGATGATATACACGGTAGCGGCATTTGCATGGATCTTTGCCATCGCATACAACTTAGCTCTCATGTTTCCAACGACGGCTGTGCTGGACGGGACATGCTACGCGTACGGAATATGAGGAAACGAAACGGCCAGAGTCATCCACTTCGTCTGGAGTTTCGTATCTTTCTACGTCGTCATACTGTCGATTTGTATCGTCTGCTATTGGCGAATTCTGGTTATCATTCGTCGCCAGGCAAGGGTAATGGCGGCCCATAGTGGTTCTCGATCGAGCACCGGTCATTGTGCTATTTCAGTTAGTCAAGACTTATACCTACTAGACATATTAGTTCTGTTAAACAGTGGAGCATCAGAAGTTTTTTCAAAGGCTATCAGAGTTTTCTTTAATCTAAAACCGTTTAGTAAACTAATGGAGCCTATAGGTCCATATGACATTACCCGGAAAGTTACTCCACATACTAGCAATGGGCATACGACAGCCAAAAAAAATTTGGATCGACCAACAACCATTACGCTAGTACAGTAATGTTGATCACGAATCATTATTAGACGCAATCTTTTAAACAGTAGAATATCAGAAGTTTAATTCTTCAAAGGCGATCAGTGTTTTCTTTAGTCTAAAACAGTTTAGTAGCTGAAGGTTATTCCACATTTCAAACAGACGGCGGCCGAGGACAATTTGGATCGAGGACCGGTCATCTGCAGAATCACACACAGTCCAGCGTCGTCAAAACAATGGCTTTGGTCAGCGCATTCTTCGACGTATTTCATCTGCCGAGCTACGTTCTTTACTTGCTCGTCAACGTGAATCCGAACCTCGCATATACCGATGTCGCCTACTTCGCAACGCTCTTCAGCACGTTTCTCTACATCTGTACCAATCCGTTCGTCTATGCCATCAAGTTCGATCCGGTCAGGCAGATTCTACTGCGTCTGATAGGCCTGCCGTGCAGACGGATCTTCGAACAAGTCAGCGAAAATTTCGAGCTAGCTGAACTGCCGTTGTTACATCGAGAAATGTTTGGCGCCGGTGGCCAAGTGACTGACGCGAACACCAACTCAAATCTGCCGAACGAGAAAGAGAGATATGTATAATGTAGGCCTACAATGAAATCGTTTACGTTCTGCGCGAGCTTTTGTCATTTTGGTCTTAGGCCTAGTTGCTGATTAATATTGTAAACAGAAAGAATTAATAACTTGGAATTCGTCTCCTCAATCATAAATAACAAAACCTAGACTACACACGCATCGTGAATTAGCGTCTCGTCATTACCGTTCCACAGCCGATTTCTAAATAAATGTTGACGACATAATTAATGTATATACAACTTTATTCGTCATTCAATGACAGCAAAGAAAACAAAAACAAAAACAGACAATGGTGTTGGTTTATTCGATGGGCAGATGCAAAATTATTGCACAATTAATTACACGGAAAACTAGGTAGATAGAATAGATAAACTGGCTACCGTGTTTGTAAAACTATAAAATAAAGAAAAATTCAAAAAAATTCTCTGCAGAGGGGCCCCGTGGAAGTGTTTGGGGGCCCCGCGTGAATGTTTCCTTGGGCCCCGCTGTGGCTCTCGACGGGCCTGCTTTAGCTAATGAAAAAATTGTAACATTATTATATTGTCTGCCAATCGCCGCGAAATTTTGCGCTGCGATCGGAAATGTGTTCGATTTTATAATCCAGGTCCAAAATTTCGGGGGTCTTCTCCCAAAAAATAGGGACCGAATATGCAAAATTTGGCATGGAGATGTGTTTTGAGTACAAAAATGGAACTCCTCAGCGTGGTCTGAAGCGAAGCCCCAAAAGAAATCGAATTTCGTACATTATAGCTGTAAAACATGTCATTTGATGTCAACAATTTTGTACGACTTTTCTGAAAATAAACTGACAGATTGGCAAAACCAGTGCAGTTTAAACGTATGCTTATGTCTTGTCTGGGAATTGGGGGCTGTGCTCCATGTACCTCCCCCTTTCTTCCTCTCCCCTCTTCTTTTTCTTGTCTACGTGACTGAATCCGGGCAAATTTTACGTTACAAGAACACAACCGCCTGGCGCGTTACCCACATATTAAAGCAAATGCGACATTACATTCAATAAACTTATTATTGAGGTTATCAAGGCACATCTTTGTGGAAAATTTTATCGAGTGCAGCGGCGCGTGAACTGTTATCGTGTAAACAAAGCAACAACGACGCTGAAAAAAATACTGTTGCTTCCGCGGGCAGTAATAATAATTAGCCCGCCCGTACCTATATGCTATGGGAGGCCTTATGTTTTCGCGTTTTTCTTTATTTTATTTTCTACTTCTTGTCCGAAACCAGACAGAGGATCAAGATCAAAATTGGGGGGTGGGAAGAGGACTCTTAGCTTAACGGAACTGAGGCTTAATTTCAACGAGATGCTTTGCGGGGGGTTTAGAAGGGAGGGGCATTTTGAATTTTCCCCGATCAGACTTGCAGCATCGGACGGCCGCACATTGGGCTTTGCCCCAAACTTATAGTTGGAATATAAGAATGATCGTGCCACACAACATAGGCCTTGCCTACCAGATGTGGCTGCACCAGACCGATAGACGGATCTCCGGAGCTAGTTCGGCCGTAGGGCTAAGCGCACCGGTTAGTCCACGAAGAAGACCATTGAAGTCTTTCTTGTGTAGTCAAAACTATTCTTGAAACAATTCACACTGCTGGAGTCTATGACACTTTGCTGTATAAGGTTTCACTGTTTAATCCATTGCCATTGAAGAGAGGAGCTCGGCCGAAAACTCATCTTTTTTAGCCAGGCTTACGCAACGGACCTCTGAAAAATTTCGTTTCGAAGAGAGTATAAACTGAACTGAACTGAGAAGAACAAACGTCTAGCCTAATATCCAGTTGGCACCTGCGGTTTGGGATTTTTGCGGTGTGTTTACGTGTTGTAACTTCCGAACTGAGGCATAACAAGAAAGCCCAACTGTCGCTAGGAAAATACGCGCTACAGCCCATACAGTTCCTGCTCCAGTACTGATCTTTAAGGTCATCCAATTTTTATTTTATCTGAAAGGGCGAATGCCACTTTCTATTAGTGAATTATAATAGCCTAGGCCTTATTTTGACCGTTTAGCCACAGTAGCGCGTACTGACCTTCAAAGTCATCCAAGGTCAATGATCTTCATTTTATGTGACAGGGCGTATGCCAATTTCTATTAGTGATTAATAGTAACCTCAACCGTATCTTTCACCGTTTTCGAGATATGCCCAGTTTTCTGTTGAAAAACGCATATTTTTCCTACACCTCTCCATTCAGCCCCAAATTTGAAATGTTTCTCTTGCAAAAGATCGCTGAACTTTTCCATGCCTTGGTTTTAGACACGGGGCTAATAATTCGTGTAAGATGTTTTTCTACGACCCACCGATTAGCCATAGTACATCCGTGACAGACAGACAGACAGACGACACATCGTGCAATGAACGCCGTACAGCTTAGCTGTAGCACGTCAACAAATTGTCAATGCGCTGGTGGCAGGTGCGGCTGGGAGAGAGCGGCCAGTTTGAGGCGGAGTTTCGCGGCGTGCCGACCCCGCGCGCCACGTGGCTGGTCTCGGGCGCCGAGATCACCCAGACGGACAAATACCTCATCGAGATAGCGGAGTCTGTGACGCGGCTGACTATCGCCGACACGACGACAGATGATGCCGACGTCACGTACACTTGTCAGCTCATCAGCGCCGCCGGACAAGCCGCTTCCACCGCAAGACTCGTCATTAAAGGTACTGTATACAAACTTAACAGTTGGAGAAAAGTTCTTGAACAAGTTTACGAAACTTTATAATGGACATCAATGGCGTCATTTCAGTAAATCATTAGGAGGGGTCTCAGTCTACGTAACGTTTTGTTCTGTGGCGGGCCCGTCGACTTGGAATTCGCTGCCAGATAGTCTTCGTGACCCAGAACTGAGTCTCGATACTTTCAAACGTCAGCTGAAGACATACATTTATACGAAATATTGATGACAAAATGTATTAAGCGCATTAGAGATCTTTTTGAGTATGCGCTATATAATTTTACACTTTACTTTACTTACTTACTTACTTACTTACTTAACAGTAACACTGTTTAAAAAAGTATGATTTACACGAAAAAAATAAAATCAGAAATCTTTGGGTGTTTGTAGACCCTCTAACTGCCCTTAAGTAAGGCCCCTTATGGACATGGAATTTTTTGGCATTTGTCAAATTTTAGGTCTACGTTTTGCTATACAGTCTACAGTCCAAATTCAGAGTAACTCGTCGCTCGTTCGGATCGCTGTGAAATTTATTTGTCTTAAAGTTCAGATTGATTATTTAGATTGGCTAGTTTAGTTTGTTCACGGTTTTAAATTTTTTACAGGTTATAAATGCACTTCACCTGTTAATCTGTGCTACTACATTTTATGCTATTATGACGATGTCAGGACCAGTCGTGGAAGTTGGAACGCAGTTATTGGTAGGTGATAAGGAACTTCATGAAACTTTATGGAACTTTACGTATGGGAAAATATGTTGGAACTTTATTAAGTTTTTAAATGATTTTTTAAGTCCGATGGAAGGAAACAGTAGGCTATGGTGCTACGCAGCCTCAAGAGCAGAAAATCCACATTGTTTCCTCGTGAATATTTAGAGAAACGTTTTTATTTCGCACCCGTTGTCTTGTGGCAAAAAGAGCAGGGGCAAAAGGCAATTGTTTTGCTTTAAATTTTGGGCTGCCAGAGAAGCTTATTTTTGTCAGAAAATTTTTATTCGTCAACGTAAAACATGGGCTGAAAATCTTTTGTTTGGGAGGGATTAAAAGTCAAATTAAATTTCTGAACACCGTAATTTCTTCTGTCATGTAAGCTTATTCGACGAAACAGCAGCAATTCACACATTATAACAGAATTGATTTAATTAAGTGCTTTTGTTTTATACAGAGCCTGAAGCTCCTAAAGGAACAGCTTTACAGTTCGTGGTTCCTATTCAGCCAACGAAGGTATTCGTGTATTTTGAAAAATAATCAATAGTCAAATAAAACAATAAACTTATATTTTACAATAAAAATGTAGTAGAAAACATAGAATTATTTTGTAACAAAAATGAATTTTCTTATTCCAAACTTAATCTAAAGGAAAACGAAGATTTCGAAAAATCATATAGGTTTTTACCATGTTGGCAGTTTCGTTATGTGTAATCTTTCATAAGTTTTTTGTAAGTTCATTTTACGATTGCTATTTGCGGTGTTTATAACTTTATTCTTCGTAAGTTTATTTTTGTTAGTGTGATTTACAAACATCGACAACGGTCTTGGCAATTGTTCAGTTTAGGTGCGCTTTGTGCGGCCAGCATTGATAGGCGTTTGGTTTTTTGATCTTAATTAGCCTTTAGTGCATATTTTAGAAATTTTAGTTTAACTTGATGTACGCATAATGTAGCTGACACATAAATATTCTTTTTACTTTTTTTCTACAGGTCAAAGAAGGCCAAGAGGTCACGTTCACGTGCAAAATTAGCGGCGAGCCGCACCCGGAGGTCACGTGGTTCCTCAAAGGTCAAAGGTTAACAGCCACTGAGCGTTGCGTCATCTCTGACAATGTGGAAGAACGGACGCACTCGCTGCGACTGCTCAATGTTAACGCTCAAGATGTCGGAATGGTTGAAGTTACCGCCGCCAACCCTTCCGGACAAGTTTCGTGCTCAGCCAACTTGGACGTTGAGGGTTTGTAACGTTATTAGGCGTACCGTAAAAATTTCTGAGCTTTTAGTTGCCGCCCGTCCCAGTGACTACAACTTTTATTCGACCTCTTTGCAGTTTTTGTGTTTGCTTTCAAAGTTTACTGAAAATATGTTTGCATCTGCTCTGCATTATTTTTATCTTAATTTTCGTGGGCACTGTTCAGTGTGTCACTTTGTTTTTATGAGCTGTGGTTGCAGCGAATATTATCATAAAAATACATTGTCCCATTCCTACTTTTTGAACAGACTGCAACTGAAAACACAAAATTTTTTAGAGCTTTGTTTATTCTATGGCTGCCAGGTTAGATTTCAAAAACTTATTTGTAGACAAAATTTGTTTTTTTCTAGTGTTTTTGTGTTTCATTTTTTTATTTGTTTTGGCATTTTCTTTGGGGCGCCAGATCTTTTGATTCCTGTTTGTTTTTAATTGCTTTATTTTCTATGCGGATAAACATTTTTGTTAATCTTAATTGCTGCTAGAATACTTACGATTGAATCCTTAGCATTAACTACTTTTATATACCTTTTATATACTTTTATATATATGTTTCATAACATAATAGTTTATAATAGTAAATGTAACATTCCGGTTCGTTATTGTCTAAGCTATGTTTGCTTTTGTAGCGAAACCGAAAGACATTCCTCCAGAGTTTGTGGAAGTTTTCAAGGACACGGTATATTTTTTTGGTTTAAATAAATGAATTTGCTAATTAATTGCACCATAATTTTGACGTAAGTACTATAGACAGTAAGTTTGTGGTTGAAATCGTACTACAGCCATTTTAAACTAAATGTTTTGTTTTTCAGCAAAGTAGAGTTACGACAGTTAGTTTTTTTAATAAAGAAGTTATGCAGCGTTTTTTGGTTATCGCTGTTTTGAGTCAAGCTATCGTTGTTTTTCGTTGCCAAAGTTGGATAGGAAAGCTAGTTGCCTATTTTGTGGAACCTTGGTTACGGCAGAGTTAAGTCTGCGGTAGCGCAACATAGTTGTTTAACGTCGTTGCACTGTTATTGCTGTTTGTGACAGAGTGTGCAAGACAAGCAGAATCTGACGCTGACGGCCAAGGTGTCCGGCAAACCGATGCCAACAGTCAAATGGTTCAAGTTAGTTAAACTTTAACTATCTTCGTCCCGTTTTATCAGCACTCTCAACACGTTTTTAACGGTTTTTATTAGCTTCATGGACTTGGAGGTCATCGGTTGTAAAAGGCACTTCATGCACACCTGCCAACGACATTAGTTAACTCATCAGTCTGAGGACTTGTGCAATGTGCATCATCAGAAGATAGCACACAACGAGATGCAAAATCTGGCGTTAATAATTCTTTTGTTAGAATGTACTTCTTATGTCTGTGCAGCTGAACTTATGCGATGAGAATGCAGTTAAGCGCTGGTGTTTATTCTAACAACAAGAACCTATTTGCACCATTACATTTTAATAGTTTTTACGAGAGGCTTTTGATAAGTATTTAAGAACTCAGTAATTTTATAGCCTCACGTGCATTTTGTTTGTAAAGTAAGTTTGACGGCATACATTTTTAATGCTGATCTCTAAAAGCCACTTCATATCAGCTCGCTAGATGGCAGCACAGTGCTGTTTACAGTATTGTAGGGCCTACTGCCCTTTGCCAACTAACGATGCAATAGAACCTCTCATGTTGAATTACCAATGCACATCGTTCGCTAACAAGAAGCCCGGCTACCGCTTGGAACACAGAGCGTCAGTTTTGTGCTTTTTTCTTTATAATCAACTTTATTCATCGAAAAATTCGATAGCGTCACAAAAAAGGAACAAACAAAAAAAAGAAGAAAAAAAACAGTAATGCATACTGATAACAGATACACATACTGTAAATAGTTACCACAGTCTCAAATAGGCCTAATAAACATTACACTAGGCCCTATAGCTGGCACACCTTACATAAT
>Ga0056128_1008007_pt1 | contig 13350 bp, 6 predicted proteins | sample WorMetLIZISLAND2_FD_71113 | JGI IMG/M metagenome (GOLD analysis project Ga0056128, IMG submission 71113) | Marine gutless worms symbiont microbial communities from Max Planck institute for Marine Microbiology, Germany - Olavius geniculatus... ... | reverse complement strand
GTTTGGAGAGAACCGAAATGAGAATGCTAAGATGGATTCTCGGCCTTGTTGAGAGACAAGAAGAGAAATGATGATACCCGTCGCATCCCCGGAGTAGCGTGTATCACGGACAAAGTACGGGAGGCCAGGTTGAGATGGTTTGGGCATGTACAACGCCGAGAAGAGGAGGATTGTGTCAGGAGATTCTTGGAGGCAGACATACATGGATAACGGAGTAGAGGAAGACAAAAAAGGTGGATCGACGTCATGAAGTACAACATGGAGGACTTGCGGGTCGACCTGACAAACGTGGAAAATAGAGCCGAGTAGAGACGGAGAACTCGTGTGGCTGACCCCTCACCCGAGGAATCTAAACCAGCTTAAAGAAGAGAGGGGGAGAGAAAGATTACCTGCTCTATTCCTTGTGTTTCCCGTTTTTTTCTGGAAAACTTTTTTTCTAAATTTAGATACAGAAAGCGTGGGTCTGAGAGTGCCGCAAGCTTTTTTGACAGTTAGCGACTTATTTTGCAGCAAGCAAAACTACAGAAAAAAGTCGATATAATTGTGGTCCAAAACTATACTAACTTTTCCATCTGGTGGTTGAAAAACCTCTTCTGTACTTTTATAAAGCACATCTGCTTCAAGTTTTATATGGTGTAAATGACCCTTGCTGTAGTTTACGTAGAAGTTGACTCATCCCAATAACAAACTCTTTTCTGTTTTGGTCATTAAAGCCTTGTTTGAAGACAGCTGTCATTTTTGACACTGCCGGCATAACTGTGTTATTATTTTTGGCTCTGTTTCACTTAAATTCGCTGAACTATCAATAGTTACGATTTACGAACTGTACGTTAGACTGATTGACGATCTTTTGGCAATCATTGAAATCCGGTGTTTGCAGGTCAGATAGATTTATTGCCCATAATCGTTGACGCTCTAGTAACAATCATAGATGTTAAAAACATTGATTTGCAAATAAAAACATTAAAAAACTTTTTTTTACTTTTATAAAAACATTATGAAAACATGCATAAAACAATAAACTGCAGATGTTTCCAATCGCTATTTTTTCGCCATTATACACGCAAAGAATATCTAACTCAGATAACTAAAAACAAAAACCTACCATTCGTAAAGACTAAAAACCGGAATGTACTGAATATACAGATCAAAAACAGCTGAACGCAATTTGCCCATGACAAATAAATTATATTTGTAATTTTGCACGTTTATGTTTTAACAAGAACAAAAAACGCGACATTAAAAAGCACAAAAAAAATTTTAAAATATAAAAAAACATAAAAAATAAAAAGCATTAAAAATAGAAAAGAAATTTTAAAAACATGTTTCTGAACTTCTATAAAAAACATAAAAGAATGTTTTTACATTTATGGTAGCAATGGTAGACATTAGCTTTTAATAACTTGTACGGTGACCTTTTCTGATGCAATTCTGCTTTTTTGCCATAACTGCATTCCCCACGCGGTAAACTTAGCGTTTGGCAGATTTTAGGAAACACTAGAAATCTGCGGATTTTAGTACTTCACAATAACTGTAACCACCCGCTGCTTTTGCTTCGACTTTCGTACTGGGTGATTGCAAGATCTCAGCTTCATGGGTACCTTCGACCCCGAAAGATAGGCGGTTACCCATGGTGGTAATGAGTTCGTGTTTAACGAAGGGTTGCCGACAAAAACGGCTTCGTGAAATGACCGTGAATGGAAAGAAATATAGTTATTATTGAACAGTGGATTTCGTTTGGACGAAGAGTGCTTCGTTGGTTTTCGTTGCTTCGTTCGGGAAGGCGAAGGCTCAGCACTTTTTCAGTCGATGTGCTCTGTCCGAGCACTCGATCAAAGTGATCAGTTGTCATCACTGCGCTTCGCCTTTTATACTGCCGGAGCCGGCCAAAAGGGCCTAGGCTGCCTATCACGTGACTGCCATTGTCATAACATAACGTATTTTCTAGCAATTGTTACATAACGTATCTGCAGCACCTATTTGGGGCTTTATACCACACTAAAAGGCGACGTTTGATGATCTTTTTAACGAAAGATATGAATTTAAAATATTTATTATTAATACCCAAAAAATAAATAAGTTTAGGAAAATGGACTTCAAAATATTTTAATAAGAAAAATAAGCCCGAATTTAATTTTATTTTACCGAAATTACGAAGGTACATTACGACACAAAATACACTACATAACGGTACGTAAGTAGACACATTTATTTGCACAAAAATAGACACTATTACGATATGATATGATATGAATATTCTGTGGTAGGTGACGATGGTGGACAAACTCGGTTTCATCACGCAGGTCCAGTGCCTCATGTGCGGCAATCAGCTGTCGGCGACGTGCCGCAAGTCCAAGTACCGTCTGGAGAGGATTAGTGATGAGTCTGTGCTGGAGCGTGGAGACCACGTGGCCTGGTACCGACCCACGGCCTACTACCACCACGGCATTGTGACCAGACAGCAGGTCGGACGAGTTGCTGTAGTCGGCTACACCCTCACCAACAGGTTTGATTCTAATTTAACGCTGCTTTTATGCCGCTTTTTTGTTACTCTGTTTTTGTCGTTGTTGTGCTGTCCGGCGCCCTTGTTGTCCCTCTGTGGCGGTTTTAAGCCGGGGCCGGGGGGCACAGACTTCCCCAGTTTCGTAGCCACCCATAATTTTTACGCGCGACAGCAGAATGCTTCATGCGTCTTAACCATCGTCTAGGCGTCTGTCTGTCTGTATGTCTGTCACACTCGTAATCTGTATCAAAACGGTGCAAGCTAGAATCATGAAATCTTTACCATGGGCTGCCTCAAGGTCTCTAGTTTTTTTGTGACAAAATTTCGTACCCGTGCGTGCGGGAGTTTCCCTCGAACGAGGGCGTCAAAGAGGGATACCCCCAAAATACGTTATTTTGCCGTTATTGGCTCGTATAGTGTGAAAACGGTTGCAGATAGGTACAGACATGCTGTTTATCATAACAAGCACTGGTGACAGGCTTTTTAGATTTATCGACATCGATGACCTTGAACAACCTTGAATTCCCAAAAAGGGTTTTTAGCGAGTTTTTCGCAATTTTTAGTTGCATGCACAGTTCAACACTAAATCGCGACGAAATGTCTAGAGACCATGCGATGTTAGAGCGTACGAAATTTTTAGCATTAAACGTAGATATTAGCAGTTTAAGTCCCGACCCCCTAGGTTAAAGGAGGCCGGCGCAGGCGGGCGTCAAAAACGGCTACCCCTTCTCCTAAAAAGTGGTTATTTTACCGCAATTATCTTGTGTAGCGTGAAAATGGTTGCAGATAAGCACAAACATGCTGTATATCATAACAAGCACTGGTGATGGGCTTTTTGGATTTGTAAACATCGATGACCTTGAACGACACTGAACCCCCAAAAAAGGTGTTGGTGAATTTTTTCGCAATGTTTGGCTGCAGGGCACAATTCAAGAGTAAATTGCGACAAAATACTTGAAGATGGACCAAGACAATCTGCATGTTAAATTTTCAGCATTAAACGCAGATTTTAGCAGTCCACATGTCGACACTGTAGGTTCAAGGAGTCAAAAAGAGGCACCTCTCTAAAAAGTGCTTGTGTTACTGATATTAGCGTGTCTAGCCTGAAAACAGTTGCAGATAGGCCTAGGTATGCTGCGTATCACGAGAATCACTAATGACGAGCTTTTTAGCGATATTGACATCGATGCCTTAAATGACCTTGAACCCTTAAAATAAAAAGTTTCAATGTTTTTTTGCGATTTTCGGCTTCGATGCAGACTTCAAAGGTTGAACTGCGACGAAATGGCTGAAGATAGACCAAGACAATCTGCGAAAAGGAACTGCTAAGGCTGTCGCACGTTTTATGAGCTTTGCTCAAATTACTTGTTTGCAAAGATAACACAAATATCTCATTTCTTTGCGCTTTCTAATTGTAGAAAAGTGGGCAAATTTGAGGCTTCCATTGAGCGTCCAAAAACCAAAAGTGCTTTAGCTTCAGGAGGCTTCGCTCTCCTGACCTGACCAGGGGCTCTGCCCCTGGATTCCGCTGGGGGCTCTGCCCCAGACCCCCGTTATAGGTTCACGCTACCGCGCTCGCCATGGGGCCGTGCCCCCAGATGTTGCAGCCTAGAACCGCCACTGATTGCACTTAAAACGTTGCTCTAATGTTGACGTTGTTAATTGACTGATTAACTGATTGTTTGAACAGGGACCGTCCGTGCGCGTTGGTGACGGAGAAAGAGTACGCGCACGGGACGATGGGAACTGTAATTCGTGGCAGCGTCTACCGCGTCCACTACGACGACTGCTACACCAATGAGTACACGGCGCTGCGAGCAGAGCGCACCATCGGCGAGGAGAAGTACGACCTGTTTGAACAGAACTGTGAGCATACCACAACCTGGTCCAAGACCGGGCTCTACAGCAGCGACCAGTTCGACTCCTGCCTGGCGTCCTTCTGGAAAATGGCGTTCGCGATCTTCCTCAGAGCAGGCATCATTTCGGTGATCTGGGTCATCCAGAACTGCTACCAGCCCGACCTCGGCATACCGCAGAGTGTCGCCAATGCCGCCGCTGGCCCCGCCACCCTCATGGCGCTCTTTTTCGCAGCGTACTCGATTTACCGCGGCTGGGGTAAGATCAAGCCATACGCTAAGCCGGCTTGGCGTCAGCCCGGGGCTGACTGGACAGAGGCGTGTCGCAAGGATTGCGCCATAGCGTTCTTTGCCTGTTGCTGCTGTCGTCAGCCGATCTGCAGCCGATTCGCGTGCTGCGTCTGCATGTTTGCGTGCCTATGCTGCAGTCTGTGCGATGCCACCTGCACGTTCTGGGCCAAGAAGCTCCGCGCTTGTCGCATACCGTGCTGCGGTCGCCCATTCGCTTCAGTACTCGGCCTGATCGTCGCCAGCGTCTTCCGTGAGATGTTAGCCGTCACTCTGCCGCTGGGTGTGATCGTCCATGACGACTACTTCGTCTGGTACATCTCCGAGCGGCGCGGAGTCTACCTGTCTGCCGATCCGGCATCCAACCGCGCCGGCATTATGATTCTACACGTCCTGCTCTCCTACATCGTCATCTGGCCGATAGCGGTCCTGCTGGCGAGATGTGTGCGCGCGCCGTTTGAGAGCGGCTATTGTTACCCATCCCGGCGCAGAGAAGGCCACAAGCACGACATGGACTACATGGACCGGCCGTGGATAGTGCACGATGAGATAGTACAGGTTAATCCAGCGGCTGGCAAGTACGGCAGATACCACACTAGCGTTCCCATTCAAGACTCAACATACTCCGCAGTCGTAATGATGTAAAAACATAACCGACTAATGAGAGATTTTTAATTTAACATGTGGATATTGTTATATTACGTTGCCCGTGTGATCGTTGACGACGTTGGCGACCATGCGATGTTAGAGCACTCTGTCCTCTGAAGCCTTGATCAGCTGTGCTGGGCTCACTTTATCTTCCATGATTTGCACAAGCTGTCCACTCTCTAATAAGGTGTTTACAGGATCCAGCAAACGTTTAGCAAACTTCCAGCAAATGTATTCAAAATACACGTGCTAATGCTGGATGTTTGCTGAAAGTTTGCTGGACGTTTGCTGGATCGTGTAAACATTCTATGACGCTTCCTTGCTTTGCTCCTCTCCATCTTTCCTGTCACCACCAAATTTTCAAAACCATGTCTTTTTAACACATGCCCCAGAAAAGCAAACTGCCATTGGCGTTCTTTTTTCAATGGTCTACGCTGTACCCCTGCCTTTTTACATACTTCCTCGTTACTTTTTTTTAAATTTATGATATTTTTAACATCATCCACAAGAACCAAACTTACGCGGCCATCAACCTGTTTTTCATCACTTTTAAAATTGTCCAGATTTCACATCTGTACAACATAACCGACCAGACGTAACAATTTTGAACTTGCAGTATTGTGGTCAAGTTGATTCTGTCTTAGTTTTTTTAAAAAATACTTTGCTTATGAATATTACGATAGCTTTATTTAATTATAAATAAATTTTTAGGGTTTTGTATACATACGTATGTTATTTTGCCTTTATGACCTGTGTAGTATTTAGGTTTATCCTATTACTCTATATATTACGGATACGGCGTGTTTGTATTTGAATGTATTATTCATTCATGTAATGATTGTGCAATTGGCACTTGCAGTTAAAAGCTACTTACTTACTTACTGATATGGCTTTCATTTTACAAGCCAAATACCGTTACGTTGTATAAGCGTTGTCGTCACTCGTCACATTGTATATCATCATTTATCTCATTTGCTAGATACTGTTTGTTTGATGACGATGTTCACATTGCTTAACTCTTTTCTTGTTTCAGGCTTAATATCCTATGAGTTTTGTTTTCGTCATGTATTTTCCGTGTATTTCTACGCTTAATTATTTTTTTGTAATCATTATGTGTAATGTTTATGGGAAAACATTAATTTATGCACAGTCACGCGCTATTAGCACGGGGATTTCGTTCTGTTGTTTGTTTAACACTGTGACATTTTGCGGTGTGTTTAAAGTGACGGAAATGTAACGAAAGCCGCAGCCGCATGTTATTTTTGTTTAAGTTCGGTTTGTTTTATTTTAATTTGTAATTTTAATTTTTTTTTATTTTTGTCGGTTTAAACACATTTTTAAAAACCAAAGTTTTGTTTTTTTTATTATCTACAGGATTTAGTATTCAGGCCCCCTACTTATTTACAACGGAGTATTGAGTAATGTGACTAATCGATGATCTGTTGAACTTTTTGTTATCTGCGGATTTCATACAAGTAGGCTATATAGGTATATTGTGAATAATTTTAGGGATAAATATTGTGTGCATGCGAGAGGTTGGAAGATAACTTCATTGAAATAACTTTATTGAAATAATTTTAATGAAATTAACTTTAACATCTTGCGGGCACATTAGGAACAAAATTCTAAATGACAATCACAGACCATTCTAGACCACTATTTTACAAACTAAGTATTTTAAATATATATGATTTATGTGTATCTTATACACTTCATTTTATATATAAGTTTCTAAATTTCCTTTTGCCATCACGGTATAACGCTTAGGCTTATTTTATGTTTTATTATACAAGAGGTAGGAAAAATTTATTTTTGTTTAATGCTTTAAAATCTTATAGAACCAACAGTGTCCGGATCCGTGCACCAAAATACTGGAATTCCTTACCAGAATGTATACGAGTCTTACCAACTTTCAAAGCATTTAAGTTCTCGTTGAAAAGTCATTTACTATCTTTTTATAATACGTGAGTGATTTTCTTCTTGACAATATATTTTGCCAAGCTTAACATTATTGCTATCAAATTTAATACTGCCTTATTGTAGTTGTTTTGTATATGATTTCAATGCTATATATCTTTTATACGTTATCGAGACTGTATGGTTAACTGTCAGTGAGCTATCGTATATTACTGTCTTTTTTAATTACTTGTGCAAAATTAACTATTAAGTAATATTTGGTTTGTTAGGGAAGAGTCTTAGCATAAGCTATTTTAGCTTTTGACTCGTTTCTGTTGCATAGTATTGTCTTATGTTGCTATTATTGTTTGCTGATGGCGATCTATGCAATAAAATCATAATGATGATGATAATGATGATGATGATTACATTCAACAGTAACCCCAGTGTTGCTGGCATGTAAATCTGTGCCTTTTTCTGCTTTATTATTTTGAGGAATATCTATTTATGTGTGCTAAAGTGTGGATGAATACGAGAATACGTTGTTAACTATATCACTTCGTATTGTATAAAGGAAAACATTCTGATATCGCTCATTGTTTCTAATGAAAGTTACAATGTCAGCGCCTTTTAACTGCAAAATGTTACTTTTTCATTCGTATTTGGCGCGTCTGACTCTTAACATGCATGTGGCTTAAGTATACCTTTATAATGTCACAAGTGTAAGTTTTTTTGTTGTCTTACGTCGAAAAAAAATGATATTGTTTTATTTCTCGTTTTGCTTCACACACACGTACCCACATTAATCATTGATGAAAACATCAGCGACGCCGAGATCACTGGCTATTGCGGCATAATTTCATTATTTATCTGTCTGTCCGTCCGTCTGTCACAGTCATGCACCCTCCTAAAGCCGTTCGACGCAGTGAGATGCCATTTGGTAGATACACTCGTTTGGCTCAAGTTCGCTCAACATTTTATTGCATAAAAAGACTGAAAACGGAAAACATAGGAAGTTTAGAGATCTTCGCCAAAATTAGCATTCAATATTGCGGTCAAACATTTGCAGATACAGTAGCTGATGGTTAACATAAATAGCCTTAGTAAAAAAATTAGCAACGATTTATCCAACGGCACGATCGATTTCCACCCGTATTGATGTCGATGCACATATTGTAGTTGGTTAAGGTTCTTGTTGCTTTGTCAACATGAGTAGAGACAGAGAATCGGGCAGCTACCATCTGAGACGCATAGCAGAGATTGGCACTTACTGCCACTTAGTGAATGATCTTTAGAGCAAACACTGACGTCACACGGACATTACAGGCGCTCCCCAGGTCACGTGAAACAGAGGTGCTATAATGCTTTGATGTCTATCGCGATGCCTTCATAAATATAGCTAAAACAAAACTCGAACTAAATAGCACGCAATTTATTTACTTGTGTATTTAAGCTACTTCCTTCTTTTATGGCGTATTATTTATGTGTTTATTATGGCCCCTTACTAATAGCGTCCATCCCTCTCGAACAGATCGTAAGTTTAAACCTACATAGTTATTTGCCAGATACTCGCAGTATACATAGGCCTACATACAAACATGCAAACACAAAAAAATAATGTAACTACCCTTAACTGGCGAATTATACAGTCCACGAGCATCACAAAACAACGTGACAAATTTGCATAAAATTATATAGGCCTATACCTACCGTAAACACTACCGTATCACAACTGTTTATAAGTCTTTCTACATCTTCATTTACGATCAGTCATCGTTGCTTCAGCAGCAGGAAAAGATGTCAGCGCCGAGGTAAAATTACTCCTCAGTTAAGCTGTGCCGCTGGCTAAACCGCTAAACACACATCAATGCTATTTGCTGGTCTGCCTCGTCTCAGGTTAACGAGCTCTTATAGCGCCTGGCGCTCGGAGTAAGCTACTTAATACTACCACTGGCTTGAGGTTAGCGAACCGCAAAAAAGCTAGCCAACCACAAGCAATAATATTTTATTCGTTTAGCAATTAATGTTTGCAGTTGCTATACAATGCGATAAGCTGCCTAATAACATTTCCTCTGCGCCGTAAAAAGTTCTTGCAATTAGTTGTCCGTGCATCAGCGACACTCGGTCAATTAACTGAAACCCCTGTTAATAGATTTGTGTGTGTCAGATAATTTCATTGTATTGACGCTATTATGTCCCAATATCGCACGAGGTTCGATCTGCCGCGAACTACCAGCGTGAAGTCAATTGGTTCATATCGATAAAGAACAGTGCGTTATTATTATCGTCTTGATGCACTTGCAGCCTGCCAATGACTGTTTGCACTGACGACACGTAGTCAGACACCCACCCACCTGCGCTTATGACGCGGTGCTCTATGCAATTCTCAATTCACTGCGGGAAACGTTCAAACTGTATACGACCAGAAAGTCTGCAGCATAAATGACGCAGAAAACCGTGAGCAAGTTACATGTGCTACTCGGGGTTTTCATCACATTTCACCACTCAGGAATCACATTTCACCACTCAGGACGGCCTGTTCACTGTCCAGGCACTGTGTAACGTGGATAATTGCAGATAAAAAATCTGCTCATTAGTGCAATAAGCTTATGTTGGTGAAGTGGTGGAAAAGAAATAAGCCCCCCTCCCGTAATAGATACCGATATAACAAGACTCATCAATGTGGAAATTGTGTGAGCTTTGCGGGTACAGTTAGGTTGTGAACGAATATTAGTTTTCCTGCCCTTGCAGTCTTCATACTAGGGACAGGGCCTCTATACTAAGCCAATAATGATGCTATAATCCGCTCCTGCTTTGATCAGTTGCCATGGTTTTACGCAGCCGGCGGACAAACGACCAATGAGCGTTGAGAACTGGTTTAACGTGATTGGCTGATAAAAGTCCTAGGCGCGTGGCACTGCATCTTCTTTGACGAATGACGTAAGTACAAGGCTGCTGAGCACGAAACAGCGTCAGTGTAAGACTATCGGCTGAACCACTACACTCCAGGTAAGACACTAACAGTCATCGACACTAAAGATATGCTGAAATTAAATTAATAGAAAAACTCGATTTTTAATTTTATTTTTTGGTTGTTACTCGCAACAGCAGGTACTGCTGTAGCGCGTTTTAGCCATCGAAATTCTGTCTGTCCATCCGTCTCTCTGTTTGTCTGTCTGTCACACTGGTGAATTAGTCAAAAGGTTGTAAGCTAGGATCGCCAAATCTTTACCGTCGGGTGCCTGGAAGACTCTAGTTTCAAAATCAGTAAAGCTTTTCCATAAATTCGAATAGGGTCATCCCGATCGAGGGCGCTAAATAAGAAGAGATAGAAAAAAATTTGCGATTTTCAGCCAATACTGAAATTCGTGAACTGGATATGGCGCTAGGCGTCATCCGCCGTCGAGTCTAATACCCCGTTTACACGATCCAGCAAACGTCCAGCAAATTTCCAGCAAATGTATTCAAAAAACATCTGCTAATTGCTCGACGTTTGCCGGAAATTTGCTGGACGTTTGCTGGACGTCTGCTGGAAGTTTGCTAGTTCGTGTAAACGGGATATAAATGAAACATCGTTGTGAGCTTAGATTTCGTTCGCACCGGGCTTTCACACATGCATCGCTGTCGCGAGTTCCTCTTTGCGTTAGCTGGGCTTTTCTTGTAATAATTGCCAGTACAATACTACCAATTTTTAGCTGCCACAGATTGCAACATGTATACATTGTTTCGGCACATCTGTAATGTAGCTTTAAAGCGAGTACAAAGCCAGAGAAATGGAATGAATTAAACTCAAGTTTAGTTTAGTTTATTTATTTCGCTTTGTACTTGGTATGCCAGTTAAGCAACCATGTCGTTGATATTATTATTGTGCTGTGTGGTGTAGGCCTAAGGTCTATCAGACATCATCATCGTCATCATCATCATCATTCAATGACGTCATATGGCGAAACAGACAACCTGCTTGTGACGTCACCTACATGTCGGCAACTCGGCATTCAGCATGTAAACATTGTTCAACAACAACAACAACTGCAAGCTGCAACTACAACAAACGACTCATCAACTACGGGCAGTGTACATCAGGAAAACCATCGTCATCAGAGTGAGACAACTACAGCAGACATGACAAGTCTCACACATCTCGAGTGAGTGTCGCGCATTCTCACTAGAAAGCTGCACGGGGACGACAATTTATCCTCATCCCCATCCATCTCCGCACAAGTTGTTCTCATTCCAATTCCGTCACCGTAAATTAAGCACTTTAACACAAAATGTATCTATTCCTTCTTCAAACAAAAGTATTATTATTTTATTGCACGTTGCACACACACTGATTACCCAGGTAGCAGCGCCGATGCTGTCGCGGGTCATGCGAGCATTGCTAAAACTATTTGTTTTGTGTCCTTCAGGCAGCTGGCTGTGTATGAGGGTGTGAATAAAATTGTATTGTTGTCGTTATGAAACATTTTTTAGACCATTATGTTGTTTGTTAGAGTTATGAAACACAGCATGGTGTACAGCTGTAGTATACATAATTCTGTAGCAGGAAGCTCTGTTCTTCTGTATATAAGCTAGCTACCTCTGTCTGTCTGTCACAATTCACGCAGCGTTTCAACGCCGTTTTTAAGATAAACATGGATTAACCAATTGCGGGTTGCCTTGAATCTTTTGTGTTCAGTATTGTATTTTGCGACCTCTGCTAACGTACTAGTACGCGGACTTCTCTTTCACACCGTTCTGCTGGGTTTTCCGCCGTTGAGCTTGCAGTCTATACAGCGGGTCAAAAAAGTACACCATTGAGTTTTCGTTTTTGACGCGCTATGCCGTAGAGCGTCTATGGCAGGATGGGTCGTCTGTTTTTCCGTCTGTCAGGCCATCTGTCACGGATGCATTGTGGCTAAACGGCAGGTTACATAAGAAAACTTGTTACACAAATAATTAGCCTTGTGTCTTAAACCTAGGCATGCAAAATTTTAGCGATTGAGTGCAAGAGAAACATTTTTAAATTTGGGGTTATATGAAACAATTGAAAAATGTGCGTTGTTCAACTAAAACTTCGCCATATCTCGGAAACACTGCTCAGAGATGCGAAAAATGTTACTATTAATCAGTATTAGCAAGTGGTATACGCCATTTCAGATAAAATAAAAATCATCGACCTTAAATGATTTTGAAGGTCAGTACTGCAACAGAAACTGCATAGGCTGTAGCGCGTCTTTCTTAGCGACAGCTGGGCTTTCTTGTTCAAGGTTTTGACCGCGTGTAGTGTTGTTCGACTTATTCAAAACCATTCTTTATAAAAAGGTTTAGTAAATTAATAAGCATTCATCTGACGTCAATTACTAAAGCTAAAATGGCTTAAACTTTTTTTTAAACAAAAAAAACTGTTTTGGTTTTGAGGCGTTTTGAGACCGAGACCTTGGCCTCGAGAACTACATCACTGCTTCTTCTTGCCGACTTTGGTGTTTTTTTATTCATGCGAGTAACTATTTTTTACAAGTACCTCGTGTTTAATTAAACAATTAATCGTGTATTTAAAGTATAAATTTACCCCGAACAGAAACAGTGAATGTTTTTCCGCATAGTTCGGTTGTATATCCGTGTATGCGCATTAGTAACAAAACAATAATAGGCTTATAGGTGAGTTGGTGTAAACAAAAACTCTTATAATTCTGGCTGTCCCTGAGTGGTTGGCAGTCCTGCTGTCCTGCTGTCACGGCTGCCGCTGCCATGTTTCGCGCACAGTTTACCCAAGTTAACTCAGCTTGGCCATCCTTCGTGGATAGGCGCAACGAGTACCAGCAAACGCTGTGACGTAAACAGGAACATCGCGCGATGTTCTATGCCCATATAGTAAACTCGCAGTGTAGATTGGTGCCTGGCTGAGGGCTAAAGAAACTGAATCAGCTCTGACATATCGGCCGTGGCCGGGAAAGGACTTTTTGCGTTACTCGCACTTGCAGTTTGCGTTCTTCGGGACAGCGTCGGTAATTTGACTGTCATCAACGAGTAGCGATACGCAAGCTTTTGTCATCTCGACGTCGTTATTGTTTATAAATGTAAAAAACTTACCAGTTTAAAACTCAGTGTAAGGACGACGTGACGATATATCAGTCCACTAAAACAGCAAAAATCTTTTGATTAACTACATGGTGCTAT
>Ga0056128_1008005_pt1 | contig 13351 bp, 6 predicted proteins | sample WorMetLIZISLAND2_FD_71113 | JGI IMG/M metagenome (GOLD analysis project Ga0056128, IMG submission 71113) | Marine gutless worms symbiont microbial communities from Max Planck institute for Marine Microbiology, Germany - Olavius geniculatus... ... | reverse complement strand
CACATAAAGATATCAATTTCGTAGCGTAAAATAGTTAAGCTTACTTACTTATTCGCAGTAGTGCCTTGTGACGTCATTGTTACGTCATATTGTGTTTATTTACTTTGTTTACAAGTAATAATTTTTAGAATAAATCGTTTGATATAGGCAGAATAACAAAGGATGATTGCTGTTTATCATGGGCTTACAAACTGAGAACTGTTTTGCTAGGTAATGTAGTCACACAATAAAGGTGCGGTGGGTGGAAGAACTTCACTTTTACGCGCCCTAAATTTCTGCTTGTCACAGTTAAAGAATGGTTAAAATCGCTGCTGAATTACCGAAGTTATCCCAAAAATAAAACTGGGTATCCATTTTTTTGGACCACCCTGTATATGTAAATTCAGTCAAATCAGTCTCTGATCAGTTTTTGGGAATTGAAGTCTTCTATGTGTTGCACAGTTGTCAGTAACAGATTGGCAATAAGGATCAGTCGTCATTTTTATTTCGTCTTACAGATGTATTGTTCGCCCGCAAGCCATTTTGTTGCGTTAACAGTGCTTGAACTTTTTGCTGACATTGCTTTTTTATGTCGTTATCTGCTATTTGTATTTAAGATGCGCTGCTTGCCAGGGAAGACAGCACATGGTACAGTCTGTAGTTGCAACAGATAGCGGATTGTGCACCGACAGTGAAATATGAATTTGAATGTAGTACATTTTACTCAGTGCTCGACTGTGGCTGCAGTGTTCTTGTAGAAAACATGAAGTACATTTTGTTTCCTGTGTGAGAACTCTTGTGAACTGATTTCATTAGAATTTGGTGAGCAGTTGTAGATGTGAACTTAGAATCTGGTGGATATCCATACAGAAGCAAAGAGATAATCGATAAGTTGGATGTGTACAAAACTAAAAAGAAAGCCGATAGCTTGAAAGAAGTGATTAATAGTTTGGTAATTGATGTGGGCAGATGTTATATATTATGTATTTATATTGTGCATTATTCTGTTTTGGCTTTCGTAAGTTCATTGTATCACATAAACTTCAAGTTATAGTAGGCAAATTGCTTAATAAAATTGCCTCATTTATGATTAACTTTTGATGATATTGAAAGATAAAGTACATACGTTCTGCACTGAATGGGTCTTCGCAATGCAATGACTGTAGCTGGGCTTATGCTGTGTCATGATAGGATGGTTCTTAAAATATTAAAAGTGCATTTTTGAGTCTGCTTATATTTTGTATTCTGCAGGCAAAACTGAAGTGGACTTAGCAATTGTAGCCTCCGTGGTGGAGTGGATATGTAGTGGAGTTAATCTTCATTTTGTTGTATTTTGTTGCTTCGTTGTTAGCTTGCAGAAAGTAACATTTCATCAGACGAGCTATATATTTGTGTTAGTTTTTACTCGTTTGCCTACAGAACTAATTGAGGAGCTGAATAAACAAAAAACAACAATGGAGACCTTTGTTGGTTTGATGCCTGCACTTGGTGCAAATGCACTAGCAAAACATCGAACAAATTTTCTGTACAATAGTTGTCGCGATATAATTACATCAATGCAGGATACTTGCAGCCATTAGCGGTGTCAGAGTAACTTAAGCAGTTTTGTTTACCGGTAAACTAAATAAAAAAGTGCCATGTTATTTTACATTTTACCACTGCGTTGGTTCTTATAACTTGTGCTTATGAAGTCCAGTATATTCTCTTATTGCCTTTGGATTAAAGTATCCCTACGCGTACGTGGCCTGTGCATTATTCCCATATCCTGATACTATTTCTCTTGATGACTTGTGCACACTCAGTTTTCTTTAGTTACCCGCAGTCCGTGCCTGTGCTTGATTAGTTTCTCCTGAAGTTAAACATGTGACGAGAAAACCAATGTACTTTTAGTTTTTTCATACAGAATGTTGCCTCAAATGATACTCTTGGTGCACGAGTGGAGCTCACGAATTTTGTTGACTGTTTATTGGACTTCGCGTTATCGCGGTTATCGTTTCACTTTTCGGGACAGCTAAACCATTCTGGTAGCCTGTACACAACCAACTACCAAGGTCGATAACTCAGCCTTACATCGCTCCTGGTCAGTTAAATCGATTACGGCTTTACGGCGGTGGTTAAGGGGGCATGCGTTTACCTCTGTTGGGTAGGCTAGCAGGTAAGGTAACATATGGCAGGTGGCGTTCTGTATAGCCGTGTGACAGGTTCCCGAGAAGCTGCGCTAGAGTCAGCTTCCTGCTGACGTCGGCGATGAACATGCAGACCTGTGGCGAATGCTGCAGCAGCTGCAGCTGAGACAAGACATTTCTCGGAGGAGCTGCTAGGAAGGTGCGTGTTGTCTGGCGCGGGAGACGAGACATCTTGTACTAGTTGTAGGCAGCGAACGAGCGAGCGACGTGATGAGAGAAACACCCGTGGATGCACTCAGGCGTTTAGCACGAGACTCGCAATGATTCAGCCGACATCCTGCATCTAGAGCAGCCTACGAACCGTTGGAGGTCGCTATGAATTTCACCTGTGCTTTCTGATGGCAGCAGCTGTTCGTCTGAGGCGCATGCGGAATTTTCATCAGGGGAAAGTCTACGATCTGAGGATCTCCAACGTTCTAGCGTTTGGGGAAAAGAGCGTGAAACAGTGAAAGTCTATAGGCTGTTGTATGCTCTGTATGTAGCCTAGCAGTGATACAGTCGCTGATTCTATGAATGGCACAGTTACAAGCCCTTGAGAAAGTTGTCCCTGAAATTTTAGCTAGGCCTAGTTGTCGGAAAGAAATTTTTGCCGGAGAATCTACCTACTGTCTTTTATTACATTGCTTCATTAATCTGAATATTGAATTTTGAAATGCAATTTCTTTGCGCATACAGATCTAGGCTACTGTGTGAAAAGAATTTTCACACGCAATATATTCGAGAATTAAAAACGAAAGACTTCATACTACTTTTGCTGTCGAAAATTTGCAGCTAGGCCTATCTGTCGGAAAATTGCAACTTCCTTCCCGCCTTCTCCTTCCCGACATTCTAAGCCCACGAAGTCGCTGTTAAACTAATTCTACACTTCGGATCTATGGCTAGGCCGTATGGTAGTGATCGAACGCTGTAGTGCGACTGCAAGATGACGTCAGCTACAGAGGTCGGTGCGCGCGCTGCAGAATGTGGTAGTCAGGTACCACCTGTGGCGTGGTCGATTTCTGGCAGAGTTGGCAAGGTACGCTGGTAGGCGACTGCCGTGCCGGGTGTCGGGTCAGTGCGTTACCGACGTATGAACTGCTGAAAGAAATCTTGAAACTAGCTGCCGGCAGAGGGCAGTAATAAAGTAACGCACACACAACATAGGCCTACACCCGCGGGAATGCGCTGTCAGTGTCTTGTGCTACGAACAGTTCGCCGCGAATTTAAAGTCGACCAGAATAAGCAAAAAACAAGTTCTATTAATTCATTGGGCGATCGACCACATTCGCGGCATTCAGAACAGTTGCTGTTTTAAATGCACCGTTTATGTCAAGTGTATAATTCTAGGCTAGAAAGGAAAATTGAAAGCATTTATGTTAATTACTACAAAGATCTGCAGATCTTTATTTCGCTATTGAAGCAAATAGCGCAAGCACACATAAAACACGCAGACACAACCCATATAAACATTTCAACATCATCTCACACCGAACAAAGAAAAACAAACTGTACAATGGCCAACATCTTGTCTACAAATTTCACACGTCGACCTTGAGTTTAATACCCCGTTTACACGATCGAGCAAACATCGAGCTAGACGAGCTACGGTAATTAGCATGCTAATTAGGAAGGCGGGCAGGTTGTAATTGGAAGGCCTATATAACACGTGATCAGCTGTGGGCTAAGCTAGGCCTACATTTGAGCTAGGGGGCGAGGTTCCCTCAGGCCTGCTTGACGTTTGCTCGACTTTTGCTCGACGTTTCTCGATGTCTGCTTGATGTTTGCTATGTTTTATGCATGCTTTATGCTCGATATTTGTTCGATCGTGTAAACTGGGTATAATGATAATCGAAGCGTAGGCCACTTCCGTCTCAGAAGTGGCACCTGATTGACTTGATCTAACTAAATCCACAAACAATAGCAGGCCTAAAAGTAGGGCACGTAAAACACGAATGCGTGCATTAGTTGCAAACTTGCAGTTTCTTTTATTTTAAAATAATAAATTTCACAGTGGGCTGCAAACAAAAGCGACTACAAAATGTCAATTTTGCCCTATGTCGCAATGGTAAAAAAATCGTGAAATTCTGTCCTGGATCCGGATATTAATCTGGTCATTTCTAAGTTGGGCCAAATCTAACCTTCCTTAAAAATTTCACGCACATCCGTCCGTAACTTTTTTCCGCAATTTTCTCCACAAACTTTTGCACTATATCGCAGTGGTGAAACATCCTACAGGCCTGCATTCGTATGCCGATCCCAATCGCGACCAGAATCTTGCACACTTTCATTTGGACTATAGCGTATAGGCCTAGATGTTCATGCGAAAATTTTGTCATTCTAAATGCAGATAAGAACAAACTTAACTGAAAACAATACTGTCGTTGCTAGCGCGACAGTAAACCTAACAAAAGTATCACAACGATTCACAAAATATAGGTGCTTGCACAATCGACACTTAAATGTTGGTTGTCCAGCGAGCTACGTAATGTAAGTCTAGTGCTGGCTGGCAGTGAAATTATGGCAGCGACAAACTTGTAATTACATTCTGGGTAACAAACAATTGTAGAAGTTTAGTATTAAGATGTTGCTATGGAAGAGCGCGGGGAAATGTAGGCTAGATGTTTGCAGTTGTCGCATTACGTCCTATACGCACTTTTTTTCACTGTGTTTATGAGCCTTGAGCCGGTATATCCAAAAACTGGCTTACTTACGTTCAGAATTTAAAGGTTTGAGCATCCTACTCACTAACGAGTTTTGTAATGCAAACGTGTAAGACGCAATATCGACAGATCAGATCACAGTTTCTAAACGAATGTCGTAGATTGTTATAGCCCTCTGGCTCCTCATTCACAGGTTAAGTGAAAATAGGCCTACAGGCTTCTTAATCTAATATTCCATAGCGGAGCAATCTAACTTGAACAAAGGATTAAATCAATTACGTCAACAATTGCTAAGCACATAATTATGATGATCAGCGACAGCAGTAGAACACAAAAGATATAGGCACAGCAAGGATCTATAGGCCTATGCACCATCAGCAATTCAGCATCTTACAGCAACTTGTAAACGTGACAATGCAAGAACATTACACGTAAAAGTGAGATAACAAGAACATAAATTACATCAGTAAAATATACAAATCTTCAACAGCAAATTAAACAAAAAAATTCAGCAGGATCAGATAAATATAGACAATTGTGTAGACCTGCACTTTTTTACAATTTCATTGCATGGTTTACATTTAATCTAAATACTTCTAAAAGGACACTGAACTCACTATCTAATATTAAACTGCACATTTTTGTCTAATACCGTTACTAAAATTCTCTTCTATAACTGAAAAAACTAACAAATAGGCCTGAGCACAACAGGTCTGATGGCAGGTAAGCTATATTACGGCTACCAAACCTAATCACATGAATAAATGAATAAATCAAAAGAGGAGACGGACAATGTTTGACATTGCGGTGCCAGTGTCGACCTAATTCAAACGTCCAGTGAACATGACGAGCAGAAGGCCTGTAGACGCCGTGGCAACAGCTGCTACTGCTGTCGTAGATGCCGATACGCCAACTGCGCACGATCCGTAGTGATCGCTCACCGCCTGGATACGAAAACAAGAAATTTGAGCTAATGCTCATGAGACGCGCGAAAGCATATAGCAGTTCCGGTTCAGTAATTTGGGTGTTCACGCTAAGTTAATATACAAATACCAAATTCTCTATCTGAATCGCATAACGATAGTTCCGTGGCGCCGCCTTGTGAATGATATAGACTTGTGTCGCAGCCCGAAATCGCCAAAAATCCATAAAACCCTTTATTTGGCGATCAAGGTCATTCAAAGTCATTGAATTCGGTGCTAATCGAGAGTCAGTGTACGACTTCCTATTAGTGATTAATAGTAACTTAGGCCCTATCTCGCACCGTTACTGAAATACAGCGACTTATTGGCCAAAAATCGCAAATTTTGCCCACCCCCTTTCATTTAACGCTCTCGTTCGGGGTGACCCCCTTCGAATTTATGAAAAAGCTTTGCGGTTCCTGAAATTACAATCTTCCATGCAGCCGACGGTGAAGATTTGGTGATCCTATCTTGCACCGTTCTTGACTGATCCACCCGTGTGACGGACAGACGGACAGACAGAATTGCGATGGCTAAGACGCGCTGAAAGCAGTAGCTGCTTTCGCGCGTAAAAAACATAGCGTATGCAGCACATACTATCAATGCAATCGCCGAGAATCCGTTTGCACAACAGAATGAACACAGTATCGACTGGCCGATATCGTGTTGCGTTGAACGATAGGTCAACGGAGTACCGCTGCGTAAAATAAGTCTCTCCAGTTTAGCGACCTTGAGCAGCTATTAGATTTCTGTAGCGTCTCCGGCTCCGCCAATGGAAGCAAGCACATATCGGCACACTATGAAGTACGGAATAACAGTTACGTATCATGGCGTACAACATGCACAAAACTTTACTCGCTACTACAAAGTGGCTATGTCTGCTGCACAGTGAGGATTAAGGCACTACTGGACTCGTCAGCACACACCAAGCTTTACTCGCTGTGAAAAAAATGGCTAAAACAAATATAACAGACACAAAGTTACGGGCATCTGGGTAGTACTTAACTAGCCTATAACTTTTATTCTGGAAAAATTTGTCTTCAAATGAGTCTGAAACTTCAAACCCCAGCATAATTACTGAATCTGCAAGAAAACCTGCAAGCAAGCACTAAAACACCGATGCAGACGGTTTCTGAGAAAAGAACATTTAATTCCATTACTAGCTACTGGGCATGGCACCAGTATTTTTGCTTTTGAATTACTGTTAATGTACACCAGTTAGCGTGTGTTATCTCAAGTGCGGGAAAGAGTAAATAATTAAGAATACAAGAAATCTGACGTAATGCTCATGAAACGAGCGACAGCCTGTGGCAGTTGATGTTCGAAAATTGTTTTAATCCATTTTCATCAATTTTGTCGCAGTTCACTCTTGAAATGTGTGCTGCAGCCAAAAGTCGCAAAAAATCACTACAAACCCCTATTTTGGAGTACAAGTTCGTTTAAGGTCATCGATGTTGATACCACTAAAAGCTCGTCACCAGTGCTTGTTATGATAAACACAATGATTGTGCCTATGCAACCATTTTAACGCTTCACGAGCCAATAGCGGTAAAATAACCATTTTTAGGGGCACCCCTATTTGACACTCGCGTGCGCAGGCTTCCTTGAACGTAGAAAGTTGGAACTTGAACTGTTAAAATCTACGTTTAACTGTAAAAATTTTATGTGCAGGCTATCTTGGTCTATCTCTATCTTTTTCGTTACAATTCACGGTTGAAATGTGCGCTGCAGCCAAAAATCGCGAAAATCTAAGTAAAACCCCTATTTTAGGGGTTCAAGGGCGTTCAAGGTCATTGAAGTTAATAAACTTAAAAATTCCGTCACCAGTGCTTGTTATGATAAGCAGCATGTCTGTGCCTATCTGCAACCGTTACTACCCTAGACGAACCTAAAGCGGTAAAATAACGTGTTTTTAGTGGGGGTACCCCTGTTTCACGCCTTCGTTCGAAGGGAATCCCTTGACTGAACGGCATTAAATTTTGTCACAAAATACTAAAAACTCATGGTGAAAACCTGGAGTCTCACCTCATCTGGTTACCGGGACGTGACATTAAGACAGACGGACGGACAGACGGAAAAATTATCATATGCACTGTAGCTAATACGCGCTATAGCTAGCTCAGCTAGCTCTCGCGCGTAAAATCGTCGCTTACCTGTTTGTGATAAACGGGTTTCTTGGTGAATGTGTCTGCGTCGACGTCGAAGCGACCGGTCGGTCTGTGGTAGTCGACGATGACGCGCGTTGCCACATCACCTTTGGGCTTCAGCGACGGGCCAGCATATGTCGTCGTCGTCGTCGTTGTCGTTGTAGTTGTAGTTGTAGTTGTCACGGGTGTTGTCGTCGTCCGGTTAGTTTTAGAAATGAACCACGGTTTCGTAGATCTCCGCCTTACCTTCATCGTTTCAACATTTGGATAACTCTTACACTTATTTTTGGTTTATTTTATATTTTTTGTACCGACGTATATCCGCTTTATGTGTAACATACTATTTATTTTTCGTCCTGCTCCCGGCAGCAGGTTAAGTTAAACTTATTAATTTGTTCAGAGTTAGCTATATTATTGAGTACTCTATCTGGGACGTCCTGCTATAGTTATGAGTCCAATACTCTGGACTATTCCACATCAGGCTGCAGCTAGCTTGACTATTTTTTACCTTTTATGACAGAAATGCTATAAGTTCAGTTACGAGCCAGATGAAAAAAGATAAAAAAAAGTTAAAGTTGGTGCATAGCTCTTAATAGAAAACCCTCCATAGAACATTTACTTGCCTCTATGGCGTCATCTGCCAGTGACAGCTATCACCCAACACAGGTCAACTCCTCCACATCTTAACTCCAGCCAAATAGGCCGGTACTCAATTTACATATCTCGGAGGAATAGAAGGCTGAGTTGACCTTGCTGTTGGTTGTATACCGAAATGGTTTACCTGCCAGCCGACAGTCACCCATCCAAGTAGTAACCACCTGATAGCGTCCCGACCGGGAGTCGAACCCACGACCTCACGATCGCAAGTCCAACATACACCACTAAGCTACCATCATAGCTGTAAAAACATTTTCTAAGTTTTTTTATAAAAGTTTAAAAAACATGTTTTTATTAAAAAATTTTTTAATGTTTTTAATTTTTTTATGTTTTTTTTTTATTTTTTATTGTTTTTTTGTGCTTGTTAATGTCGTGTTTTTGTTCTTGTTAAAACTTAAACGCACAACATTACAAATATGATTTATTTCTTATAGGCAAATTGCGTTCAGCTGTTTTTAATCTGTACATTCAGTACATTTCGGTTTTTAGTGTTTACAAGTGGTAGGTTTTTGTTTTTAATTATCTGAGTTAAATATTCTTTGCATATATAATAGCGAAAAAAGTAGCGATTAGAAACATATGCAGTTTAATGGTTTATGCATGTTTTTATAATGTTTTTTTATAAAAGTAAAAAAAACATGTTTTATGTTTTTTATTTGCAAATGAATATTTCTATGGTTACCATATGAACGTGGTGCTTACCTGTTCGTTTCTCCACGTCCGCTGGTTGGTGTACCACTCAGCCGACACGTACACTGATTCAACATCATCATCATCATCATCATTATCGTTGTCAGCGGCAGCAGCTATCCGCCGGCGATACGCCGTCTGCCACGGTCTCCTCGTGGCGGGTGGTCTTGTTCTGGGTCGCAGTGACCTGGTCGTGGTCCATCGCGCACTTTCGACTGCATGCATTACAGATTGGGAGCTTTATTACCTCCGCCAAGGAGGTTGTGTTTTTGCCAGACTTTGTTCGTTTGTTTGTCTGTCTGTCTGTCTGTCTGTGTGTTAGCAAAATAACTCAAAAAGTTATGGACGGATCTTTCTGAAATTTTGAGAGTATGTCGGGAATGGCACAAACTACCAGTGATTCAATTTTGAGGGTGATCCGGAAGGAATCCTGGATTCTAAATCACTTTGAAATTTTCGTTACCATTGCTTTCAATGGGGCATAAAGGAAACCGCTGCAAAACCGAAAATGGTTCTGCCACCTAGCGAACAACATTGCCTTGGCGGAGGTGTGCGGGCTCTGACTGCTTTCTAGTTACAACATAATTTATCTTCTTGCTATAGCGCAGTGCAGAAAGCACCACATATAGCTATAAGCGGACGGCGGTATATAATGTTGACACGTGGCCGACACCTTCCCTTGTTATGCGTTCGTCCTATAATAGGCCGCATTGCGGATTTTTTACGTCCGTCCGTCCGCCTTTCCGCTGGTCTGTCTGATCTATGACAAGAAATCAAAAAGGCGTATGCCTATAGAAGAACCAAAAATAGCGTGAACATTCCGCAGGATAATGGTAACCGGCATGCCAATTTTAAGCTAAAACAAAGTCAAAGTCAGGATTAGGGTTGGATTTGGGTTTGGGTTCAGCAACGTAGTGGGCGATAACACGTAGCTAGACGGATGGCCGCATATTGTGTAGAAACTGAGCCGGCATCTTCGCTTGTTTGACAACCATTTTCCCGAGTTACTTTAAGCTTGGCTAATGTTTTCGTGGCCACTCCTTGGCTTCGAGACCCACAAAAGCCGCCGCCGCTGACGTCCTTGAGAATACATAAAATTTCACCAGTTATGCGGGGGAATCTTTACTGTTCCAGACTAATATCTATAAATATTCGCGCACTTTCAATATTTCAACATTTAATTTTGATTACATTGCATTGACATACGTTCATTGCTCTAGGCTTACGGTGAATAACATGTTTGCTGTTAAATTTGAGAGAGCGAGACTTGTCTAAGCACTGACTGCTGTACGAAGTAGGCTATTCCTGCTGCACAGTCATGAAAGTAGAAATAATTATTTAGAGCTCCGTGCTGCACAGTGAGCATTGAAGCGCTACTGGACTCAGTTATTATTGGACCTATTGTCGTCAATATCATGACAATCATTATACAGTTGCTCACCTGAATATCCAGCCAAGCTGAGAAAGCAGAACAGAATAAGATACTTCATGGTGAAGATGCAGCGGAGATTAATTATCTCAAGTCATTGGTCAGTCGCAGTCGCAGTGGCAGAGAAACGACGCCCCAGTTCCACGCAGAAGACTGCAGACGCCAGACGTTCGCAGTTTCAGCGGTCGATGCGGCGGCAGATAGCACTGTGGCTGCAATTCTTGCTTGATGCCCATTGGTTCATTGCGTTTCGTCTTCGTTAAGCCGTGCTTACAACTAGCCTTACAACTTCCATCTCTCCGGGGTAGGTAAATCGAGTACCGGCCTATCTAGCTGGTGTTAAGGCGGGGCGCGTTCACCTGTGTCAGGGTGCAGGTAACACTGTGTGATCCCACACGGCAGGTGATGCTCCGTAGCTCTGAACTAGGCTTCCATTACGAGCTGTGCAACAAGAAATTAGCACGCAGATCAGAATGTATGTACGCAAGTCACCCGCAAATTATAGGCAAATAGTAGTAGAGAAGACTTATGTGTTGTACTTGTGACTGCGACTTAATGAGATGCAATGTGGTGTGCATTTCATTTCCGACGACGTTCAAGGCAAACGAGAAGTTTCGTTTTTAACGCATTGCTGAGAGTTAGCTTAACATTTTGTGTAAAATTCTTATAGACATAGGTTTATGTTTTTTAAACTGTCGCTAAAGACGCTTGGTTACTTTTGTCGATAATTAATTATGATGACTTTGCTTTAGAAGGTCAACACTGTTGAACTCTTCAGCACAATGACATTTTTCTGGGGCCCTCTTATAAGAATATCCTATTTACCAGATTTTTAATTACCACATGCAACAATCTGTCTGTTTGCAGCTGAAAACAAGTAAAAACAAATAAAGGTTGAAAACAAATGAAGGTCGTACAGGTAAAAATGGTGAAACGTTTCTTGCAACAGGTATATGAGTGATGTTAAAATTTAGGGTCAAAAGTCAAAATATTGTCCAAAGTTCAGACGTGGAAAGAAATGCACCCATAACTGAATGACACCCAACTGATAAAACATTCACTGGACGGCGTCATGGGAACCAAGTTCGTAATTTTATCCGATCGTCAGTACTATAGGAGGCCTACACTGAAATTGGACGAAGCAAGCTCGTGTCCACTTCAATCTACAAGGAGGCCAGACCCCGTATAGAGTGTGGTCAATCATACGATGCACCTTCATGTTAGTATTAGCGGGACTAGTCTGCATGTGATGCCTTTTCACGTTTGATGCTAGCCGGACATGATTATCAAAAACAGCAACGTCCACTCTAGCTATCCAAGCTCCGCCCGGACCTCCGGATGTCGACATGCTTTCGGCTGCACTGCAGACTAACTTGGCCATAGGCCTACCAATACACTGTAGCTTCACGCGGATCCGTAATCTAATGCAGCTGAGGCGACGGCGGAATGATGGGTTTTTGCCGGCGATAGTTATTCCAAACAAACTTAGCCTAGCAAGTGACTTGCGTAAGAAAGAGAGAGACACAGTAAAAGATTTCATCATGCGTTCGTTGCCTGTATGCTACTGTACAGGGTGGGTCATAAAATGGCACCATTTTTGTACGCCTTATAACTTCACCAAATATTAACCGATTTTAAAAAAGCCTTTTACGTCACACTCAGGAGACAATTTGCAATCAAACTGTCACTATATATCCCACCACACCCAAAGTGTGTCACTACACTACTTTGTGAAATGTCAGTGTCTTAAGAATAACAATTAAAAACAAGACGACTTTGGCAACAACGCATTTTAAGAAATTCACAACAGAAACAACGTGTTTGTTGTCACAGTTATTGTCTAAAAATCACATCTCACAGTTTTCACATCAAATTTTCAATGTGTCCGCCTTGCTGCTGGACGACGCATCGACGCCACTGACCAATGGCGCGATCAGCCAAACGCTATGGCACTTTGCGCCACTCAGCGACAATGGCTTTCTTTGGCTGGTTGACTGTCGTGAATTATCAACTTTGATAGGCCATATGTTGAAGGGCATCCCGAACAGCATAATCGACTAAATTTAAGTCTGTGTTGTTTGCGGGCCACATGCCAGGCTCGATCGACGTTGATCATGCAACTGGTCAGTGGCGTCGCCGGCTTGAGTGCATCATATGATATTTCACGAGGTAGTGTAGCAACACACTTAAGATGTGGTGGGATCTATAGCGACAGTTTTATTACAAATTGTCTCCTGGTTCTGACAGTGAAAGAATTTTGAAAATCGGTTAATATTTGGTGAAGTTATGAGGCGTACAATAAATGGTGCCATTTTTGGCCCACCCTGTACGTGTCTACGAGACAGCGACATGATGCCAGACGCACTTGAGATATGTTCGTCAATCATGTGCATGACTTATTTTCTGAAATATATCAATATATAACGAACGATAATACAACCAGGCATTTAGGCAATCCGAAGTTGTTCGGGAAACTGCGCGTAGCCTAATATTAGTGATAAAGCTGGTGATTATAATATAATACCTTTTTGTGTGTTTTTTCTTTTTTTCCTTTTACTTACCGTGTATATATGTTTGCGTGTTTGTGAGTGTTTTTTTTGTGTGTAACTTTGTGTTATTTGTGTTTGCTATGGGCCGTGTTGCCTGAAATAAACCTGTGATG
>Ga0056128_1008002_pt1 | contig 13351 bp, 8 predicted proteins | sample WorMetLIZISLAND2_FD_71113 | JGI IMG/M metagenome (GOLD analysis project Ga0056128, IMG submission 71113) | Marine gutless worms symbiont microbial communities from Max Planck institute for Marine Microbiology, Germany - Olavius geniculatus... ... | reverse complement strand
CAGTCAGTGTGATGCGGGCAATATCACCTTTTGTAATTTTTGCCGTTTTCGATGTGCAAGTCCTTAAATGTTGCCGTTAACAAGTGTATAAACTAATGTTTTGTACATTTATTGCTATAATTAGTCATCATGTACAAACACACACACACAAAACGACGGACAGAACGACCAATCTTTTAATCTCCTCCAGTGTTCACTCTCTTCACACTTGGCGGAGATAAAAAGGGTGCCTCTTTATGAAATACCATGTATATACATTTGTGTATTTTGCACTGCATATTTTAACATTGTAACATTGTATGATCATAACTGTGTAATTTTGCTGTTGGAAGAATAAAAGTTACTTAGCTACTTACAGGTTTTCTAAAACAGTAATTTTGAAATGAATATTGTAACAAAATTGCATAGCAGTTCGGATTTTTATCTGGGTCATATTGAAAACTTAATAACAGCAATGAAGCATGCTCATGGTTTTGTATTGCCTAAGTTAATGTGTGTTGTGTATGCAGTTAACTCGCCGGAGAATGTTGCAATGTGGAATGAAATCAGATCACACTACAAACGTACGTTGACCGTCCGTACTTGAGATATTATTTTTTAGTTTAACAGGAATTGATTAAGAATTTGTGGTTTTTCAGTTTGCCTGTAAATTATTTGGCTGATTTGCTGTCCCATTGTCCTGTTTTGTAGACATAGGCTGGAAAGTCTGTTTTGTATTTTAGATGTATAAAAGTGTTAACTTCATGAATAGAATTTTTTTTATTTATCGCTGTTACAAAGCTGCCTTATAACACCCGAATGATTATTAGAGAAAATGAGATGTGTGCCTTAGTCCAAAATTTGGTTCTTTAGCTTGAACATCTGTGTGCTTTTAAGCCACTGATCAGTTGCTTTGTCAGTAAGTCCTTGATGAATATTTTTGTGGTTGCTACTCTTATGTGTGCCATGTCGTGAATATTATGTTGTTACGCAAGCTTTTGCAGTTCTCTTCAAATTGAATAGTACACTGGTTTTAGGTCTGAATAATCGTTGGTCAGTTTGTAGGTTATAATAAGGGACAGTAGAAAATTATGGCAATAAGTGGTTAAAAAACGCGGCAAACTTTTGTGAAAATCGCAAAAATCACGGCAAAGACATGGCATCAAATCACAGGCTCGAAGACCATTATACAGTTTATAAAACTCAACATCTAGGATTGATGATTGTCGTAGCATGCAGAGCAAGGTTTTCATCATTCTGCCTCTGCAGACACTTTCCGTTGCCTCCTTAAAACTCACTGCTTCCAGCAAGCCTACTGCTCCCCCTAGTGGCTCAGCCAAGTGCCTCAGATTCGGCCATTGGCTGACATTGTGAACTTTAAATATGCACTTACTTACTTACTTACTTATTTACTTACTATAAAATTTTGTCACTGCGGAGCATTACCTAAAGCGTACCAGTTGGCTAATGCTGGAATTTTGCATAACGGATAAGTATCGGACAACAAGCTCAGAGAGCTTAGGGAACTGCTTCAGTAGAAAAGGCAAAAATAAATATTTTTGTGTTAAAATGACACAATAAACTTCAACTTTTGCTGACTAAAAGCATAATATTCTTGTAAAAAATGTAAAAACGTGGCATTTTGGCCAAAACACGTCATTTTGGCAAATTCATGGCATTTGACAAAAGTCATGATTTCCGTGTTTCCGTGATTATCTACCATGCGTAGTTATAATAGACTTGCATTGAAAATAAATGTTTGTTACTATAAGTTGGTGTAAATTGTCTATAGTTTGAGTTGTCGTTGCTAGATTTATAATGTCACTGCAGTGTAAATCACAGAATGTTTAAAATATATTGTGATTTGTTCTCTCTGAATTATTAGTGATCATTTGAATCAGTTGTTATTTGCTTTAATTTTTCAGAATATCATATAGGTTTATCAAAGTTATTCAACAAATCTTATGTGATCAAACGTAGTTTTGGTGGCTTCACTAAGAAAAAATTTAACACACGTTTTCAAGTTCCGTTGCAGCTTTAAAGACCCATATTGACTGAAGCTTTAATGAACAGGTGCTTGCAAATGATTGCATGCATTTTAAATTGTTATTTAGAGAGTTTATTTTTCACTCAAGTACATTGACTTGTATCACATTCGTTGTATTTAATGTGTGATTTTGCAGATGATAAGTTTGCGCCACCCGTTGATGCACCAAGTCGTCATCATTAATTATTACATTTCTCTCTGCGTTGTATTTTCGAGACCATTAGTAATTAGCAAACATTCAACATAAGTGTGACTAGTAGTTGCGTTATTTTGTCTGCTGTTATACGCAGCAAAGTACTATAAATAGGCTATTAGCAGTTCATACTGATCATATAACGAAATACTGACATTGCTGGTATAAAGTGACAAGATGGTTGATAGCAATTCTCGCAAGAATGAAAACATTATTAACTTGTCATGGACTGTTTATACTTACTCTGTGCTAATAATGTTGTAAACAGTTAGTCATAGTGCTTTGTTTGCATCAGTGCAGTGGTCAGTGGCATAGACAAAAAGGTGAATATGTGAATTTGGGGGCCACTCCCTTCTCTTCCCCTTCACTTTCGTTTCCCTCTCTTTTTTCCCACCCTTTCACTCCACCCTCCTTCCCGTTTCCTCTTGCCATTTTCCTCCCCTTTCTCTTGTGAGAAGTAGGACCCCTTTATCTAACTAGGGGGTCTGTGAGCTTCCCCAGCAGGCTCTGGGGCATAGCTCCAGCTGAAATCGAATTTGATGCATATAACTTTAAAGTGATGACATCTGGTGACAACAGTTTTAATTACTTTCCTGAAAATCGAATTTCAAAATTTAGTGCAGTTCAAATGTGTGCTTATGTTTGGGGATTTGGCGGCCTGGGCTTTCCTTGTTTACACCACTGCTGTTGGATGAGTGCCACTGAGTAGCAAATTTCTTACCGATTATAATGGTGAAAAAAAATGTGAAAATTGGTCAATATTTAGCAAAGATATAGACAAAATGCAATACCTTACTTTTTGGGGGGAGGGGGAACACTGTACAGTTAAAACAGGCCATCGCTCAGTATAAAAGTCACAAAATAAACAGTTAACTAAGAACATAACTAGTTGAAAGATGATGTAAAAATCAGTCTTCAAATGTTAGTTAGTGATAGCCTTAGTCACGCGCTGGTATTGCGTCAAACGACACAAGCTGAGCAATCTAGTTTTTGTCAAATAAGCTTCGATCGGAAATTTGAAAGGCATTTTCTTGACTGCGCATTGTCGTTTACGTAACGACGTAACGTACTGTTGTCTCGTGACAAGTACGAAGTATAGAACATGATAGCAGCAAGTTGCATGGAAATGTTCGACATCCTTAGCCTCCTAAAGTCGCCACTACTCGTCGAGTGAGCTTGAGTAGACCACAAGGTGTGGCTATAGCATGAACGATGGCCGAAGTCAGCGGTGCTGTGCGTTGAGTAAATAGGTGGGCCAAGACGTTGCAATCTTCTGACAGACACTTCCGATTTCCGACAGAGTATCGACAGACAGCTGCAAAATACGCCGGAGAAGATTACGAATGCTACAAATTTAAGTCTGCCTCTAAAATTTACCCAAAATGGTTTTTTCAGCCTCAAATTTTGCACCTTTGGACACCAAAAAGTCGGACAAGAATTAGAAATTTTTTCAACAGCCCAAGGTTGTTAAGAGAGTGGTGGATAGCAGCTGCTTGTGCTGCGCGTCCCATGCAGAAGGCTGTCTCTGTCATAGCGTCGAGTCACCAATCGCCCATCCGTCGAGTTGGCGGGCGCCCTGTTCACGTCGTGTTTACCGAGCACTTGACTGACTGACGGGACCTCGTTGACTGCACGGCCCACAGGACGTAATTTCTATACGAAGACGTCGACGACAACGAACGACCGAGAGCAAACATCTCATCGTGTTTACCATAGCCCTCGCCGGCGTCGCCTTGGCAACTGAGCATGCGACCGACCATCTGTAGCTTCATAATGTGCAAGTCAAGGTAAACACGGTGATAGAATCCCCACTATAGATGAACCCACAAAGATGTTCCGTCTGCATGCGAGCAGCGTTAGGTGCAATTAAACTGACAGCTTGACGGCCATTTTTGTAAGTAAGCTTATCGTACAGACTCGGTGCAAATTTCGTTCTATCACCGAAAGACTTGGAAAGAAATCATTGACTATGACTGCTTGTGCGTCTTTTTGTCAATCTGTTTTTCTGCAAAACAAACATGATAATGGGCACGCTTAACAATCAATTAAATTCTGGTGGCGATCGAAATCGTGGAAACGGTGGGAACGCTAGCCCGGACTGTGTTACTGTTCACCAGTCGGCAACACAATTTCTTGTTTTACAACTTTCGACGGAGGCCTGTGCACTCCGGCGCTTTTAGTTAAGTAATGCGTATTGAATCATAAAAGTTGACATCCAAAGTGACCCGAAGATTTGAGTTCCGCGTTTCGTTTATATCTATCTCATAGGATATAGGGCCTAATATTTTCGTGAAAGAAAAGCCTATAGGCCGTCATTACTTGTAAATAAAACGCACTATTTATTCTGCAGAAAAGTCTCGTAAATGTTTTAGTTCTAAATATTTGCCAAAATATGTTTTAGCCACTAACCCGTCGCTGATGTTTACCCATCTTATTGTCCTACGGCTTGTCCAGCAATTTTTTATTATTTGTAAAGTACACCGTGTCTAAAAAAACTGTGGCATTTTTATTTTCTGAATAACTTTGTGAAACATAGGCCGATTTTGATAATTTTAGCCATGCAACATTACGAATAACTTGACATGAATGACTGTAGTTTAGCCCACCGCACCTTAATACTGTTGCTACATTACCTTGTGAAATGCAGAAGTCATAGTAACAGCGGCTTTTCATCCAGCTGCGGGATAAATATCATGCGTCTTAGAGGTGCAATATGTACATAAACAAAACGAACGAGATATGAATAGTCTGTGTAGCCTACATGTGTTTGTTTCAAATTTCCTGGGCTATGTTTCTGCAAAAAAATAGGAAAAATCGGATGAAATCTGACAAAGATATCACAAGAATAAAAAAGGTAATTTTTTTGGCCAGTGTGTAGTTGAAGTGAGCAGCCTAAACTCGGATGCTTGACATAGATTTATAGCTCTACGTTTGCCCTGCAAGCCTCCGTCATATTATGATCAGTGCTTACAAAAATCAGTGTTTGTTAAAACGCTTTGTGAGCTTGCGACTCAAATGTATTTCTATTTCGCGATCTAAGTGCTCGAATCTAGGCTATACTCGTTTACGAAAACGGATATGGGATAGGAATTTAGACAGCACATCACGGCTTTGAAGGCTAAGCAAACAACGTGCTTGTTTGAGTGAGTTCTGCGGATGCAGCTTGTCATTGTCGAAAGGCGGAAAGTCGAAAAGGCTTAGGCCCTTTAATGTAAATAAACGCTAACAAATCCTATATAACTTCAAGCTTAAACCCATGTAGCTGAGTAACTTATGCTGGCGTCTTCAAATTTCGGCCATTTATACTGCTATTAACTTATTATCTACGAAAATAAACTTTATAGTTCGGTATATAGGGCCAATAGACTGATGACGGTCTGGAATCAGACCTGGTATCTGAAAGCAGACAAACGATGACAACGCATGCACCCATACTTAGGCCTATTTATTATGGGGCCGTCCTTCCTAGAAGGAGGCCCCATCATGTGTTGATCCTGTCCGTCTGTCTGTCTGTCCCGTGCCTCCACCTAGAGGAAAAACGAAAAGGCCTACGAATACCAAACTTGGTAGGAAGTGTCCCTGGGACACTAGCACCCTGTGGACCAATTTCAAGGTCAAGGGGTCAGAGGTCAAGATCACGGCGGTTAATTGCGTTGTTGGCGAAAAATCCCCATAACTTCGCCGTCTGTTGTCCGATCAACTTGATATTTGGCAGGTGGCGTAAGGATCCCTTGCCGCCTTGCACCGGGTGACCTCGTTGCCATGGCAACGGCCGTTCCGTCCGTCTGTCCGTCCGTTTTTCTGTCGTGTGCCTCCACCTAGAGCGAAAACGAAATGGCCTAGGAAAACCGAACTTGGTAGGAAGGGTCCCTGGGACCCTGTGGACCGTGACTGAACTAGACCTCGGTTTCGTGCTCTCTACCGCAGGAACAAACAGACCTAGAAAGCCCCAAAACAGCACGCACGTACTCAACTGCAAGGACGATCCCATAGCGGGCGGCCCCTCAACGGCCGCACCCTCTTATTATTACGGCCGCAAGCATCTGCTAGGTCCGCGTTCGACGAATGATCACCGTTTATTGCAAAAAATATCATATAATCTACGGTTAGATGGTAAGCCAAGACTGTTGACGAATTAAAAGATTAAACTAACTTTTGCGTTTTTCAAACAGAATTAGGTAATTTAAAATAAAATAATTATAACTGTTTTTCGAAAAACTTGAAACAGTTTTAGTAAGAAGTTTTCAAAAAACGTTCAGAATTTTTGCAACTTATATAACTAAGTTGCTGTATTTAGACTTGTTCAAAACAATGCGTCAACTTTTGTTCGAGTTTTGTTTCTTTAATTAATATTTTACAAGTGTAGTGTATTAGTGTATTGAAGCAGTTTAGCTACTGTGTTGTGCAATCAGACGAACGAACGAAAACTAGAGAATATGTAACTTAATGCTGAAAATATTACAATGAACATTTTGGGCTTAAATTCAAACAGCGGGATGAAAAAAAACGACGACACACTATAACGGGCGACGTATAAACGCTGAAATGCGTGCAATATTGACGTAATTTGACTGAATTTGTTTTAAAAGTCAAAAAATCTTAACGATTCAACACACAAGACAAAACGGTTACATGCACACATCAACACAAAGCAAGAACTCAGCATCAGCAAATCACACGTTTCAACTAAGTGAAGTTCCAGACGCATTTTTCTCAGAGTAGCTACTGTTCCACGCAAGCGTCTTTGATACGAACTGGGAACAAGAAACGGTCAGTGATGCGTGCTAAAACTTTCGATCACGACGATCAGTCTTTGTATGAAGACGCATGAAGCTGGCAGCCGACTTCACCGGTCGACAGAGAGCTGGTCAGCTGCAGCTGCTGCTGCTGGTGGTGCTGTACCAGCTGCTGAAGATGGTACGAAGTCTCAATACTGTTATGATGATGATGCGGTGACCATAGCAGGGAGCCACTAGGAGGCAGTTCCATGTTATCGGTCGCTGGCGGTGTCGGTTGCAATGCAGAGGCGTAGGCGACCGATCTGCTCGACTTTCCTGCGGGAAAGGAAGAATATCCTGCAGCAGCAGGGGCGTGATGATAAACGTCATCTTTGTACTGAACGTCACCGCTCGACGGCGCGTAACTGTAGCTGCAGCCGTAGGCCAGCATGTCAGCGCGCGAACTGTCCGAGACCAGTCGGGAGATGCTGTGGAACGGGTGATGCAGGCTGCTGCCGAACGTCGACGAGGACATCGACAACGACGTTGATGACGTCATCAAGGAATGACGTGACGCGGTGCCACCACAGCGCGACTGGAGGAGGAAGGCAGCTGCGACCTCGGTGGCGGCATCGTGTGACTGTATGTCCGTGTAGGCAGCATGACCGGCCGACCGCTGCTGCTGCTGCTGCTGGGAATAGGGGGAAGCAGATGCAGGGTTACTTCTGAGCAACGTGGATTCTACGTCGTCGTCCGGTCGTCGATAGTTCCACGCGAAGCTGCGCTGAGACGGTGCGGCAGTCGGCTGGTCGGTGTTGACGGACTGAGGACAAGAACAATGCCAGGCTGCAGACATTGCAGTGCCCTGGTACGACTGACTGTTTCTCAGTTCCGGTTTAACGGCAACGCCCGACGACGATGACGAACCTGCGGGCTGCTTATCCACGGCGGAGTGGAACGAGTGATAGGCGCTGCTGAATGGTGCTTGAAGGCGGACACCTGTAGCAGAGTCGGTCGTAGTCGACTCGTCGTCGCAGCTTCCCTCCTCCGGCGTCGAGCCCTCAGCTGAGTCACTGCGTCCAGTCGTCGTCACTGGGCGATGTCCGTTGACGATCGCATTAACACCCGACGTCAAAGCAGTTGCGGCCGCAGCCGCTTTGTGCGCCTGTCTCATCGCCTCCTTCTTCGGACACTTGAAGCGCTTCTGACGGCGCAGGTAACAGCCGTTGTCGAACATGCTGTGCGAGTCCGGGTGCAGCGTCCAGTAGCTGCCCTTGCCCGGTCGGTCGGCGGACCGCGAGACCTTGACGAAGCAGTCGTTGAACGACAGACTGTGCCGGATGGAGTTCTGCCAGCGCTGCTGCGCCTGCCGGTAGAACGGGAACTGGTCCATGATGAACTGGTAGATCTCGCACAGTGTGCACATCTTGAGCGGAGACGACTGCAATGCCACATCAACACATCAACACCTAGTACTATAGGCCGCCTAAAGTATTATATTGCTGAACAAGTGTGTCAAAAGACTTGCAATTTTTTCCCATATGAAATAATATTGATGAAGTTCGGATGAAAGTTTGTTGGCATGTTCTTTGACTCATGACGTATGTATTATTGACGCTCTAAAGCTATACTGTAGCCTGTAGGACGTCTATGCCACGATGTGTCGTCTGTTTGTCGTTTGTCCGTTTGACTGCCCGTCTGTAACGAATGTATTGTGACTAAACAATGAGTAGAAGGAAAGTTTTTTTTACTCCAGTAATTAGCCCTGTGTTTTAAACCTAGGCCTGCAAAATTTCAGCGATCTATAGTAAAAGGGAAAAATTTTCAAATTTGGGGCTGAATGGTGGGGGTAAAAATGTGCGTTTTCCAACGCTATATATAGCCATATATCAGAAACGGTAAGAGATACGGCCAAAGTTGCTATTAATCATTAATAGAAGGTGGCGTGCGCCTTTTCAGATGAGATAAAAATCATCGACCTTGGATGACCTTGAAGGTCAGTACTGCAACAGGCTGTGGAGCGTCTTCCCTAGCAACGGCTTTGCTTTCTTGTTTTTTTTTTTGCTAAAGTGTGATAGTAAAAACCAAAACAGATCGTGCTTGAAAAACGAGTGAGAGAAAATGTTCAACGCAAATGTTTAGAAATAATATCTTTTTATCGTTTGCAAAAAGACTTAGAAGTAGTCATAAACGTCAGACTCCAATGTTGACTATACCATATCAACTGTCTGTGGCTTTTATTGACTGTCACATATTGTCTGTTTACTGTTCACTTCACACCCCTCGGTTCAAAGTTCTTGTACAAAGTTCTTGTACGAGATATGCCTGCAGTATTTCGCCATACATGAAGTAGCCATGTTGCTGAATAAGTCTAATAGGCCTATACACTGATATCATGCATAGAATAAAATGGTGTATATACTTGCGCTCGAAAACTAGCAGAAAATGATAAATTATAATCTATTGCAGACCAAAATGTGACATGAAAACTTACAAAAATATACTTAAATTTATTAGAAGTATGCAAATTAAAGTGAATATCGTGGACTATTATTCCGCGTAAGTCAAAAGGCATGTAGCAAAGCCTGTAAGATGTGCTGAAATAATTTTCAGTTAACGTCCGACTTCGTTTGTGAGTTAAATAAAGTAAACTGTAGAATACGACATTCAATTTTTCAATTTTTTTTACTAAAAATTAAAATATTTTTTTTGCTCATAAGCAGTACGAAAACTGATCAATTTCTAGCGCAAAACAAGATATAAAAATTATTTTTTTCAACAGTTAATTTAGCAATTGGCATGTCAGGCATACGCATAGCAAAGTATAAAAAGTCAAGTCTTCTTTAAATAAACTGCCCACACGTGTAGAAGAAAAACAGAAATAATACACGAAAAAAACAAATATGTTTTAGTTTTGTTTATTTCTTTTGCGAATAAATGTGCAACTAATTACATAAATCTATCTGTACCAACCGCAGTCTATACAATAAACAAACAGAATGACGTGATTTTTTGACGACGTACGCTACACGTCTATTTTTTCACTTTGATTGTGCGGACGTTTGAAAGAGAATTAAAATTATAGTTGTTTTGTCACTATTTTATTTTAGTTTTATTCGCATTTACATTTTGCTGAAAACCGCATGACTCCGTGATGTACGGTTGCAAAATTATGGTGCCATAAACTTTGTGCCGTTTTTGGACCACTGCAGCTGCACGCATTTTCACTAACTCTAACTCTGACCATAACTCTAACCATAACCCTATAGTTAAGAGGAAATGTGAAGATTGAGTTAACGTGCATAGCAGCAAACTTTTGGACTATCGAACCTTGGTATTATCGAGCTGCTCGGCCCACCTGTATTGCCATGGTAATGAGTGAGATGTAGGAGTAAGGCGGCTTGGCGCTGGTGAACGGTCGCCGATAAATGATCGGCTGCAGCGCAGTATCTGGCCCGGGTTCTGCCAACGGATACAGACCCGACCCGCCGCTATCAGCGGTCACTGGCATGGTCGCTGCGAAGCCCACATTAGATCCTCCACGTGCGTCGAGGTGATGTGTACTGGACTGAGGCGTGTCCTCGTCGCAGACAGACGCCGCCTGTGTGGTCGCTGACGCGTCGTGTAGCGCCGGTCCCGTCATGCCGCTGCCGCACTCAGGGCCGAAGGACGTCTCGACGCCGTACGACGACGAGGTGAAGTAAGCGAGAGCAGACGGTGCCCGTGCTGGCGTGACGTCATAGGCCGCATGCATCAGCGGACCACCCACACCGGAACCAGCATCGTCCAACTGCCTCGCCGTTGCCGAACTGATGTACAGGTCTCGCTCGCGACCGGAAGTTGTAACGACAACGGAGAAAGACGACGGACCGGAAACGGAAATAGACGGTGGAGGCGGGACAAGTTGTGAGTCGAACTGTGCCGCTGCCGCCGGGGGACGGACGATCACAGATGTCGCGGCGCCGGACGGCATTGTGCCTGCCGAGAAGAACGAGGGCGAGGGTACGTGCATCATCGACATGTCTTGCTAGCTTATACTTCGTGGGTGGTCGTTCTATCGTCAGTGACGTGTGTTTAAACCACGCCCAGCGCCGACCGCATTTTTGATTCCGTGACGAATATATCACACACTATCAGCATCATTATGTATCTACTTACGGCAGAACGTCTGAGTATATACCTATAGCGACGACGACGACGACGCCATATTGGATTGCTTGCTGATGATATCCCTTTTTACTAAGCCAGCTGCTTATCGAGATTTTCCGCGGCAAATTTTTCGCGACAAATCGTTCGGAAATAATTTTGCCCGTGATGTCGGGCGCGAAATTTTCGCGGTTTCCGGATAGTTCGCGTTTTTGGCGGAAATATACAAACCGGTGCATGCGCATAAGCTTCTTTGTCGTGGTCGGTAGATCGATGCTTGCATGGTCGTTGGCGGTCGGCGTCGCAGTTGTCGCCAGCCAATCGCCGGGCATCTCTCCGCCCTCCTCGCGTATAGATTATGTACAGCGTCTGGCGGCTGTCGCCAGTGTGACGCCCACCCAGAGTGCAGAGCTGCTGCGGTAGGTAATGCACGTGACGACATCGTGTGTCTCGAGGCCCACGTTCAAGGCATCGCCCACCTAGCTGCAGCCTTCCACCTGACGAATAAATCCGCTAACGCATTTAGCGCTTCCGAGAATTGTAAGTAACGGAGTTGCGTCGATCTCGTGTTTATCACGTTATGTCTCGCAGGCACTTCTGCTGTTTCTTGTCTCTTGATTAACAACCGTGGGGTCAAATACAATTTTCCTTCATGTTTCGATCTTGCAACAATCTCATAGCTTCACACACGGTCAACTCGGTCCACGTAGTGTTGTCTGTCCACTTTTGTGGAGGTCTTCCTCTCTGCCGTACACCACCTACATTATGAAGCCAGGCACGACTGAGCAAATTTTGGTGAATTATTCTGTAGCCAGTTGTAGGCCATACAGTAAACAAACGAGTCGTGGCTGTCGTATGATAAGTGCTAAATACAGCACTGCACTGCTGGAGTGGCTAAGCGAGTACGCAGTATACCAGCTTTCACTACTGCAGACACTCGCACTTAAACTACGCTTAAATTGCGTAGACTATATACGTCGTTTGCTTTATGCAGGACGACTGCAGCTAAAAGTTACGAAAACAATACCAAATGGTGCAAGATCTGTGTGGTTTAATCAAAATAGCAGTTTTGCTCGTAGTTTCGGATAGTCATTGCCATGTAAAGAATAATAATGTTAGCATAATCTGCAGCTGCATTAGATTGATAACATTCGAAAGTTGAATTGAACCTGAGTGAAATATCGCGAGAGGTGAAGAACCGGTTGCATTTAGGTTGCTTATACCACCGGTGGCGAATTTGCAAAATCATCGCAACGGCACGAAATTTTACGACCAAATTTACAATATTAATATTCAGCTGATCAAAGAATAAATCCACTTATTGCTTTCTTATATCTGCAAAAAAAATGTACAGTCCATGGTTTCTATTGCTCTTTATTTTTTACGCGCAAAAGCAGGTACTGCTGTAGCGCGTCTTAGCCATTGCAATTCTGTCCGTCCGTCTGTTCGTCTGTCCGTCTGTCACACGGGTAAATCATTCAAAAACGGTGCAAGCTAGGATTATGCAGCTTGTCACAACAAGCATTAGTGACGAGCTTTTTAGTCGTATCAACATAGATGACATTGAAAGAGCCTGAACTCCAAGAATGAGGGGTTTCATTGATTTTTGCGATTTTCAGCTGCGGAGCACACTTCAAAAGTGAATTGCGACGAAATAGCTGGAGATAGACTAAGACAATTTGCGAACAGGAACAATAGGCTTTCGCACGTCTCGTAAGCATTAGCTGAAATTTCTTGTTATATGCTGCTGCTTTTTTATGCATAGAAGTTATTCACAACAACGAAATGCTGCAGCTAATGTCATCGTGATGTATGTAGGAATTGATAGGCCTATATAAGCCTACGGCTATCTTTTAGCAAGACAGTGCCACTCCTGCAATGCGCAATGACACACGTGTGGATTGGTGTAAAAATGTCTGCTAATTGTCCAAATTTTCTGACAAAAATAAATGAGTGGCATCCAAATTTGTCCAACTTAACTTTTATTATTTATAAATGTACAAAACATTAGTTTATACACTTGTTAACGGCAACATTTAAGGACTTGCACATCGAAAACAGCAAAAATTACAAAGGTGATATTGCCCGCATCACACTGACTGTGTGTCAATGTGCTGCTGAATAATATCACCTTTTGTAATTTTTGCCGTTTTCGATGTGCAAGTCCTTAAATGTTGCCGTTAACAAGTGTATAAACTAATGTTTTGTACATTTATATTTGCTGTTTTATTACTAAAATACTGTTTTCCTACTGGTGATCAGTTACAA
>Ga0056128_1007999_pt1 | contig 13352 bp, 7 predicted proteins | sample WorMetLIZISLAND2_FD_71113 | JGI IMG/M metagenome (GOLD analysis project Ga0056128, IMG submission 71113) | Marine gutless worms symbiont microbial communities from Max Planck institute for Marine Microbiology, Germany - Olavius geniculatus... ... | reverse complement strand
CGGTTAAATGAGTAGTAACCCATTATATGGGTTATGGAAGGTGGGGACCTTTGTACAGCTGACTGGGCTGTCTGGCCGGCCAGTGTTTGCAGGCTGCACGCGGCAGCTGTGCGATCGGCGGCTTTGGTTAGTGACGAAAAGCGCATTAGAGGTGTGTATACACGACGATGCGCTATACAAATTGACAACCTTTACCTTTAATAACTACCGCAGATCAGAAGCCAATCATCATCCAGCTTCAAAAGCCCACCCATCAACAACTTCTGTCCATAGTATCATTCAGACATCATTTCATTAACACACACACACACCAGCAAGCATTCAGTTTTCTGTCTGACACCGCCGGTGCTCTGATACTGCTGGCTGTGCGTTCTGCTGCTAAAACAGTTCCCAGAAGCTTATTTTTGAGAACTGGGGCAGGGCGGCCTCATCAGTTTTAAAGAAAAAAAATTCAAAAACTTCTCAAGAACTTTTCATAGACTTAGGACCTATGTCTGTGTTATATAACCACATGATGATAGTGTATTGTGTGCCAAATTTACGCATCATGGTCACGATCATTTTGAACGACTGAAATCCAAGAAATTTCAAGATTGAATTTGGTTTTCAAGCAGTTTCTCTTTAAAAGCAGAAAAATGTCTGAAACCTTTTAAGAACTTCCTGTGGCTATTCTGTGGGCTCTAACCTGCAGCAATCTAACTGACAGTAATTTTGGAAAATGGCCAAAGACGAAGCATAAGTGAGAGAATAACTTTCACAAAAACAAAATGGTCACTTTGCTGGAAGACAACACCACAATTAAAGCCAAGTTGTTCTTCTCTCTGTTCAGAACCTCAACATAATGCATCTGCTACAAGTAGAGCACACACACGGCTGCAATTTGTTAAATTATGTCAAAGGCAAAGGCACTGAATACTCAAACTAAGTCATGCACTCAACGTTAGTTGTGACACTGACATTCAGCAACAGACATGTTTACTTACTTCGAGCATTTTCTTCATTTTCTGAGACTTTCGTATGGACTGAGCCGCGGCGCATACCGCCGTCAATTGCTGTGCGACATAAAATACACATACATCCTAGCACCTCGGTATCGGATGCAAATTTCTGCTCACCTAGCATTATCTTACACTAAGCGTGTACTGTTCGCATTGTAAAACACTGGTTGCCACACATTAAATGCATCTCAGCGTTAATCAGAGTTGCCTCAAGTCTTTTTTGCCCACAAAAAACACTAACGGCATGTTGGTCGTTGCGGGAGAATTTCACTGGCAATGTTGCATTAATTAATGTTTAGAAATGACGTCACAGTGATGTCACTGTAATAAAACTCACAACTGGTTCTCAGAATTAAATTCCTTACAAAATATATAACTTGGATTTTTCCTGTTTTATGACTTGATGACTGGCACCATTTTGTAAACCCATTTATGGAACGACTCTCATATAATGATTAATAACAGCAAATGTAAGTTAACATACAGACACACAACAATAAGACTGATCATTAAGTGCCGTTGATCAGGAAGGTGTCAACACCAAATTAATTACTGGAATAACTGATAAATCAATTGCTCATATCAATCGAAAATCACTATAGGTGCTGTTAAACAAACTAATAGAAGAAAAATGCCCAAAATGGCAAAAAATCTGTCAGAAATATTACAAGGTATGAAATGCATTGAAACACTCTGCTGATCTGTGTTCTGTAACAAAAATCAATAGAAAACAATTGCAAGAAATGACTGTTACAACAGGCTGGTGACATGGCATGAAAATGGAAAAAAAACAGTTATCTTGCTATCAATGACAAAACTTTAGATCAAGCCATACAACTGAGTGATTGACTAACTGACTGAGTATTATCCACAAAACACTATCTACAAAAGCGTTTAATTACAGAGCAGTTTGAGTATGAGAGAAAATTTGACAAAGTTTTGCAGTTTTACCGGTCGAATGGTCTCGTAGGACTCTTTGAAGTTAGCAATGTACGTCATCGCACGCAGCTTCTGGGTTAATCGCTCAACACTCACCAACTAAACACCAGCATGGCCCAACATAATCTACATCACATCATTAATAGGATGGACCGATGGATCAGGAAAGCGATACACATGAGAAAATGACAAGACAAGTCGATGAACCAAATTGAGGGGTCTTACCAACCACATCTTACTGTCTGCTGTAGCGACATCTAGCGGACATTCGTTCCAACAAAGACAGCAGCGGTTGTTGAAACGTCAACAAACTATCCAATAAAAAACTGTTTATCAATGAATTTACGTAACTTATTAAGTTATCATTTCAACCTATGAGTCTATTCAAATACATCACATCAGTGCTAAACAATCTGCCATTTAACCACAAATGTCCACTGACGATATGAGTGGCGCCTGAAATAAAATGTTTAAGGAGAATATTAAACATAAGGCAGCAACAGAGAATCAAAAATAAAGATATCATTAAAAGAATGGCTATAAGCATCAATATCGTGCAGAGAATGATGGAGAAGAAAATAAACTTCTTTGGTCACATACGCACGATGCGCAAAGACAAGCTGATACAAGCTGAAATATTTTAGACTGCGACTAATCTAATGTACTCCTCGCGCGCATTATTTTCTTTTGTATTCTTTTAACTGCTTTTTAGTTCCTTTCTTTTCACATCGCAAATAGCGGTGCCGACAGCATCACCTCGCCGACACCATCAACTGTGCAACTGACGTCATCACGTCACGTGAACCCAAAAGGTTAAACTCGTGACCTCATTATCTTTGAGGCACCATACCTCCATAACGGTGCTAGACAGATGCATGGTATTGTCCATAGTGACCAACTTTTGCATTGCATTAATCACTGTGCCACTTTTTTACTCCTTGCGTGCTACGTTCCTAACGCAGGGCAGAGGAGTGTATAAGATCAGTGTAATATTGAGGACCAAACGACCGACCGACCAACGACCGACCTCTGTACCTGGAAGAGCCTTCCAGGAAAAACTTCAAATGGCCATATCTCCATATCGGTGCTAGATAGATGCATGGTCACAATGGACCACTGATAGGAAGTCGACCCACAGGAGTCGAATGGTCACGTGACCGATGACGTCACGTGACCCCAAAAGGTCAAACTCGTGACCCCATGATCTTTGAGGCGCCACACCTCCATAACGGTGCTAGATAGATGCATGGTATTGTCCATAGTGACCATGCGTCTATCTAGCACCGTTATGGAGACATGGCCGTTTGAAGTTTTTCCCGGAAGGCTCTTCCAGGTACAGAGGTCGATCGTTGGTCGGTCGGTCGTTTGGTCCTCAATATTACACTGATCTTATACACTCCTCTTCCCTGCGTTAGGAACGTAGCGCGCAAGGAGTAAAAAAGTGGCACAGTGATTAATGCAATGCAAAAGTTGCTCTACACCGGGCTGATTACTAGTTACATGGGTGACTGACTGTTGACAGGTGAACCATACCCATGTGTATGGAACCATTCAGGTCAACTCAACCTCCTATCCATTGAAGGTAAATAGATCAAGTACCAGCGTACTAACTAAACAAAAACAGAGAATACAACGGATGACAACAATATCAGACTACATTACACCTATTAATATTAAATACGTAAATGGCCTGTGCAATTACCTAATAATAACCAAAATTGCTACCAATGTTTACTATCTCTGGTACTTGTCACCAATTTGTAGCTAAAAAATCTCTTATAAATTTTTTTTAACATTGGTTACTAATAAATACAAATACATTAAGAAGAGCTAAGACAATAAACTTCTTAATACATATACTAACTGACATTAACACCAGAAACAGTAAACCTTTGAAAATGTGAACCACCAGAATGGTGGCCATCTGAAAATGGCAGCTTTTGCAGTAACAGCAACCACCAAATAGAGAATGGACATTATATGAATACTTCCAGTGGACATCTGGCACTCCTTCAAAATAATGCCACGACCATCTGGACTTGATTGCGGCTTTTATTTTTTCTTGTCTCAGTTGTTTCTAGTTTTAGTTATCGTTATTTCTTTCCTTTTTAGTTTTTCTGATTTCAGTCAGTTTATTCATCTTTTATGTTTTTCATCATAACTATACATCTATTTTAGTTTCATTCTCATTCAAGACATGTCCGTTGTTTTCAATTTATGTGTTAGAATATACTGACAGCTTGTTCTGTCAGTTTATGAGCACATAATTCATAAATTGTATCGTATTGTTGTATTAAACACGGCTATCAAAAGAACATGGACAACTTACCGCTAACATAAACTTGTCAGTGTCAGCTAGCACTTCAACAGGTTTGCCATCAGCGATGTACTCGCGGTAGACCTTTACCTCGTGATCTTTGGGCACAATGCGCAAAATTATCTCCACCAGCTCGGAGCTCAGTGTAGTCACGTCCAACCTTCAACCCAGCACATCATTACACATAATGCGTCAAAGAAAACCGCACCTGTTTGAGCATTGATAACTAATGCTGATGACACATGGGCCAGTTTCCGGCACCGATTTCTGGCGCCAAAAACTGGCACCAAAAAAGTATGGCAGACTGACCAGTTTCTGGTACCAGTAACTAACCAGTGTCATCACTATTTGAAACTTGGAAACCAAGTACAATGCCAAGGCCATGAGCACTTATAGGCATCACAGTACATACAAATCAGGCATATGACAGCACAAAGAGGAAAGCATAAAAATATATAAAAACAGTACAAATGACTTAGAAACAGTCAGTACTAACTTTAAAAATTCACAAACCGAGACAAATCTGTACACTTGACTAAGGAGTTAAAACTACGTATGCTTGCAAAGTCATCCAATATTGCAGGTAGACTATTCCAAATTTTCACGACACGGTTACAAAAAAAATACTTCCGGACATCAACACGACTATGACACACAAACAACTTACAAGTATGCCCACGAGTTGTTTCATTAGGACTAACAGTAAAAAACTATAAGTGACGATTAGTGGCAGAAAGACGTATGATATTTCAAATGTTTCAAAATGTTGTAGAAAGAAGTGCTTAACTTGCAAAAAAGTGGATTTAGGGCCAGGTGCGCCAACCAATTATAATTACTTACTTAGTTAAGTATCGCTTAAATTATAGTGATGATTAACTGGCTACTTAAATCGATCGCACTGCACCAACACAATCCACACATCGCTTAGCTAATTGCAACGACACCTGCCTGCCATTGACTAATTTCGATCACGTGACGACAGCATTTCCTTGACAACCTATTAATAGCAATAACGCTTCGTTGACAACAATGGCCATCGATCAATGCCATATATAAATTGAAATAATTTCAGAACTGTAGTGTATAATTTTGAGCAAAATGTAGTATATAAGCCGAATACACAAGAATCAACATAAATACATAATTGGCTGACAATGAATATAACTTGAAAAAATAAACTTTGTAGACTACGCTGACATCGTATCTGTCAGTGCTCTGCTGCTTAGAAAAGTGATTCATTTTCACTTAATGTGGTTTCAGCTGTAAATACTCAATGATAAACAGCATTATCCAACGACTATTCTATTCCGTTTGTGACTGTTGATAATTTTGTGTTAATTGATCGCCTGAGTTGGAGTGGAGTGCCATCTGGGGAACACTATGGATAATAGCTTTCTTTTCATTAAACTTTCTATTCGCTGCTATATCTGCTATTATAAATGCAGATTATACAATGAATTTGTGGTGTCTGCATGAGGCTCTGCCATGTTAGACTGGTTTTTTATTGTGTGGTTGAAGTTAAAGACCGATTTTGCCCACTTAGCTTTAAGTGCCAATAATTGTGTGGTTTCGAGTTAAGTGGCATTCACACATAACTTGAAACCACATGATAATTGCCACAAAATACAAGACATGCATTAACGATTCCAATGAATCATCACTTGATAAATCACTGAAAACTCATTTGTTCTCTATATGTTTTACTGATTTTTAATTTTTACTCCTTGCACGCTACGTTCCTAAAGTAGTGAAGAGGAGTTTATGAGATCAGTGTAATATTGAGGACCAACCGACCGACCGACGACCGACCTCTGTTCCTGGAAGAGCCTTCCTGGAAGAACTTCAAACGGCCATATCTCCATAACAGTGCCAGATAGACGTATGGTCACTATGGACCACCCATAGGAAGTCGACCCCCGTGAGTCGAATGGTCACGTGACTGATGACCTCACGTGACCCCATAAGGTCACAGTCGTGACTCCATTATCTCTGAGACGCCATATCTCCATAACGTAACGGTGCCAGATAGACGCGTGCGTTGAGGTAACTAGCAACTAGCGTTTTCGATTGTTATTGGAATCTTTTTCCTCTCAGTTCTTAAAATCGTGCAATATTTTATGAACTTGAGGGAGAAAATTTCCAATAACGACCTCGCCACCAGTCACTTTTAGTATAATATTAAATGGATCTCAATTAGACACCAGGTCTCTAATTCAGGCCAAAGGGAACGAAAAAAATCCTAAAAGAAAACAAAAGAAAATGATGCGTGCGAGGAGTACATTAGATTGGTCACAATCTAATGATATTTCATGTGACATATGTAGTGCACTCCCCGTCCAGGCTCGTCTAGAAAGGGTACTACAAATCTTGCCCACTACCACAGTCACTCATTGAATATGTAAAAAAATTAAAACCAATCATTCAATCAATCAATGAACCTGTTTATTGCAGTGACGACATCTTCGTTGCTCATGTCGACCTTGCGCTTTTGTATAGCTGCAACACGCCACACCCCTATCTCAACCATAATTACAACTGCAAAAACAGAGTTTTAAAAAAGCCTAACCCGGTTGGTTTTTGAATTTCAGTTGGTTTTTGGTTTTTCATGTTAAACCATTTCTGTAAAAAGGCCCAACTTGATGAGTTTCCGGTTGGTTGATTCCTGAGTGTCTGTTTGCACCCAACAGTGTAAAATGTACCGATATTTGCACATTGGTAGATTTAATGTTTCAAAATCTTAGCCATAATAAAATAATTCATCGTTAGTGAAATAACTGAATAAAATTGGACTAAGTTTGGGGTGCATTTTTTGAGTAAGTTTTTACTGATTTTTTGGTGAATTATCGCAAGAAAACTACTCGTTTTTTCCTCAGGTATTTGCCATGTGATTAGTCTGGGTGTCTCAATGCTGACTATCTGCACAATGTTTGCAAACAACTCATGCAACATTGCGCAACAAATTTTCCAAATACAAACCATCTCAATTCTCAATGATTTCTCGCCGTATCTCAGAACTGTGATTGGTCGGTTCGTTGTTTACGTGTTATTCTGGCTTTGCTTATCGTTTGAGTTGTAAATACTGGCGATTCAGATAAAATGTTTGTACTAATTCTAGTATTAAAAGTCACTGAATAAAACATTCATTGTCCGATACATTCAGTTATTTGCATTGCCCATTAATCACTTAGCATATGGAGCTGTAATCAGGTTAAAGCATGGGGTTTGAGGCTGTAGCAGATGACAAGCTAGCCTATGTCTATTTTTAACTGCAAGCTGAGCGAGGCAAAGGAATTTTATGCCAGGAAATTCCAGAGTCAAACTTTCCAGACGTCATCTGTATCACTGAACGCCATGTTTGTTTGGCGATGGTTTGCTGGTGGAATTCCGACAGTTGCCTCAGAGGCATATTTGTTGTGTGTCTGACATGGGCCTAATGAACAGTTAAACAGCAGTACATTAATGCAATAACACAGCGCACTAAAAAAGCACAATCGAAAATATTCTGCAGCTAGTGTGCTACTAAACAGGTGGGATTTTTTCCTGATAATTCCACGACTCTTGGTATGTTCCGTGACTTTTCCCTGAGAGCTGATCCATTTCCGAGTGTTTCAGACAAGTAGATTGCAGTGGAAGATTAAATAATCAGTGTCTTACGAACAATGCACATGTGATTGTTGAATACTGCTGCTGCTGCTACAACTATTACTACAACGACTACAACTACAACAGACCGATGTTGCGCCTGCGGTTGTTTTCCAGTAGTGAGATAAGTTCGACCCTGCGACTCATTCTGCGTAGAGTATCTCCTCCACTCGCAGCCCCGCTGCTATCCACACTGTCATCAGCCTCTGCGACCTTTGACCTCCCGCCTTGGTCTATTCTGAACGTCTCGTCAAACTGATAGAAATCAATCAGCTAAAACACAACACAATCACCGTTATACTGCTTTACTAATAACAAAAACGAACAATACACAATTAGTGACTAGTACCCCAAGATCAATGCAGTGAGTAATAGGTCAGTTGTTTGCTGTATCCAAGGAACATCAGCGGGAACATCCCATCAAAACGAAAACCCACCCGTCTCTCATTTAGTAAAACCACTTTTGCCATAGCTAAGACAGGACATTAATTTTATGCTGACGCCCTGCAAAAATTATTACTCATGCACGACATTACTCGCAAGAAGATATGTGCATTATTGGAAAAGAAGAAAATCATACATGGCACTACAAGCAAACATTGCAATAATACAGGTGTAAATAATGTTTGCTTATTAAGCCTAACAAAACAAAATCCCATCAGAAGGAAATTCCAAGAAAATAAATACCATTAGAACGACAACAGAACAAATTTTTCTGATGGACCTAAGTCACTGGCAGACTAGACATGTGACTTGGTGTCTATCGTTAATTGTGTTCATCAATGCTCATTGAATGACTGACTGCTGTACACTGCCCGGCTTTTAGACTGTAAAGTTCGTTGTAAGCAGGGCATTTGCTGGCTGGCAGGCTGTAGATAATGTCCATAATAACCAAGGTTATGTTTAGAGCTAAACGAAAATCATGAATTCACGGAAGCCGTGAATTTTGGCGCTTGCCGTGAATTTTAGCGATTGCCGTGATTTGCCTTGAATTTTTGCACGGGCTGCACTTTTGTGTCAAAATCCGTAAAATTCGATTGTTAAACATTGAAGCTAGGCATCTTGTTTCATATTTTTGTACTGAAGACTATGGACTTAACAGTTACTGTACTGTAGCACTGCTGTGTGTATAACTGCATATAGTTACTAAAACTGTTCCTGAAAGTTACTAAGAACGATTAATGTTAGTCATTTTGTAAGATGAAGATACATGACTGATTGTTGACTAGGCAGAGAACAGAAATGTTTGTCAATGAGACGTTTTTAACGCTATATATGACCGTGTCGCCGTGAATTTTGCGACTTTTTTAAAAGTATGCCGTGATTTTTTCACTTATGCACCGTGATTTTCGTACAGCCCTAGTTATGTTATACCCAGCAGACGTCCTACGTAATGCTAAAGAATAGCAAGTTGACAGGACCATGATAGAAGTCAGTGCATTGTAACCAAGTGCACGTTTTAACGAGTATATTATGACAATGTTTTACCGTGTAATTATATCTATCAGTAAAATCCAATGACCATCAGCATACATCACGATACATACGCTGTAAAGTTTTTCGTCATCAAGCTCCGAGAACACAGTGCCCTTGACCTGGTTCGATTTCATCGCGACCCAGTTCAACACCGGCAGCCGATGCTTTGGCTGCGGCGTCTTCTTCTTCCGAGGCAGAGCACCAGCTGCACTCATGAATATTTATCAGTAAATAACATCTGCTCCATATAAGGTAGAGCACCAGCTGCTATCAGGAATATTATTTACAAGTTATCAGCAGCTGTCATGCATTTATTCAATCACACCAACACTGCAGCACAAACTGAAATAAATGGCAGAACACCTGATCTTCCAGTGTCCGGCACATGACCAGACTTGATGGGAGACGATGCCAAACCTCCAAGTTAAAACTGATCCACTACACCTGAGGAGTTTCCTGCAAAAGACCCCCTCCCCAACTGGGAATGACAGAAAAAAAGCACAAACTGCAGCGAATATTGATATAAGCAACAGCCACCAAATTTTACACTCCTAAAGTTTTTTAAACTTTATTTTTCCAAAATTGAAAATTTTCAAGCCATATTTTACACGGATATTTGGCGTTCAAACCTATGCCAAATGACAAAGTTTCATTAAGAACAACTGAATGAAACTTTGCAGCTTAGCGTAGACTTGAATGCCAAATATCCGTGTGAAATATAACTTAAAATGTTTCAATTTTGGAAAATTAAAGTTAAAAAAACTTTAGTGGTGTAAAATTTTCAGTCTCACACTGTATACTGTTATTACTACTATTGCTGGGTAAGTCCATCGAGAGCCACAGTGGGGCCCAGAAAAACATTCTTGCAGGGCCCCTCTGGGGGAAAATTTGGAATTTTTCTTTTTAATATGGTGCATTCTGGTGCACTTTATATTTATGAGTGACAGCAGGGCCCCCATACGTCATGGAACCCAGGGTAACATACTACCCCTATCCCTTCTCTCCACGGGCCTGTTGTGTATGTAAGTTCACTAAAAATGTTGTCAGCACTACTGAAAGTAAGGCTATACAGAAAAACAAAATATTCAGATATAAAAAACGTTATTAGTTTGCAAATTAGACTGTCAAACCTTGCACAACACGTCCATGGCATGCTGCAATATTTATAGCAATTACACCAGCATCAGCCAATAGCTACTGGCAGCAAGTATAAGCAGCAAAGTCCTATCTTGCAATGATAAAGTATCCGAAAATCCAATCGAGTGATCTTGACATTTGACCCATCAGCTTGAAATTCAACAAGATTCTTGCGGCTGTCGACATGCACATATGTTCAAAATTTCATCAAGCTAACTGCAGCAAATCATGAGTTACCATGTTGACAGCAAAGAAAACAAGAAATTTGAGCAAATGCTCATGAGACGCACGAAAGCCTATAGCAGTTCCTGTTCACAAACTGTCAGTCTATCTCCAGCCATTTCACTAGTGCTTTTTCTGATAGGCAGCATGCCCATGCCTATCAGCAACCATTTTCACGAAAGACTGGCCAACAACGATAAAATAACGACTTTTACGGGGGTACCACACTTTGATGCCCTCATGCGCAGCTTTCCTTGAACCTAGAAAATCGAAACTTGCACCGTCAAAATCTATGCTCAATGCTGAAAATTTCACATGCAGCTTGTCCTGGTCTATATCTAGCGATTTCAACGCAATTCGCTCTTGAAATGTGTCCTGCAACCCAAAATTGCCAAAAAATCCATAAAACCCCTATTTTGGCGTTCAAGGTTAGCCAAGGTCACTGAATTTGGTGCTAATCGAAAGCCAGTGTACGACTTCCTATTAGTGATTAATAGTAACCTAGGCTCTATCTCGCACCGTTACTAAGATACAATGACGTATTGGCCAAAAATTGCAAATTTTGCCCACCCCCTCTCATTTAGCGCCCTCGTTCAGGGTAAGCCCCTTCGAATTTATGGAAAAGCTTTACGGTTCCTGAAACTAAAGTCTTCCAGGCAGCCAACGGTGAAGATTTGGTGATTCTAGCTTGCACCGTTTTTGACTGATCCACCCACGTGACAGACAGACGGACAGAATTGCGATGGCTAAGACACACTAAAGCAGTAGCTGCTTTCGCGCATAAAAAAAACAAAAAACCAAAACAAAAAAAACGTTGCAATAGTGCTGAAAACAATACTAATTACCACTGTATCCAGGCGGTGGTGGTGGTGGTGGAGGTGGTGGGGGCGGCGGTCCCACACCACCCACGGTAAGTGGAGGCGGCGGCGGCGCTGGTGGGGTGTCAGTAAGACTGGAGGCGGACTTCGTGTACGTTGCTGACGTCACTTCCAGCGCCGCTAATGATGACGATGATGACGCAGACAGACTGATGACAGACTGCGGAGTGGCCGGCGGACCCCCGGGAGGACCTTGGGAACTAGCCGCTAGAATAACACAACAGACATCATCACAGACTCTAACTGGACCTTTGAGAAGTCTTTTCAAACTACCCAGAAGAGACTACAATAGTACACCAGAGGCGTGTTCAGTAGCCAAGCAGTTTGGCTAGCACAGCAAGCACCTTGGGGCATACATGCTCTTGCTGCCATTTGCTTGCAAACAAAAATGGATGCAATATGACACAAATAGTGCAAATCGCTGTCTTGTCAGTGCGACATTTTCGTTTGAGTGGTGTCACTAGCATCACGTTGTTTTGTTACTGGTGAAATGCACAGGAAATAAATAACAATTATTTTCACCTTTCAGAAATTTATTCGTTCAACCATTGGCATGTTTCAATGCAGCAAGCCGGCAGACATCATGAATATTCATGGTGTCCATGAGCAAGCCAAGCAGCCCGTTCAGTAGGCAGCTTGGCAAGCGGTAGGCCGACCAATCGGCTTGGCTACTGAACATGCAACAGACGTAAGGGGATGTCAGATGATCGATAGTTGCCCGATTTTGCCTCCAAATAAAATCATCAAACAAAAATCTTTGACAAGTTTGAAAGCTGACATTTTGTATATTGGTCAACAAATTTAAATTATGTTGCCATGGTGCTTGTTTACAATGAAAGATGAATAATCATTTTCATTATTTAATCTGTTTGTTATTTATTTTCCTTCATTAGATGCAGAAAAAAGTAATGCAAATATCACTTTGCGATCTGCATTCAGCAGTTGTGCTAACTAATATCGTATGAAGTAGCAGACGAAATATCAGCAGTGTGTCATAATTCACTAATTTTATCAACCAATTTTTTGGGGCAACTAAACCACGCCCACAAAAGTCGGCCAACTTTATCAATCGCCTTACAGCCCCTTTAGACACCCCAAGAGCAAAATAGCAGCTACAATAATAATAATAATAATAATAATAATAAAGCGGATTCATACACAGCGCCTAAAAGCAGAAGTCATCAGTCTCAACTCAAAACAAGCTACAATCAACCAGTCATTATAACATCCTAATCAACAAGCAACAAGCCACAATTACAATTTAGAATCACTTGTGCTGGTATGCCGACTGCCGATAACAATAAAATTACATTAAAGTAGAGCTGTCAAGGCGTTAATTTTTTAATGCATTAACGCAGTGCGTTAATTTTTTTAATGCATTAATTAACACGTAAATTAACGCACCCAATCCCGTCGAGATGGAGAGTAGGAGGTAAATTACCCCGGGCCAGAGACGTTTATGGGACCTGCCTGTAGAATATAGAAAGAAGAATGAAAAAAAGTTTTAAAAACACATATAATTTTAATTTTTTTAAACGTATTTAGACTATTTACTATTTAACTATTACAGTATTTTATTTTAACGGTTAATTGCTTGAACGAAGAATTTCTCCTTTTCCGTCTCCTATTCTTCTGCTTACCTTTTTATTTCTCTGACTTCTAATACATGTACTTGTTGCCATTATGCCTTGACGCAAAACGTGTGTAGACTGTTGAGCATAGTGTTCAGAATTTTTTACGTCC
>Ga0056128_1007998_pt1 | contig 13352 bp, 12 predicted proteins | sample WorMetLIZISLAND2_FD_71113 | JGI IMG/M metagenome (GOLD analysis project Ga0056128, IMG submission 71113) | Marine gutless worms symbiont microbial communities from Max Planck institute for Marine Microbiology, Germany - Olavius geniculatus... ... | reverse complement strand
GTGCCCCCACGGAGCGGCCACCCCCTCCCCCAATGACCAAACCGTCGTTGTCGTCGTCAGCGGAAAATGTTGCCACGATTTCGGAAAATTTGAAGCTTTATCCAGCACTTCCAGCAGCGCCTGACGTCGAATTTGCAGTGCCGGAGAAACCGCCAGAGAAATCGCAGCATCGAAGGCAGGCCAGCGATTCTGCACCTTACGTACGTCCAGCACGACCCATGCCACCGCCACCGCCGCCACCACAAACGAACCCGGCTGGCGCGACTGATTCACTCTTGTTTGACCCACCAAATTCTGACGAGTAATTTCACACTGATGCTGTCAAACTCATTTGCACGATTTACTTATAATTATATGATACCCATTCAGTCTAGGGCTTATATGTTGTTGCTTATTATGCAAACGATCAGCAGTGGTCTGCCTGGCCTAGTATACAAGATGTCTGTTTTGTCATTAGGCGGCATCACTGAAAGCATCAGACAAATGTTATCATAGCATATGTCTGTCCCTCTGCACATCTGTCTATCACACTCATACACCCTGCTAGAGCCGTTGAATAGAATGAAATACCATTTGCCACGGACACTTGTTTGGTTCTAAGAGATAACCCTGGGTCAGATGGGGTTCTGATCTATCAGGGACAGGGTTGACCTGTGGGTTCAGATTCACAGTTAAAATTTGCATTGCAGAAAGGCCGCCAAATTGACGTCGGAATTCCTGCTATTCTGCCTAATGCCACATGACTTGTTAGTTGTTTTTATTAGTCTTATTAGCATAAGGATTTACTGATCTGTTATTAATGTGCTTGCAAAATTTGTCGTTTGCTTTTGTGCATTGCATGTACATTGTGCGCTTATTAACCGTGTAATTCCATCATTGAACATTCGGATTGTTGTGTGTCATTTTTTCTGCTAATGCTCATTTGCAAGTGCAGCCTCGATGGTTGAAAACGCATGGTATTGAGGCTGTACTTTGATGTGTATTGTGTATTGTGTATTGGTTTTAGTTGGATTTATTACTGAAGAGTTATTGCATAGCACGGCTGTTCAGTTACGCAGTTCATGGCCATTTGGCATAGGTACATATTTGTACTAGTGACTTTGCGGTATGATACCAAGAAGAAGCAGTATTTTTCGTTTTAACTTTGTGACATTTTAGTTCACCTGCTTATATTGTGGGTTTGAGTCCTGTATGTCTCGCTGAAGATAAATGTTGAGCCTGAAATTGTGGTTTTAGTTTTGGTCTCTGGCGTCATGACAGGGGGACAATTTCTACCCACCCAAATTTTGGGCTATCCGAAAAGTATTGTCAGAAATGTTGTGTCTAAAGTGCAAAATTTGCGACAGAAAAGCCTTATTTTGGGAAATGTAGAGGTGAATTTGAAATTCTGATCACCCACAGTCTATCTTTTCTGTCGTTAATTTCCATCTGTTTGCCAGAACTTGGTCGTAAATTTGCAGCATTTGTCGGACAATTACAACTTCTTGCCCCTCTCACATTTTTAACCAACATTGCTGCTGGATTTTTAGCCTCACACCTTTGGTCTCAATCTCCCATTTAAGTTTCGTTGTTACACGTTAATTTACACAACGATTATCTGATGTTTGAAACTCGCTGTTCTGAGTTCCACAGAATGCGGTGATTTCGCTAACAAATTACTACTGCTATTTATAGGTGTGGGAGGGAGGGAGGCAACTGGGAGAGGTACGGAGCGAGATCAAGCTCTGTGTTGCAGAAAAGCGAGGTTTCCCCAGATCCTCTAACTCGCCCCTGTCTCCCCCAAAGTTGCAAACAGATTGAGACCTGTGTATCTGGTACCTGTAGGTCGATTAATGACACTGAAGGTTTCCAGTTATTCAGCTCGTTCATTGTTTTCACTTTTAAGCTTTATGCCTTGGTCTCAAGATCTTGATCTTGCTGACGTAATTGTTCAGGATATGTAGTGCTGCTGCTGCGGCTGCTCTGGCTACTACTATTGAAATGTTGTGAACAGTAATCCCTGTACCCGTTTTGCAATAATGGCATATTGCTGCTATGTAAATAACAGCTGATTGTATGTATTCCACATGCCAAAGCGCTTTCATATTGTCTGCCACATTAACTGCTGTTAGTACGAAATGTTTACTTTGTATGTATATAGTAGTCAGGGAGCTGACAGGGGTTACCATGCACCCCCTCTGGTAAGCACCCTGTATCCCAAATTTTCCTTGTTAACATAACGTTTTGGAAGTTCAGGCCCTGGAGTACAATAAAATATGCATGGGGTTTAATCCCAGAGGGGGTGCATGGTAACCCCTGTCAGTTCCCAACCCCAAAAAATGTCGTCAAAATTTGTGGGTAACATTCTGAGTAACTTTGTCAATAGGCCAAAGACAGCAGTGAGACCATGACCTGCTTCTGTTGACTGACGTGAAAGTTCCATGACACTTTGTTTCTGACCCTCTCATAGATTACGTTGGCAGATTTGTTTTTTTCTTTTAGGTTTTTAATTTACCGTTTGATGCACACATGTGCTTTGTGCTTTTATATCATGTGCTTTGGTTTCTTAACATCTTATTTTTTCTGTCAGTGATTTGCATCGTTCTAACAGCTGTATATTCATGGGATTAATAACAGTGTGCTATCAAATTTACCTTTTTTCTTAGTTACATATTTAGTGATGGGTGGCAGATATTGAGTTTTGTCATTACGTTCGAATTTCCTACCTCCAAAGTCTATTCAGATCAGAATAAATTACTGCTATTGATGCTGCTGCTAATACTTTGGATTTATGTTTAGTGGCATAATTTTTCACGGTTACTGTGCTTTTTGCCGTGGTTTGTTGCTTGTAAAATGATTACTCTGTCAGTCGGTGTGTTTAAAACATAAACATTTGCAAACATTTCTACTCGACACATAACCATATTCTATTTTCAGCAAGGCTTTAGGATGCTAAAAATGTTTGCAACAATTTTTCAAATATTTCACAGGTAATCACAACGTTAGTTTGGGATCTCAAAAATGATTTTTGAACATTACTTTTTTGGGTTGGATGCCTTTTCAGTCGCCTAACCGATCACGTCATGGCAGGGCGCAGACGGCAACTGTCCCTAATTGCTAACATGTTGGAAAATGACTTCTTGTGCAAATTTTTTCTCAAAAATACAAAGTTTGCAGGTGATAATTTCCTACTTAATTGGAAGAATTCGGGGGCAAATTTGAAATTTTGAGCACTGTGTCTGCTCTGTTAGAAATTTACACTTTCTGCCTCTGCGCACAACCAATGTTGTAGTTACATCATTTTCTAACCATTTTTTCCTGCATTTTGTGCAGTTTTGCTGTTTGTCAATATTTTCCCTACCATTTTCCCGTAGTTTTTCGATGATTTCGTTAACCACTTTCCAGTTTGTTTGTTTGTTTGAATATAACACTGACTCGACGTCTAGACCTTATTGACAGTTTGCTGATTTGTCATATTCATGATGACGAGGTCAAACTGTGCTAGGTTTACTACTGCTGTGAAGGATCGATATGAAAAGCAAACACCAGATGGCGCCCTGTGACGATACTCTTAACCGAATCATTCTTCTTTGTTCTGTAGGCAGAATACAATCTGTGAATATTTATGGTAGGTCGACTTTTCCTACCAACATGACTTTTGTTTGCATTTTTGCTGCGTAACAATTTTCTTAACTTAAACATGAACAACGCGTTTTGTAATCCCTGTATGTACTTAGCTAGTTATTTGTGATTTTGCTCACCCTGTAACTTAAATGATGGTACATCTGCACATGCAATCCGCTGGAATTATGCTGTAAATATTGAAATATTGTATAGTTTTGCTTATTGTTAATCTGTGCAGTACGCTATTTACGGCCATGTGTTACAGAGCTTTTTATCCTGTGTTTGTTAACTGGACTGTACAACTCCTTTGTCGTCTGAACCGCCAAATAGACATGTTAATATACTGTTTGTTTGGTCACTTTCTGTGCTTCATACTGTGTGATTTTTTCACGCAAGTTGTGTTGCTTAACTGTGTTATTTGCGTTTATACGGCCGTCCTCATACACAGGGCGTCTACCCCCAATTTTAAGTCCTTGCAAGTTGCAGCAAGTTTCTCTCACCTAACTCAAGGTGGATAAGGCGCCGTAGATGTCGAGGAGGTGGGGCATGGGGAGGGAGTATCTTCCTCCCAGCCGACTAGGGGTCTTTGGGAACGTCGTGAGGTCCCCCCTAGCGGTGTCCGGGGCGGAGCTCCGACGAAAAACGGTTTTGGTGCATTCTGAGCGTCATAGAACACTTCTGCTTGCAAGAGATCAGAACTTATGACAACAGCGTCTTGCAAGCTGAGGTGCAGTTTGCCAAAAATATCAGCATTCTTTTAATGTCTCAGAAACCTAGCCCCCTATTTTTCCTTCGAGCATTTGCTCCAAGGTTTATATGGTGAAGAGACGCCTCTGCTCATACAGACCACGTTACGGGTCTTGTTCGTCCGTCCGTCCGTCTGTCCGTCTGGCCTATAAAGCTTCTCTTATAAAATGGTGTAGAGCGTTTCTCAAGGCGGTCCTGCCGTCCTAAGGTCAATTAGAGGTCAAGAGGTCGAGGTCATCAGACGTCAAACAGGTAGATAGAATGAGGCGTATTTCGCGTGATCACGGCTTATGCAGTGACCGACCGAATTTACTGTCAACGCCTGCGAGTGAGACCCTCGGCAACTGGACGGACGGCCTCATAGGCCTATCATGTCGGTACTCGGCGCCGACATCTTTTGTTGTTCCAGTTTGAGCAATAAAATTTAGCGGTTATATTACAATAGTGAAGATGATGCTGGTGATATTTGATTGTTTTGTTCGTGATTCTGCTGCGAAGAAAGAATTAAACACATAGCAGGAGTAGCGATCGGCTTATTCATTTTTGCATCGACCTTACGGAGTCTTCTTTCATTTTTTCAGTAAAGAAATCACTTTTACGTCTAGATCTATGCTATACACCGCGTCTCAATAAAAACGTGCCACTATTATTTTTTGAATAACTCCGTGCAGCATCGGCCGATTTTGATTATATTTAGTACATAGCATCACGAAAAAAACTTGGCGTAAAAGAGTATACTTCAGCCCATCTCACCTGTGGCGGTTCTAGCTCGCAACATCTCGCAGAGGGGACGGCCCCATGGCCTATAACGGGGGTCTGGTGGCAGAGTCCCCAGCGGGCTCGAGAGATAGAGCCCTGGGCAGCGGGCAGAGGGTCGAAGCCCCCTGAAGCTGAAGCATTTTTGGTTTTTGCATGTTCAATAGAAGCCGCAAACTTGCCCACTTTTCTACAATTTGGAAACGCAAATAAATCCGATATTTGTGTCATCTTTGCAAAAAGATCATGACCGGCCACGAAACTGGGGACTTGGAGCAAAACTGGGGGCCTGTGCCCCCCCGGCCGGGCCTAAAACCGCCACTGCATTTCACCTTAATACAGTGGCGTAGCCAGGGGCCAGGGAGCCCAGCCCCCAATCCTCCAGAAAAAACATAGGCATACGTTTAAACTGCACGAAATTGGCCAATTTGGTCAGTTTAAAATAATTAAAATCGTTGCCACCAGATCTCATTTTTAAAGCTAATGCACCAAATTCGGTTTTGCGCCCCAGAGTCCGCTGTGGGAGCTTACAGCGCTCCCTCAGACTCGCTAGCTAAATTTTAGGAAGTCCTACTGTTAAGGGAGGGGAGGGGAAGACAGGGGAAGGAGGAGGGGAGTGAAAGGGGAAGGGAAAAAGGAGGGGATGGACAAATTGGGGAAGGGATGGGACGGGAAGGGAGACGAGGCCCCTCAATTGAAATTTTTGGCAACGCCACTGCCTTAATACTGTCGATACGCTACCTTCTGAAAGGCAGAAGAAACTGAAATCGAATGCTAAGCAATCAGTAAGGACCGAGAGGACACGTAAATGCGGTCGTGTCGTAATAAACTGAGCGAACAGGCGGTGCTACACAGCGTGGGTGGTAGATATTTTTTTCTGCGACTAGGCTATATAATAAGACGACGTTATCGAGTGTTGGGTACTCGGAAATCCATTGGTCATGAGCGACTTAGGCCTAGGCTACGTATCATTAGAACGACCGGACGACAGACAGGACGGCAGGTAGGCAATGAACAGACGGGAAGCACCTGCTAACACTACCGTGCCGTATTTGCACGAACCCGCTTGAGATATAGATGAGACGTGCTGCGGTTTAACGCGTCGTGATCGTGTGACGCTACGGTGAGTCACAAGACCGGAAATTAATATATAGGCAAAAAATCATTATGAGAGTTGATAAGTTGCCACTTTAATCAAAAGCACACAGAACTATAAAAAATAACGATTAATCACACGAACCGTTACGTTTAAAACGAATCATATCGGTTCAGTTGCCGTCTTTATGACTCTTTTACTGCATGCATCGTTAACAGGAAACGATCATCTTTTTTCCCGACTTCACACTCCAAAGAACATGATGATGAATTATTCGCACTGGAAAGCTGGCAAAAATATATATTATGCCAGTTTAATTTAGCACATGAACTTAAAAAAAGAGGACTAAAATGTTTTGATCGAAAAAGAAATCAAAGAAATTCGAATAGAAAGCCTTGACTATGTAAAAAGATAAACGTGTAGTCAGTCATCTAGTCTGTGTCCAAAATTAGATGTCAAAGAAATAAACACGAGTAATATGGCTCCAACGCATTCGCCAAAGCATTCGCAAGAGCCGGTAGCCTAGTTGAATAGGCCTACCTGGTTGAGTTGAGTTCGCAAACGAATTAAACAACACAATTAAACCAACGTTCAATTTTTAATTAAAATTAATAATTAATTAATCGTTATTTGTTGTAATTAAATTTAGGTCGACTCCCCGACAGTAGCGCCCTCTTTTTTCTGTATCCGATCTACTTTTTTACTTTTTTGCCACAGTCTATTGACGCGATAGTATCATTCAATCTCAGCTTTTTGAGTCATGTTGTACAACAGATCCGAAACAAATCGAAGCAGTGGAACTCGCGCTGAAGCTGGTACCCGAAAGTCATTATTCTGAGCACCAAAGCCGCTTATCACAACGTCTCGCTAGAAGTTTAATGACATACGTGCATTTCCGCGCTTCTGGCGCCGTCTATTCGCGCAACTTGCTCGGGCCACGGTGTGACGGGGGCCCATGTGCCGTGTCCCCATTTAGGGGTGCCTGCGCAGTTCCTCACTTCGCCCACTCACTCCCCACCCCCATCAAGCAGGCGACAACTCGGTCGGTTCTGTTGACCGTAACTCACATCACAATCGTGCGCAATAGTCTTCCGTGTTCTGTGTCGCTGACGCCAAATGCACTGTGTCCGCGTTTCTTTGTCGTCGGCCGTGCGCGTAAACGACGAACCCACACGACTTTGAATCGACAGCGAAAGCGAACGACTTTGGCGGCATTACTCACGCCGTCATGACATAATATTATTATCGTTATTGCCGCAGTGTGTTTTTGTGAAAGGCCTCTCGGCTTTTTGTAATAGCGAGTTAAGCATAGCTTGTTATTGTAGTGCCCTCTCTGAGAGACTGGAAACGATCTGCGTTTCAACTTTAAGAGATCTTTTAGCTCACAAAGATCAAACAGATCGGCCGACGGAATCAGATTGTTCGAACTGCAGCCAGGACTCTTCAATTCAGCGATGTCGCTTGAATACATGGACGGTAACCAGCCCGTGGCTCGCAGCTTGTCTTCTACCGACGACGAGGAAGCGACCTTGTCGCATCAGCTGTTCCAGACGATGCCGCTTGATCTGTCCGTCGCCAGTCGCCGCTGCAACCCGAAACTGAAAGTAGCTACAACCGGAAGTGGATCGACGTCGTCGTCGGCTTTTAAGAAATCTATTTTAAAACGATACAGTAAGTTGGCGCAATCGTCGTTTTGGTTTTTTACGCACAGCAATCGTAGTCAAAACGTCGTGAAGATGAAATATAGGCCTATTGTGATATGGCGAAAATCTCCATTAATTTTCAGCCTGTCATTTACTGCTAGCCGTCTTTGTTTTGAACGGGTTCCAAAACTTTACGTGGGTACCCCCTCCCCAATAAAAACAAGTCATTTTTACGCGAGAAGAGACAGCGGCGTTGTGGGTTAAAACAATTTTCCGACAGAGTTTTCGGCAGAGAAAATCACGGGTGCCCAAAATTTTAATTTTGCCTTGAAATTTTTCGGAAATTGGTGAGTTTTCAGCCTGAAATGTTGCATTTGTGGACGAAAAATTTTCCGACAACCCAAAATTTAAAGGGAGTGGAATTGCCCGATCCTGCCATGACGCCACTGAGGAGAGATCTGAAAATGTGAAGGTACGCAGCGACTGATGTGTAGGCCTATATGATGGACATGTAGGCCTACATGTATATGATGTGCGTAATGTCACGGCTTGGCGTTGATGGTGGCGATTACGCGTCGTCGGAAGAATAATGTTAAATAATAATGTGTCTATAATGCGTGTGATCATTACCGTAGATCTGTGTATGTTCGTTGCGGTGCATGTACTACCGTACTACCATGAACAGACGCCATGCCACGTTGTCCCGGCGTCGGTGTCCGGACATAATCCCCCCGGACATAACCCCCAGGACAAAACACTCTCTGACGACGGGGTAGGACAGAACCCCCGCCCCCGGACACTACCCCCCTAAGACAGAATCCCCTTCTTTTCTCTTCTGTGAATGAAGTACAATTTTTGCGTTTAATTGTATGTAATTGTTAATTTATTTTTACTATTTTGTTTAATGTAACAGGATGTAAAGAAACGATAGGGGCTTATATTTACATCAATATAAGCATACAACGAAAATTTGTAGCAATTTACAAATTTGATAATTTATGACTTCACAGATACTTTCAAGTTTTCAAAAGCACAATATATACAGCGACTTGGAAAGATCTAAAATCTAAAAAAATGAAGAATTGCTTAGTTTGCAGTAATTATTACAGCAGTTCAGCTATTACCTAAAATAAAATAAACCTAAGAAACCACCAGGAATGTAAAAATGAAAAAATGACGATAATTTATAGCAAAATTTAAAAAGTTTAATGTCTAGACAGTCAGTCAGTAATCTAGGCCTACGTCAGCTGGACCCATTGGCCGAGAGCTCTCAGTGTCTCGGCGACGCTCTTGCGTCCGTCGCGGCGGTCCATGCGGAGGTTCTGCAGTCTTTCTTGGTGTGATGCGATAGACTTGTTCTGTCGCTTCGCTGGCGGCTGGCCGAGAGCATTCTGCAGCAGCTGTGTTGCGACGACTGCCTGGTCCTGCTGCAGCGCACCGAGCAGGATCCACAGCGACGGATGCTGGTGGCCAATGTTGCTCGCAGTATAGGTAGCGGTCTTGGATCAAAAAACACTGGCGTCAAGCAAGAAACTCAGCGTTGAGCAGTCTACTTGTCTTTTGTTTTGCCGCCATAGCAGAGCAGAACGCACAGGTGAGACATCAAAGACATGAATTTAAGGATCTTCGGCCGCCGTCGTGCATCAGAAACAGCTCAGGTGTGGCGTCGACAGTCTGGCGATTTGCTTTGGTTTTAACTCGCCACTAGTTATCGGCTACCTAACAACTTGACTCGTAATGTATGCTGATTATTATCTAAAACATGGTTTGCCATTGGTCCTATAAGGGGAGGGAGGATTTGTCCTAGGGGGGCGTCACGATCACGGACTGCAATGAGCTGATTTGCCACGGGTCACTGCACACTATCGCCACTCGCCACTAGCTTTCCCGCCGCTTTACATCAAACTGACTACGCCTTACTCCTGCAATGTATAACTTATATCCTGCTTACTTGCATGATTTGTCGTGTAGCCTACAGTAGCCTACAACAAACTGTGGAGCAAGGACCGTAGCAATTCGGTAAAACGCGGAATAGCTGATCGATGCTGCCACCTGGTCAATTATAAATAATTAGTTAAGCGTTAGACCCCCCCCCAAAAAAAAACCTTTCCGTCCCCTGGGACCAGGAACGTCTATCGGTGAGTCCTTGGACCCACAGTGAGTCTTTGGACGCTACGAGTATGTATACCTGCTAAATGGCATCTAAGTCCGTCGAACGGTTTAAAAAGGGAGTACAAATGTGACAGACGACGGACTGCGCTACGGGGAAATGTGTACCTGCTATAGACAAAATCATTTGCGCTACAGCGATTCCGCCTAACAAATCCGCAGCATCTTCGACACGTTGTACGACAGCTGTTTTGTAACTGTTGGCTATAAGTCCATGACGCTTCTCCGTCTGAACGTTTTTAGTCCTTTTCTTTCGAGGGCTTCTAACTCGGCTCAACTCAGCCTGGCCATTCCTCTGTGGGTAGGCGTAATGAGCCGTAGCCACCGCTATAGAGAAGAAGCGGCGAGTTCTGCTCACAGCAGGCCTAGTACATGTTTTCAAAAACATGTATATGACAATGCAGTTGCGTTCGGGTCACCTGACTTTGCTGCGAACGAAAATTCAACCCCTTAACTGTCCCCAGTCGGACTTACGGTGCTGGGCGGTCTTACTTTGGGCTCTGCCCCATATTTTTAATTTAATTGGGTTTAACCTTCTCTGGCTCAAAGTGCTACAATGGGGATTTTTTGTCGCAATTATCCTCGGTGAAATGGAGAAATCTTTTGCTTTCTTCTTCTACTTCTTCTTTTTCCTTTTCTTCTACACTACACTATGTTTTTTTCCTACAGCTCATTTTCCTTGCAACGCTGCTCATGTGATGTTCTGATGTTAATGTTGCAGTGAACGTAGTCAACTGTGATGACGTCAGACATGACGTATTGCCATTGACAACCGCTTCGACGCCATTTTGCTCCACACCTGATGACGTCACACATTACCTGCACAGCATTGCAGGTACGACATCGACAGTAGTAGCGGTGGTGCTAGTAGTAACAACGTTGTGTTTCATGAGTTTACACTTTTGTGTGAAAGTAATAATATGTTATAAAAGCCAAACAAGTCTCTCAAAACCTTTTTACTTTTTTTCCGAATTAGTATTACGTTGTTGGTAATTTTTTTGCAGCCAAAACTTGCAAAAAAACATTAAAATCCTTCTATATTGGAGGCTCAAGGTCGCTTAAAGTCATGGGTATTAACAGCCCTGAAAGCTGTCAGCAGTGCTTGCCGGTATGAGAAGCAGCAAGTCTGTATTAATCTGCAACCGTTTTCACGCTAAACGAGTCGAAACGGTAGAATAACGACTTCGTACAGGCACCCCTATATGACGCTTTCGTTTGAGAAGGATCACGAAATTTTGTCACAAAAACTAGTCTTTATGGAGACCACAAGCTGCAGTGAAGATTACGTAGTCCTGGCTTGCACCGTTTTGATAGAATCGCAGAGTAAGACGGACAGACGGGCAGACAAACGCCTCAACGATAGCCAAGACACGCTTAGCGAATATGGGTGAGTTTTCCATCACATTTAGGAGGCCTAATGCATTCTTCATCGTAATCCAGCCTCATTAACAGACACCAAATATAAAACATGTTTTCGTTATAAAATTCTCCCGTTTCATACTATTAAGGCTAACTAGAATGAAGTGGTGTATGGCATTTTATACCGATAGGTATAACTTCAGAAGAAAAATCTAAGGCGTGATTTTTATTCCCTAAAACGCGAGACTGTACCTATAGGCGTTAACTGTGGTTGTGATATATGGGTTTAGGCTATATCGTTTTAATGTCATCACGCCCACAGGGGCCTATAGGCTACTTTGTATATACCCCGAGTGTCGGTTACATAGTACGTCGTAATACATCAGTGGTAGGCCCTATTGTTACACTATGATAGTTAAGGTGTCAGTAGCCTAGGCTCGTGGACTAGACCAAGGTAAATAATACGCCCTTGCTTTTGATGTGTACGCTTCCTTAACACAGTTCGGTGATATACGACTTGTAGGTCTACCTGGTATTATTGTAGTAGGCTACTTGATAGTAATTGGCGTGTGCTTTGCTAGAAGTCGTAAATAGTGACGACGTTCGGGGCTAAACGGGATCGCGCGCACGGCCAAGGGTCTAGCGTATTGGCCTACGACGTGAATTAAAGTTCGTTTTAATCTTCCTTACCCGGCTAGGCCTACAGTAGGCCTAACGATCAATGAACCCACTGCAGTGCTTTTCTTCGAATCATTAACACCGCCGACAGGATGTTGTCGTGTTTTCATAGCCGCCCTGTCTGTATACGTCCAGATATGTGTGCAAAAATGTCACAAAAACGTTATGCATGGATTTTGATTACCGCGCTTTTGTTACAGGAGCCGGAAAATCAACACCCAACCGGCCCCTTAGTTTGTACGATGTCCGCAAAGTAACGCCCTGTCGCTTTGGGCTATCACTGAGTACAGTTAATTGTTCACGTATTTAATCATGTTGCCACCTAAGGTTTTTTTAATGTACAGTAGTAATGTGCACAGAGCGTGCAGTTCTAACTTTAAAACGTGCAATTATAATTGAAATTTTGTGCAGTTTCAGTTTGTGGCATATGAGTAATAATCTGACTTAAAAAGCATCATTACACTTGGTCAGTTACTTGGACGTTATCGGTAGACCTACGTGCCTGCTCAGCGCCTTTTTGCGTGATCAAAACTGTGTTTGTGCGGCCGGGGCTCTGTCCAATGTCCATGTTCAGCGGCCGCCACTATGAATTTTAACCCTTATGTTGCAATTGGGGGGGGTAATTTTACCCCCAGGCCGATTTTTCACCGTCTTTATTTGAAACCGCTTGGGATTGCGGGAAACGCTTTAGTGACTTTTCCTAAACATGTTCGGCCTAAAAATGCTGCAGAAATTCTCAAAATATCTTTGCTCGTTTTTCCAATATGTCGGCTGGAAAACCGATACACAACCGTTAAATGACGAAAAATCATACGGTATGTGTTATTTTGTTTTCCAGATCACTTACAAATGAATAAATAGCTGCTCTTAGCCAACCCGGCTATTTATCCGGCAGCCGGCTGCCGTTTTTGTGCAACCGGATAAATAGTTTATTTATCCAGCACTACCTTGTGAAATGCAGGTTGTTAAGCCTGTTTTTTGCGAGTGTTGTCAACGTTTGCCGCTTGCATTCGCGTTGGTGGAGGACAGTATTTCGTAACAGTATTTCGTTTACGATTATTGTCGTAATACCTGAACTCCGCTATCCGCTTATCACTGGAGAAAACCTGAGCCGGCATCAGTGTTACATTTATAACACCAGACTCTGAAACAAGTGCCTGGTTATGACGTCACCTTGTTATTGAATGACGTTTTCTTCGTAGCATCGGCCTTATACGGCAGCGTATATCACACAGCGGTCATCTGCACTAACACTTGAGTCATGGCATTTTAGCGGAGTCATCCAGTTCAACATTGGCGTC
>Ga0056128_1007997_pt1 | contig 13354 bp, 7 predicted proteins | sample WorMetLIZISLAND2_FD_71113 | JGI IMG/M metagenome (GOLD analysis project Ga0056128, IMG submission 71113) | Marine gutless worms symbiont microbial communities from Max Planck institute for Marine Microbiology, Germany - Olavius geniculatus... ... | reverse complement strand
ATTGAGCAGTGGTGTGGGACAACCCTGCAGGAGTTAAGCCACGCTGCCCTAGATAAGCAGCGGTGGGCAGCGATAGTAAGAATGGCGTCAGACACCAACGGGCATTGAGCCCACGGTTGTTGATGATGATGATGATGATCCCAAAAAACGTCCCACTTTGTCATTTTCCATATCTTCACCAAATATTAACCAATTTTCAAAAATTTTTTCACTGCCACATACCGTGGACAATTGGCAATAACGTGGTTGCTAAATATCTCACCACACTTTAACGGTGTCGCTACACTACCGCTTGAAACATAAATTTTCAAAAATCACTGTAATGCAAATGCAAAAAGTCATCTTCTAAAACAATTTTTTGCAAATTTTTATTCAAAAATGTAGATATTGTCAAAAATAATAATTTTTAATGCATTAATGATATACTGGTGATGTAATAATGTCATTTAGCAATAGAGACAATGCTTGTACTGGTTCAAAAAATAGAGCTTTTGCAGGATGCTGGCAGAAATTCAGAAATAAACTGCAACAGGGAAAAACTGGAATGTTATAACCAGATATTTGGGAAACACGGAGCACTGGTCAACCAAAGGCATGAGACTGGCAGACTGAAGCATACACGTACTCATGAGTACATGACCACTGTGGATGAAATGGTAGGCTTGCTAAACCACAAAGGCCAGAAACAAACATATCGTTCAATACGCCAGATCTCCAAAGAAATGGATCTAACAAAGTGTAGCATCGTACAGATCACTCACTGCATTTTTGGTCAGAAGTGTATTTCGTTTTCCAACATGCTTGCTGTCTATTCTTAGTTTTTCTTGCATTTATGTTTCACAAGGTAGTGTAGCAACACGGTTAGCGCGTGGCAGAAAAGTCAATAATCACTTTATTGCTAATTGTCCACAGAATCCAACAGTGAAAAAATTTAGAAAATCAGTTAATACTTAGCGAAGATATGGACAATGACAAAGTGAGATATTTTGGGGGGGACACAGCATATGGGCCCGGAAAACTTCTATAATGTTAATTAATCTATCGTATGATTGCATTTATTCAACCGTTGCGTAAAAAGTGGACGACCACAATCGAAAGTCAAGTCAAAAGTCAAGACTAAAGTCTAAGCCCACCTTAGTCTAAGACTTTACTCTTAAGAGTAGTCTTAACAAAATTTGACCTCACGCACTGTTTAAGGCTGGCCCTGGGTTCCAGTATATTTTAAACATTAACACGGATGCTGACAGTGCGAACGCTACCCTGCGGACGCGGACCCCAAATTCCAAGATCCGCACATCTCTGGAGCGAAAGTACGTGGGAATGAAAGGTCCAGTGGCAGTTACCATGCTGCACCTAATTTACAAAGCTAGATTAACCATCTAACAAAAACAGTGCAAAATTAATGTCAACAACGTCCCGAAAGTACATATCAAACTTACATCAAAACTCGAAAACTGAAATTTAATGGCAAACAAGCCCCAAAAACAAACTCGCACCGATTTCAATACACAGGAAGTAGTATTGGCAAAACTGTGTAAACTCACTTCGAACACGAAACTTGAATAAGAGTTTGATAGGTGAGGTGCGTTTTGCTGAGATTTGCTCGAACAAGCATTTCCGAGTTTCAACCCCGAACTCCTCTCCCAGTTTCCTTACAGGTTTTTATGTAATATAATATTTTTATTTGCTACATTTTTTACAGGCAAGTGTAAATCGACTAATTCAGGGTTGACTGTTTTTAAACGTATTGACAATAAACATGATTCGAATCAGTCGATCGAGTGATTCGAATTTTGATTTTTGACTTTACCGACAAAAAACAGATTGTCGCTAACAGGCAAAACATAAGCAAAGAAAAGTCACTAAAATTAATGAAATGTCGATACTTACTTTTCTTACCGGTAGTTCGACGACACCGCACATCGTACGACGTATCGATAGTTCGCTTTACTATTGACCCATCCCCAATTAAATAAGTAAGAGGCTTCATGTTTATTCATCTGTGTACACGTGATTATGGTGTTGACAACTTTATCCAATAGGGTGTTTGACTGCAGATAAACCATGCCCGTTAATGTTAATTATGGGAGTAGGCGTGTTGTTGTCAATGCGTGCGAACTGCGAAGTGAAGTATTTTTGTTGTGATGTAAAGCAAATTGACTATTTATCGTAATGGCATTTATTGGAATCATTCAATTCTGTCATCTCTTCGGAAAGAAACTATTTCTGTTGTGGATTTTACTATTCTCATCATGTGTAAGTTGTCAAATATCACTCGTTCTGTTTTGATTACTGTGGCCCGGCACTGGTCACCCGGCTTGTGGTTGTAGTTCGAAAGGGACCTCTGTTTCCTGCCAGTACAGATTGAATGTCGAGAGTTTAATGGTCCAACATTTTGTGGTGAAGTTAAGGTTCTGATTTGGCTTTATCGAGTGGATTTTATCGTATTCTTTGAATACGTGCACAGTAAATTCTAGCCTTCTGCGTCGTCCATCTGCTTTGCTTGCTGACCATGTGTGCATAGTTGTCATTCGTGAAAGAATACTTAAACGAGTAAACTGTCATTGAATAAAGCAGTACCATAAAATGTACATGATGATGGGAAGCTGGACTATGATCATCGTCACGTAGGCCGTTTGGCAGACTGTAGTGTAGTAAACCTTGGCGTTCCATGGAACGTTCGTTCCCAGGAACTTTCATCCCCTGGAACTTTTGTTCCCAAAAGTAAAATTTGCATGGAACTTTTGTTCTCTGACATTGATAATAACTGAACCCCTTATCCTAACGTAGTGCTTATAGTTCAGCAAAAAATATGCAAGGTGTTATCTGCCGTGAAAATTCATGGAAAGTAAGTAGTCGATTTTCGCTATCTGTCATGAATTTTCACGGAAGCTAGCATGAAATGGTTATCTGGCATGAAAATTTATTGAAAATAAATAGGCCTATCATTAGGCCTATCTGCTGTGAATTTGCATCGAAACAAAGTATAGTAAAATAATTGCCAGTGTTATTTAGTACAGTATTATCAGATTATACAAGCAGGCCTAACCTATGTAATTGATCACATATCACTAAGCAGCCATGGCTTTTCAGCTGATGTATTTCTAGAATGTATAAACTATATGCAATGAATCGAAACATTTTTTCACTGAATTCACCAAAGCCACCAGAATTACTGGTGGCCTCAGTAAGCACAGGCAAAAGCAATATAACACTTACTATCCAAATAACTAAGGTTATCTATGTGTTTTCGGTTGCAGTTCCCGTTTCAAAGAATTTTTAAATTGATTTATTGTATTACTGGTTGCACACACGTCAGACAGTGCATTCCAGTGATCAATTACTCTGTTGCTAAATACATACTTTCTCAAATGTAATTTACTGCATTTTTTACATAGTTTCTTTGAATGACCTCTTCTTTGACCTTCATCATATGTAAAACATAAATCTGATTGCAGATTATAACAACCATTAATAATTTTAAATATTTCTAGTAAATCACTCCTATGCCTTTTTTCTAATGTCATTAAATTTAATTTTTTAATACATTCTTCGTAATGTAAATTTCTTACACCATCAATCAATTTAGTTGCACGACGTTGAACTCCCTCAACTGACTCAATATCCTTCTGATAATACGGGCTCCAAATTGGTACACAGTACTCTAAATGCAGTCTTACAAGACATTTATACAAAAGCATAATAGTCTCCTTAGATCTATTGCTAAATTTTCTTTAAATTATTACCTTAAGCATCCTGTTAGCTTTTTTACTTACTGCCTGCAATGCATCAATGAGTCAGTTTAATAATTTTGGAGTCAGTTGTAATGCTTCAAGCCTTCAGTGCCAGGGTCTAGACTGTAGTCACACTGTCACAGTATCTACAGTGTAAAATTGCAGTCTAATTTTCTGGCTTTCAGCTACTTTTTTTCGAAATTTCTAAGTGGCTTTCAACTCTGTAGTTTATCAAACCATGCCATTGTCAGTGTTAGGATGCCTGGAGAGTATGTGATCTATTTAGTACCATTCAGAAACAGCACTTCTTAATAAGACGCATGTGTAGTAAGTCTTTCTTTCTAGGTTTAGGCTACTTTAGCATGTTCCTTCTAAAAAATGTTTTTTTTCAACTTTTTGGAACACCACACCAGCCCAGATGACCTTCAGTAGCGTTCAGATGTTAGTTACTAAACTTATTATAACAATGGTAATCTTTGCATTATAAATTTTATTAGATTGCAGATATTTTCAGTGGCAGATTGTGCAGAAACATATGGAGGATGTTGCTTAATTGTCTAGCTTTCTCACATGCTGCCTGCTTACTGCCACCTCGTATATAATATGCATAGAGTAGAAAGTTTGCTGAAGCACATGCTATGGTGCATGATATCAGATGATTGCAATGCAAGTCATAGAGTTATCACACATTTGATATATGAGCAATATTGCCTGTCATCTGGTAAATGAACTGCTATGTCACAGCGGTTGACATATATCTGTTGTTGCGAAGTCTAAGTCATTGGATTGGGTGTTTGTACTCAGCAACTTTGAATTATTCAGAATGATAGACTTTGCACGACTTTTGAGTTTTGAGTGATTCAGTTTAGATGCACTGACAGAGAGCTGAAGCACTAAGTCTTTATAGATGGTTGGGGCTGTGCATAACTCTGTGGTTACTGGATGGCCACTAGTCAACTGATGCTAATGTGGCTGTATTGTAGTACCTGCGTTGCTGTAATTTAGGTAATGGGCCACCTGTATAGAGGGAGGGGAATGGCCTGGGAGGATGACAAAGCGTGCTGGGTGCATGTACACTGAGGATGGGCTGGCTGAGTGCACTGCTCTGCCATTGATTGTAATATTGTTCACAGTCCAGCAGGCTGATTCACATGACTGGCACAGTGGCACGCAGCCGCAGGCCTGATTATCACTTCACTGCTGGTGCTGCTGTTGCTGCTGATGATGGTGATGATGACCTTGGACACCTGTGATGTTAAGTTTTAGCTGGCCTGGCTAGAACATTTTACATGGCCTGTCTAGCAAAAATGTTTTGCTGGTAACCACATTTTACAACTGTTTTTATTCAACATCTAACCACAGCCTAACCTTGTAATGTCTGGTTCGTAGACTTTCTAAATGTCAGTGAAAACTCGTACTGATAGTCAGTCTATAATGTTGTTGATTTTTCCAGTGTCATTGATTTTCCCGTAATTATGTGAGAAGTTGATCTGTCTCTTGTCTGCATGATGCAGGAGTTAGCTGCAGCAGCTGATGATCGCTGTGTGTGGTATGGGCAATGTCCAACCGCTGACATTGTACCACAAATACTCAACTGCTACTATGATGGACCACCGAAGCCACTAAATGCTAGTGCTGATACTCTCATTGAGCTCTGCCCCATGTTGAACATTGATCCTGGTAACCCTGCACTGCTGCTATACTTGTTAATTACATTCTGTTTCTCTCTTTGTAATATGCATTGACAACAGTATGTGCTGTGTTCTATGTTTGATCCAGTCTTGAGCATTTTGTCTTTGTCTTTGTATTTTTTCTGCCCAGCCTAAGTACTGTGTTATTATTGATTTGGCATCTCTTCTTGTTGAAAGATTGGCTTTATACGCTGTGACTGACCATCTTGCATACAGTTCTAATACATACCTACAAACATATTGTAGCAAGAATCTTAGTTTAGTTTTTGGCCATGCTAGACAGTTTATTACAGGATGTCAGCTTGGGAAACTTGTGTATCATGTCAGCGTATCTTGCCAGCTGTGATGTGAGGGCATATGTCCATCTGGTGGAATCTGCTTGATTTGTTCCTGGGCTGGCCACAACACACTGCTTCGGAAAGTTTTATTTGTAGTTCCATCAAAATGCATTTATTACTTTTGGAAATACTTTGTTCACATTCAGTGATTATGCCTACAGGCATACAGCCAGCTGTTTTGCTAATAATAACAAGGTAACGGTGCTAACTAATTTCTTTGAATTCAGCCGTGGAGAAATATGTGAAATATGCTATAGTATGGTGGAGTGCTATTGTGATTTGTGAATGCTGCTGCAGACAACCCTGTCACATGCTGTGATGCTGATCAAGTTAACACACTTAGCACAAACATGAAAATTCCTCGTGAGGTAAAAATCGAAACCTGTTCCTAGTTTGTAATATGACACAAGTGATCGACTATAATCTGTTAGGCTGTGTTAGACTTGGCAGTACTGTTGTTGACTTGCATACCAGTTTTCACTTAATGTGAACTTTCATATAAAAATAAGTACCCGGTATTGATGGCATAATTTTAACTTTTCTGAACCTGCTGGCTGGAACTACTAGACTACCTTCCTCATATCACGGGTCTTTTCATATGCCACCTCAAAACCAAACTAGCGTATTATCACTGATGTTTTTTTTTAAATTTGTATATATTCTGCTGTGGAAATTCTGTTTGGTATCAGATATTTTTTATTCCTGACATTATCAAGGAGCTGTAAATATATTTGACTGACATTGGCTTTTGGTAGCTTGTTACTAGACAGTATGTTGTATCAACTTTTTCAGGATACATATCATATGTACCAGTACTTTTTTTTTGAAAGATACTATATATTTTAAGGTATTCAGTTTTAGTTTATGAAAACAACAGATGAATGTGTAGTTGCATAATGCATACCATATGCATGGTTTACTTTTTAAATACGTGTCGCACATATTTTAACACATTCTGTTGTAGTGTACATGTATTTTTAGACATTAGTTTTATGTCCTGTGTGGTGCAGATATTATCGAGATGCCCGGCTTGCTTTCACAACTTTGTCTCTCTCTACTGTCGCATGACATGTGACACAAAGCAAAGCCGGTTCCTGGCTGCCAACAAATTCACCACGTCAAAAACACGGAAGACAGCAATCTCCGAGGTGACTTATGCCGTCTCGGAGCAGTTTGGGTTTGGAATGTTCAACTCTTGTCGTGATGTTCAGAACCCAAGTTCCGGCCAGCACGCGCTGGACATGCTCTGTGGCAAGGATGCGAGCAAATGTACTCCGGCAAACTGGCTCGAGTTTATGGGTGACAAAAGCCTGAACCCAGTGGTGCCATTCACCATCAAGTTTGATCTGAGTGCAAACAGCACAGTGCCAGGTCCAAATGGGACGACACTGTATCCAATGTGGAGTGAGATTGAAGCATGCAACGAGTCTTGTAGCTGTCAGGATTGTCGAGCCCAGTGTAGACCGCTGCCACCGGAGCCACCATCAACCAGCTGGACTATTCTAGGCTATGATGCCATGTTCGTTATCATGGCATGCAGTTATGCCACTTTCTCTATATTGTTTGTGCTGGCGCACATAGTGTGGTACATGGGCTGTGCCAAAGATGACTCGTCGGGACAGTACATCGTGAATGGTAATTCTGACACTGTGTCATTAGTGTCGGCTGGCGCTAAGAGTGCCGTGTGCTGTGGGTCCTCGGAGCGCCTGCAGGCTAGGTTTGAGCGTCTACTGTCGACATTGTTCTCAGCGTGGGGCGAGTTCTGTGCCAGGCACACACTTGCTGTGATTCTAGTCAGTGTTGTCATCTGTGGGATTCTGACCGTTGGCTGTGCACTGTTCACAGTCGTCACTGATCCCGTAGAGCTCTGGTCTTCACCTAACAGCCGTGCACGCACTGAGAAGAACTACTTTGATACCAACTTTGGGTAATGATGTTTCGGCCATTTTTAACTAGAGCTGTAGAAATTAATGATTAATTAATTTATCACACAATTGATCATTAAAAATTTAACAATGACATTTTTATCTGTCCCATTGCTATAGCATAGCATGGGACAGATTATAAAATCACTTATGTCATTCTGTCTGTAAACACTCTTACGGCCGCAATTTTGATTGAATTTTGATGAAATTTTGCACAGTGATTTGGGCCTCGAAAAGTAAGATTTAGTTTGTTTGGGATAAAAACCTGATAATTCTTTCCCTTATTTTACCCCAAATTTTTAAAAATTTGCATTACAGGTTTCGGGGACTTTAAAGCAGTATAATTCAGTCCCCGTAAAAGATAATTGCGCACTGTGTTTACCTACCCCCTATTTTTTGGGTCGGGCAATCTTACAGTGTTATTTAAATTTACTCCCTATTAAACCCTTTTGCCATTCAAAAGTTGCAAAATTTTGCATTACAGCCAATGCAGATTTCACAGCGGTATAACTCGGTCCCCATAAAAGATAATTGCGCGTTGTTTGCACCTATCCCCCTATTTTCGAGCCCAGGCTATCCAATGGTGTCATTAAAATTTCTCCCCTGTCGACCCCTGTTGCCATGGCAACAAATTCTGGGACAAAATTGACTATAAGTCGGCACCCGTGAAAGATAATTGCTAGCTGTTTTTACCTACCCCTTATTTTCGGTGTCATTTGAATTTCTCCCCTGATGATCCTTGTTGCCATGTGTTGATTTCTGGCACATGTCACTGATATTTTGAGATGTGAGTAATTAACATACTTTATTTGCTATCTTAAAAATCAATGCTATTGAGGTTGCTTTTGGCTAAGTCTAAGATTTAAATGTGGTTGCATCTGGTTGAAATTGAAAGCTGATTAAGTTTGCAGTGCAGATGCGGTAGAGCATTTCATATTGTGTATATTACTATTGTCATCCTATGCAACAGCATATTGTGTTTTATGGTTGGATTATTGTCTGTTGTTTATCTTTGTAGACCATTCTATCGCACTGAGATGCTGATTATAACAGCAAAAAATAACTCACCATGGTATCATGCCAGTTTTCCTGACTTCAAGGACAAGCCGTATGGCCCTGTTTTACGGAAAGATCTTCTTCATGAGGTGCAAATTTATGAATTATTATCTTATTGTACTACAGTACGTGTATTTGCAAGGATATTAGACACGTTACCAGAAGCATTCAGAGAGCACAAGCCTCCCCTGAGACTTAATGGGACTTCTTTAAATAAAAGCTATTGATGCCATTCGTCATTTAGCCCTCATGGACAAGATGTCATGTCTACCTATACAGGATAACATCTGTAACTGGATCACCATTTTCTGGAAGGTCATCAACACAGCACTAAGTTCACTGAATTTGTGTCAGAGATAGCGAGCGTTACAGTTAGCATCATCCAAATGGTCTGCTCTCGGCTCGGCCTGCTATGTCGTTGCAGCATCTGACCTGCTGTGCTGTTTACCTGCATGGTCAGGCGTCTTCTTGGCAACTGACATCGTGCATCTGGATGCATTCGTTTGCCGCAGCGAGAGACTTGGCAACTGTCGTCTGGAGACATCGACTGACATCAACTGTTGCCAACCTGTTTGCAGAAGTTTACTTGTTCCTACGAATAAATACCAATTCTGCTCATATTTTGTATCAATATTTGTCTTCGAAAGCTATTCACTGCTGTAACACTAGACCCAGACACCACAACTGTTTTTTGATAGAACAGACTGTAGATTTGAACCATTGTGACTTTTGTGTGCGTATATTATACACCGTGTCCAGAAATAAAAGAGTCCTCGGTATTTTCAACATATCTTTGACAAACCTTAACCAGTTTTCATAATTTTAGGCATAAGTCATCTTGAATATTTACTTTATTAAACTGTTGCAATATTACGTAGAGCTGACGTAATTAAGACGTCATCGATAATGCCGTTTTTATTGCATCTCAGGTGAAAAAAGCTTACAGCATTTCGGTTAATAACTGTAACAATTTTAAACTTATGCTTATAATTTGTTGTAGGCAACATTAAAAAAGCAACCTGCAACTGACAGTGTACTGATAGTCCACTTTGCTCGAATACTGACGCCACTTTACCGTGCAAAATAAAACACTATTTGCATTCTTACTTTACTCTACACCAAAATAAACAGAAATCAGAAAAATAATTTTTTTAGCCTGTAGCTGCCTTATTTGTCATCAACAGTGACAAAACTTGCTATTAATTAACTTTTGAGTCAAAAACTTTATTACAAATATACACTACCACGATGCGAACGCATGCTGCAGAAATGACGCTGCTTGCTGATAACGGCTGCTGCACAACGACGTTCTCGTACTGCACGCAACGGAAACATGCTAACGTGGCAAAAAGCAAGACTAGGTTAAAAAATTTTGATAAAAAGTAATTTATATAATTTATTTCTAAGCCAACAGTCTCTGAAGTTTTTTTCTGCAGTTTTCTTTTATCAGTTGTCTCGTTTTTTTATTGCAGAGGCTCATTTAGCCGTTATCTTTCTGCAAAAATGGCATTTTTGATGACATCGCGATTACATTAGCTGTACTTAGTGAGAAGTAAATTTTGAAGAAAAGTTTTAGATTTTTTTAATACAGTGTATCATTGTGATAATGTGCACCAAAAATTATAAAAGTAGGTTTAAATTTGTTGAAGTTATTCAGGAAAAAGTGTTGACTCTTTTTTTCTGGACACTGTGTATAAATAATGCTATTGACTATAATAATTATTATGCTAAATGTGTTTCTGTCTCTGTTGTTGTATATACCTGGTCATTGACTTTTACTTGTGTGTAACCTTGTATCTCTTGTTACGTTGTTATTGTGGAGTTGCATTTGTCAGTTGTTGTTAATATACAAATATCTGATCTGATTTGAGATTACCACCAGAGATGTAATAGATTGTTACTTGGGCCACACCCTTCTCCCGGATAAGTTACGTATTTCGTTATGTATTTTTTCCTAGCTTTTTTGAGTTTGGTTGTCAGTAGCATTCTGGTCTTCCAAAAGACTTGATAGTTTGTATGGAGTAGAATGTTAAACGCTCATTGTGTCATTAGCAACTTACCAGGCTGCATTGGAGCGAGTTTGATTGGAAACTTGTGCAAGTTCTGCCAGGAGAATTTACATTACACTGAGTGTTTTTGCTGAGTTAGTTTTTCGTTCTCAGTTGTTGATTTTTGCTGCTTGTCATCTGATGCAGGTTCTTGATCTGCAGTTGTCTATTGAAAACTTAGCTGCATGGAGTGACCGTCTAAACCGCCGCATTACTCTGCAAGACATCTGCCTTCAACCTCTGTATCCTGACAACAAGAAGTGTGCTATTATGTCCATTTTGAATTACTTTCAGAATAATGCTACGCATCTTGACTACGACCGATATGATGACTACCACTTCTATGTGGAGGCTGACTATTTGAAGCACTTCGCCATATGCTCCAGGTATTTGCCTTGTGTATAGTATTGTTGTGAGGTGTGGATACATGCAGTGCAGTGCTGACGTGTTATTCATAAGTTTATTGTTGGTGTTTAAGTGTTCAGCATAACCACACTTTACTGCAGTGATTAAGGCAAAAATTGTCAGACTGATCAATCATTGCAAAGTAGAATGGACACTGTCATCTTAGGGTGGGTAAACATTAGCCAACTAACCATAGTTGTTAGTGGACCAAAGTTTACCCAATTTTTTTATTCGGCATCGGATGGATTGTGGTTGATAATGCCATTTACTGTTTGTTGATGTCTTTATCTGTTTCAGAGATATTCATGATGATGATAGTCTTTATTAAAGCAATCAACAGACACACCACTGTAAAACACAATGCAGAACATACTGACATGCTAAAAAACAACTAAAAACAGTCTTTGTACAATATACGGTACATAAAATTGCATTCATCAGTATTATTTATTTTAGAGGGTAGTTTGTAGTTATGTGATCGTGGACGTGTGCAATATGGTGTACTGCGCTCGGGTGGTAAAAGTGATCAAAGAGGATGAGTACGTATTTACTTGATAGAGTGGAACAGTTGTTCGTCAGCCTGTTCACAGAGTGCCGAAACAGTGGGCAAAGAATCATCGGTATAATAACCTGATTTGCCAGCTCGTCTCAAGAAAGCCTCCAGTCTATTCTTTTCGCTAGCATTAGCAAAGCCCCACCAAGCATGGGAGGCATAGAGCAATTTAGTGAGAGCAGTTGATTGGAAGACTAACTGCACTTTTTACGCATGTTTAGTAGGGAATATATACGTTGGATTTTTTTACACATGATTTGTTAAGTATGTTTTGCTACTGTCATTATAATGAAGGGTCTGCAGTATATCATCTGGGTGAGCATAGAACATAAAACAATATTTGCATCACAGTAACGGTCGTTGCTCTTGACCATAACTGCTTAGGATTTACATTTGCTGACATTTGTTTAAAATGTTTACCATAAAAGAGCACTAGGGTTATACCGGCTGTCAGTGAACCTGATATAATACTGAACAAATTAGCATTGAACTACAGTATGAGCCGTTAGCTTTAGCTGTCACTTGCACTTGAATGTATTTGTGTGTGTGACGTTAATGTGACATTGTGTATGTGCATTGTTTATCAGAGACCCATTGACTGTTAATGATCTCAGTCTCAAAGGAACAAACACTTCATGTCTTGGTGACTTTGGTGGGCCAGTGATGCCTTGGGTTGCCCTCGGCGGATACCCAGGTCTGTAGTACTTCTGTGTCTGTCAGTTCATTACATTCGGTATTTGATGGTGGATAAGTCACTGTGCTGAACAGGTTTTCCACTGAAGCTGTTTTTCACAGTGCACTGTGGCTTTAGGGTCCCAATGCACACTGTCGTCAGCATAGTGACATGACTCACAGGCTTCAACATATTAGCCACAACACACTGTTCTTCCACATATGAGCCATCAGACGCTGTAGTAGTAGTAGTAGTATTTCTTTGCTAAGTGGTTGAAGGCTGCTGCAGCAGTACTAGTGCTAACTGTTCTAGTAGAGTAATTGTAGTTGTTGCAGTAATAGTTTTAGATGTTTATGTGTGAAGTTGTGATTGCTAGTGTGTCTGCATTTGAAACATTCATCAGGTGACAACTATGAGAACGCCACGGCTCTGGTGATTACGTTCACTGTTCTAAACAAGCAGGATGATGAATTTCAGCACATGGCTTTGGAGTGGGAGAAACGGTTTCTGGTACTGGTCTCCAACTTCACCAGTGACAATATATCCATCAGTTACTCAGCAGAGGTACACTAGCTGATATGCCCAGTTACATCTAACGCCATCCTGTACAATTCCCTTACAAATAAAATTTGCACCGGAAAACCAACAGGCTAACTGTCTGTTTTACCGAGCACATAAACTAAAAAAAAACAAAAACTATTTTATCCGAATTGAAATTAGAAAACTGGAACAAATGCTGGAATGTACACTGTGAACCATAAAGAAGTGGAACCGTTTTATTTTTGTAATAACTTTGTCAAATATCAACACGCTTGGATAATATTTGGCACACGTGTAGCGTAGACAATCCTGAACTAGCTTATGTGCAAATCACATGTCAAACTTATTTGCTGCTCTGTATTATACGCTAGTAAAACAATACACTATGAAA
>Ga0056128_1007996_pt1 | contig 13355 bp, 7 predicted proteins | sample WorMetLIZISLAND2_FD_71113 | JGI IMG/M metagenome (GOLD analysis project Ga0056128, IMG submission 71113) | Marine gutless worms symbiont microbial communities from Max Planck institute for Marine Microbiology, Germany - Olavius geniculatus... ... | reverse complement strand
CTCTACTACTAACGTTATTGCTGCGTACCACAGTGTTAAACAAAGTCAACGAATACTGCATCCCAGATAAAATCAAAACCTAACAAACCAACCGCTGCTTGCCTTACAGACATCTGACAGTCCCCAGACACTCTGAAACTTTCACTTCGCCCGTAGGCCTATACTCTGCTGGATCATTGCATGGGGTTCCGTGAGTGACGGTGACACTTATGTAGGGTTCCGCTGCAGCAAAAAAGCTGAAAAACACTGATATACACAGCTGGAACACAGATATGTCAATTGAAGTTTCTCAGTTCAATTGTCAGTTCAAGTACTGAACCAGTGAGTGAGTAGTGTTTAACATCCCACCAACACAGTATATAGGTCATTTCGGGGACGGCCTTAGTTCAAGTACTGACATTTGCTATTCAGCTAACAGTGACAAACATCACACAAGCAACACATCACATAAGTGTCCATTTGCAGCGTTCATCTCCGACAGTTTGTTTCTTCAAGTCACCACTATGCTTGCATCATGGAAAAGGTTTTATAAATCATACAAGCCTGAGGCTCTCTGTAATGCCCAACTGAAGCGAACACCGACTGTAAATGCAATATTGACAATGCTGAACAGGCAGCACGTATTGCATGGCACACATAGAAATAACACAATTAACAACGGCGGCGTATTAAAAACAATATAATATGCACCTCTCATCATCACTATCAAGCTCACTCTAATACTACAAAATAAATGCTGACAAAAGTTACGGCACACGACTGTGAAGGCAAAGAAAATTATCCTAGTTCAATAACAATTTCATGCAGTATAATTCCATGCCACATCTCTATTGCACTGACCATATGAGTGTCATGATTAAACTATTGTTTCAAGCCTAAATAATGACTATCATAAAATAAGACAACTATATTTAGTTTGAAACAAATGGCACCAGGTGGCATCTCTGAGAAAATATTATCGTTGGGTAAGGGAAAATTGTATGTTACACATTTCTGCTAGTTTCTAGAGGCTTACTGTAGCAAACATTTGCTATCTTTTAATGGTTTGGATGCAATTTGCAATTTAGGGCTACACAAATGTCATCGCAATATGGCAACTTATTTCATCCAACAGTACTAGTGGTAGTGGAGTGCAAGACCATGATGGACATTACAGAAGTATGAACAGGCCACACTAACTAATATGCGTTACCATAGCTGGCACTGCTCATGCTTTCAGTGACGCCGCCTATCAACAAACATGTATAATATAAATTACAGTCCCAGTCATAACATAATCACTCACACATCATTAACACTGACAGGCAAGCACAACAACACTATTACGACTATTATTATTATTTGGTTTATATACATGCTGAGCGGTTCACAATGAAGAATCATAAGTGTGGGAATGTCACGTGTCACTGCACGAAGGCACAACCCAACCATACAGAGCAGATTTCAGCCAGCTTTTAAATGTACCAATGGTAACAGTTATGTCAGAAATGACATTGTCAGAAATGACATTGTCACAAAGACTATCGCACTCTGTAGGCGAGTCTATGTAGGCAGATGCCGCATGATTGGCGTCCAGCCAATCACAGCACGCATTGCTATCTGAACACTTGCACTCTTGCAGCTTGCTGACAGTCGGTCTAAGAATACGAGTGTGAAAGCATGTCCGAATAAATACTCGCTGAAACTACGCGGATAAGATTCGTTACCTCCTCATTATTTAATGGATAATTTCCCATTTTAGCAATATAATGTAGGAGCAAACACTATTCCTACAGGCCTTAGCTAGAGCAATTACTTGGGTTGTACTTGATAGTCAGTTTTAAGTACTTGTACTTGTGACCTGAGTACTTGTACTTGGGGGTCAGGTACAGCAACATCTCTGATTAATGCATTAAAAAAATTAATGCAGTGCATTAATGGATTAGAAAAATTAACCCTTCGACAGTTTTACTTATACGTAAATACCATAAAAAGTGTAATTTTTTGTCACGCGACAAACAAGTTAAACATTCCTACTAATTGACATACTTCATAAGTGATAACTGCAGCTGGCTAACAATATATTGACACATATATAATGTGTATATGTGAAATGAGACAATCGGTGGATTGGTCATGTTCCAACCGCAAATCAACTTCTAAACAATTTCAAATATCAACTCGCACAGCAATCATCCATCACAGCTATAAAAGTGCTGGCAGCAAATGTGAAGTAACCTATGACTATATTGTTATTATATTGCCACAAAAACCAAGACCGCTGACATCAACAGTAACAACAATAACAAAGCACACACAATATATCTCAGACATTGTCATATGAACTAACTAACTACACACTGCTATCAGTTCATTTAATGCATTATACATTACAGATTCTATTTTACACAGAATGTTCAGCAAATGATGGTCTGCAGCAGCAGACCAGTCTTAAGTTAAAATAGATAGCAAATCAACATCGCAGCAAATTAGAAAACAAAACAATCCTTTATCTGATAACTAGAGACATTTCAGTAACTAAAACAAGAACGAAAACTATTGGTCTGCTTTACGAAAATGTGAACTAGACTTTTTAGACTGACAAAAAACAAAAACCATAACACGAGCACATTCAAGACATTTCAGCATAATTTGTACAGTGATGTGATCAGATAATAAACTAGGATAAATACGAGCATTCATCAGTATGCCACATACTAAGATGTGTTTTTATTCACTGATGAGTTCATCAGTGAATAAAAACACATCTCAGTATGATTGCTTTGCCATTAATAAATATGTATAATCATTTTAATGTCACACACAATTGGCTAGCAAAAAGAACCTGGAATAATATTTATACAGATCTACTACATACTCATACGATGATCAGAATTAACTTGTGTTTTGCTGTCGTAATCATAAAATTTCCTTCAGCAACAACCTGGCGACAAGCAAATTAGTCATGCTATAAAATCATTACGCTGCAGTAATTGCATTCTCATACTGGTAAGAAAAAAAGGCAAAAGTCTTTGTTTAAGAAGTCTCCAAACACTTTAATGATTATCTAAACTTGACTGATTCTGATTATGTAAACTGACAATTGGCCGATTTTGATTATCTAAAATATGGCCAATACTACCAGTATACAACCAATAACTGTCTCTCACACAAATGAACACTTAGTAGCTGGCAGACATACAGCAGCTAGTTAGATAAGAACATGATATCACTCGTATCACAGCAGTCCACGTTCATATTATCACAGTTCAGTTCAGTTTACCGTGACAATGTGACACATGCCGACACGACACAATGCTATGATGGGTGTGCTAATGGAAATAACCGTGTTGTTACTCTGAGCCATTTTACAATGAGAATGACGATATTGTGGTAACATCATCGGTGACAGTACCGGTGAGTGTGTCGGAAACAGTCAGCGAGGTCTCTGCGCATTGCTGTGCATGCGTCGGCGAGGAGATGTCGCTGTCAGCTAGACACCGTGCAACGTCCTCGAGCTCACACGCCCCGGAGTCATGCGACAACTTGCGACGGTGTCCTGACGACGACGACGATGACTCTGTGCTGGCTGGCATCAGTCGGATTGTGTCGACCTGCACATCTGGAGTTGTCGGGGCACTGCAAGTAAACGATGCTGCACTCGACGGTGTTGCATTGGTGTCACATGCTGCTGACACCATCGCCAGCTGTGGCGATGACACCGCTGTCTGTGGTAGAGACAACTCGCTGACAGCATGGGACAGCAAGTCATAATGCTCCTATAGTACAAACATGGTTGTGTATAAGAATATGGTATGTAAAAAATTTCTGTCATGTATACTGAGATATGTTGCTCACCTACGCTGCAGTACTTTGAGCTGGCAAGGGTTAAACCCAATTAAACTAACCCAGAAACCAAACTGACTGGATGGCACATTGGCTGGCTCTGTTATAACAGCCACTGGCTTTAGCTGACTAGCTCACTGAGAAAGTATTTTGGTAACAAAACCGAGCATTATGCAGAACTCTCTGCTTCTTCCCTAGCACTGTGGCCATGGCCATTACACCTACCAGTGAAGAAGAGATGGCTAGGACAAGGCAGCTTAGTTCAATACCACAACAGTATACCCGACTGGCAGTCAGCCATCTCAGAACTTGACCAGCTCACTTTCATGATGCATGAAAGGTCAAAGCTGGTCATCAAAAGTGGCTTGTCGGGACTGCTAGCACTGAAAACAGTTACAGGAACCTTCAAGGTACCGAACCATCAACATGACTGTTCCAATGACACCCAAAGCTGGACTGTTCAGGCACTCCTTGGGCCCTAGACACTCCAACTGACTGACATATGAATACTGCAATGTGACTTAGCAGTTTCTTACTATATGTCATGCTGTGCAACATCCATTCATTATCACAGGCTGAACGGTAGTTCAAGCCCTGTGTTAACGGCGACTTCTCTTTCTTATGGGAAAGCCAAAAATTCGACCCCCCACAGAATCAAAACCCCTTATCAGATTGAGATAAAATTTGGCACGGTTAATTATGTCGGCGAGATAACCCTTCATGCAAAATTTAATGTAAATCCCTCCAAGGGGGGCTTCCCGGCAGATGGGTGAAATATATGCAAAAATTTTTCTATCCATATACCTTTTTTTTAGAAACTCACCTACAGGTCAGACCCTTCGACGGATTTTTGCGTGCGATGGCTCAAACGACGCGGTCTCGCGCAAGGATGTGCCTTTTGGGAATTAAAAAATTTGAAATTAATATTTAACGTATTTATTCGCAAAAATCGAAAAAATTACAACGGCGCCTATGGGGAAATTAAGCAACTCTTTAAACGGTCATAACTTTGGCTGTGTATAAGATAGTCGCAATTTTTGGTTCTAGGGTATGGTTTTCGGGGATGGCGAATCTAACGGTGTCATTTAATTTTACTCCGGACCCTCCCTGGTTGCCACGGCAACGAAATTTGGGACAAAATGGGCTATAACTCGACTTGCGTATGAGATTTTTGCGCCTATAGGGGGGTTTTCGGGGATGGGCCATCAAATGCTGCCAATTGCATTTTTCCCGACCGACCCCCGTTGCCATGGCAACAAAATTTGGGACAAAATTGGTTATAACTCAGCTTGCGTATGAGATTTTTACGAGATTTTTGCGCCTATAGGGGGATTTTCGAGGATGGGCCATCGAATGCTGCCAATTGCATTTTTCCCTGACTGACCCCCGTTGCCATGGCAACGAAATTTGGGACAAAAGTGGCTATAAAGTGGCTTGCATAAGAGATTTTTGCGCCTATAGTGGGGTTTTCGGGGATGGGCCATCGAATGCTGCCAATTGCATTTTTCCCCGACCCACCCCCGTTGCCATGGCAATGAAATTTGGGATAAAATTGGCTATAAGTTGAATTGCGTAAGAGATTTTTGCGAGATTTCTGCGCCTATGGGGGGGGGGTTCGGGGATGCACCATCGAATGCTGCCAATTGCATTTTCCCTGACCGACCCCCGTTGCCATGGTAACGAAATTTGGGACAAAACTGGCTATAACTCAGCTTGTGTAAAAGATATCTGCGAGATTTTTGTGCCTATAGAGGGGGGGGGGTTTCGAGGATGGGCCATAGAATGCTGCAAACTGCATTTTTTCCGATTAACATCCGTCGCCATGGAACGAAATTTGGGACAAAACTCGGTCTGTGTACGAGATATCTGCGAGATATTTGCGTCTATAGGGGGATTTTCGGGGATGGGCCATTGAATGGTGCCAATCGTATTTTCGCCCACCGACCCCCGTTGCATTGGCAACAAAATTTGGACAAAATTGGCTATAACTTGGCTTGCGTAAGACATTTTTGCGATATTTTTGCACCTATAGACACGGTCAGTGTGATGCGGGCAATATCACCTTTTGTAATTTTTGCTGTTTTCGATGTGCAAGTCCTTAAATGTTGCCGTTAACAAGTGTATAAACTAATGTTTTGTACATTTGTTAATACTAAGACTACAAAGAACCGATAATAAACCTGCATAGCAGCCAGCTGCTGCAGTGAAGTATCGACATCAGACAGAGTCATTGGTGCTGAGAGACTGAGCTGTGAAAACTGAGCAAATATCTCCGGCGTGTGAGTCTGACATACAGCACAGTCAACATAGTGGTAAAAACGAAAATAAAGTCATTCCCAAGCCACAAGGCCCCTAGAGTGATGCCATCGGCTGTTAATGGCTAATTAAAATAACAATACTGGTATCAAAAAATGAATCAAGATTCTAAAAGCAGGAAAGACAATTGTGCAGCATTAATTCAACGTGGTCTCAGTCTAAACTTTTTGGTCTTGTTCATGTCACCACTATTACAACACACTCTCAGTAGTCTACAAAATATGTCACTGAACACAGTGGACGAATGCGACACAATGCCAACATATCCAAAACGATAAGCAGAGTTTCAGTTGACTGCAGAAACAGAAATATGCCAGTGCAATGCATAATGTTACTGTCAGAATCTCAGTTAGTGTCAAGAGTTCATACTGAGCACATAGATTCACTCTAGAGACTTACCACAGAAATTTTTCTCCGATCTTTCCTCGACTTCTTGACTGGTTTTGAGCGGCTGGCGCCAGCATGCAGGTCAGTGTCGTCAAGTTTCTTACACAGTCGATACATGCCGGCCGGCTCCAGATCCTGCCTTGGACTGTCTATAACCACCATACAGTCACAACAACAACATAAAAAATAACATCGTCATTTTGGTTTAATACCATAACCGAATCCAGGACTACAGTCAATTTCTCCATACCGGTTATGCAATGATCAATCAATTAGAATTGCCTTAGTAGCACAGCTACTTCAAGCTTAAACAATAACAGCTAGCAGGTTAAAATAATGATGTCCGTCTGAGTATGACTTTCATGCGTAAGATGCGTGACCATTGAGCAGTAAAGTTGAGTGTCAAGAGACATATAAACTATACCAAATATCAAAAGCTGGCTCAATCGAATTTAGATATTGTGCTCTAGTTTGAGAATCGGTAATCATCTGCCAGCACATACTATGATGGACAGATGTGAAAATGGAAGAATTTCTAACTCTGATGGTCTCATGACTTTGACCTTGTATCCAATCACATGGTAAACCGTTGTGTACCAAAACCACTCAGTGAACTCTACCTACATATCAAATTTTAATTCACTTGGAATAGACAAACAGATGTATGGAAAAAGATCAGCGTTATTAGGTTGACTCTGTCGAGGAGTCAACCAGTTTGGGTTTGCTATAGCGAAGGGCCACCATAGTGAAAGCCGGACATGGGACACGACAGCTGTCGCAACGGCGACAGCCAAGCAACTGACGACCTCAGTTGTAGCTTCACGGATCGACAGTCGACCAACTAGCTCCTCAGGTCTTCTAAGTAGACCATCATGGGCAGCCGTTGGCAATTGTTGTAGTTACATGCACCGCCGTCGAACTTACTACCTATATTGCACATTAATTTATTGTCACATAAATCTTTGAAAAATGCTAACCCTAACCCGATCCCTAACCCTAAACCCAAACCCTAATCTTAACTGTAACTGTAAGCAAAAACCGTAATTTTAATATTAAGCACAAAATCGTGCTACATTACATGTGAAATTGTTGCCCAACGTGAATTTTCGCTATGGCGGTCCCTTGCTATGGTGGACCTTCGCTATAGCAGCCCATTACTGAGTCAACCTAGTACCAATATTTAACAATATACTGATTTAAAAAGTACCAGCAAGATGTCTTATTCTACAATGCTGCCACTAAAACAGTAACACCAAAATATTGCTATAACACTGGAAACACATTAAGGCATCAAAAACTGGTGCACTTAACTTAACTGGGATTTTGAATCCTAGAAAACACATTCTCACATGTCACGTCACAAATGGCTACAAAATTTTGTCAAAAGATCTGTCTGTAATGTTTCAAATGATAAGAAATAAAGTTCAACAGACAAAATCAAGTAATTCCGTAGAGTTAACAACAGATTGTGTCAGGTAATGTGAAAAGTGATTATAAAATACCTGGACTGACGGACGTTGTCGGCAGTTGCTCAGAATTGTCAGTTGACGTCGACGGTGTCACACTGCCATAGCGATGACGTAGGTAGTTAGACAAAGTAGCACACAGAGTCTTCTGTTCAACATATGGATCACAGGTCGCCTTTAGCTCTGCCCTAAATGACACATCAGCAATATCACAATGTCAGAATGCCAGCAACTGCTTTCAGCATGTGAGCTAGTGCAGTCAACATACCAGTAAAAACAGAAAGTAAAGTCCTTTCTGAACCCCTAGAGTAATGCCATCATCTGTTGATAGCCAATTTCAATAAAATTCTAGGTGTCAAAAAAGAATGAACCAGGATTCTAAAATAACTGACAAAGAAGGAACGGCAGCTGTACAGCATTAATTCAGTGCTGGTCTTAGTCTAAACGCTTTGATAGTGATAACACAAGTAGTTGGACTACACTGCACATAAAGGCTTCAGTACAATATACAATTACAGGTTACTTCTAATTCTGTTCTATCGTACACCACATGTACTCTCCTTTAGCCGCTTGCTTGCATTTCATTTCTCCATTTCAGCATAATATAGAACATCAGAATGTTGCTACACAGAGAGACCGACAAAGGGACATACAGTTCGTGCTGTTGCGCCTCTACGGCAGCCTTGCGTTCTTCTTGCTTGACTCTCTGCTGCTCAGCGATATGTCGCTGTCTCTGATCCTCATACGACCTCTCCTGTTCACTGAACTCAGCCATTATCATCTTCAGCCGATGTCGCTCATCAGCTATCTCTGCAGACGCACGCATGATATTCCAGGCATATACTGACAAAATTTACAAATATTCATTATTCATGGTATTAAGTCTGGTAGCAGCAAAAACACCTGAAACACAAATCAGACTGCAACTTGCAGCAATGAAGTGGTGGCCATGACACAGGCACATTTCATGTCTTGGCATCTGTCCTGGATCGACTTCTAAATCAAAACTTCTAACTAAAATTGGCACAAACACTACTAAGGCAGCTACATCCAGAGAGTGCCAATGTTCACAAGTGTAGTAAACCTTAAACAATGATAAACATCTTACACAATCAAAAGCAGCATATTTTCTTGCTAACAAGTCTAACAACATCGCAGCAAACAAAGACCAGCGGTAGAGATGACTTAATCAAATTACTACCACTTTCACATATAATTTTTAAAAGTTTGTTCTGGCTGGAGACGGTCTGCAGAACAGAATCTTTGATGCAGCACGTTACTACAGCCCAAATGTTAGATGCCTTTGCCGTCATCGAACCAATAGCATCAAAGAACTCAGTACAGGCATGAGACTAGCAGACCCGAGTGCACTTACCATGCCTCAGTGACTCGGCTTGCTCTCGACCTACATCAACGTCTCGATGTAACTGATCTTCTCGCTGCTTCATCGTCACGCTGGCTTTGTGCAGTTTCTACAATGCAGAAAGCGACTCTTATCAGTGACACCACTTCTCAGTCGGTAATTTAGTACCACTATATAAAAACGCTTTAACATAAAACCATCTCAGAGCTACAGAACATCACCTGTCATATGTGATCACCCAGTCTTACTTGCTACCTGACAGCCTTACCTGGGCACTACAGTGAGGCTGATGGACCTGGGTAGTTGGTTATGTAACGACATAAAACATAGTTATTGGCTGCAGAGAACAGCGGCTTCTTCAAACAAGACCAATGTGCAAGCTACTATGATGCTACAGTGGTTGTAGTCAATGTTTTTAGAGATGGCGAAGCTGAGAAACTCACATCTCGCTGTTCACGTAGAGACTTTGCCTGTGCTCTCTTCTCTTCTAACTGCTTCTTGGCCAACAGAAACACTCTGCATACAATACATCATCAATTCATCATCATCATCATTAGCAGCAGCAGCAGCAGCTGAGTGTGATGTCCCGTGTCATGTGAAAAGAACCTATCACCTGTACAGAATCACCTGCAGTGGGTCGGCTGTCACGATGTTGAGTGGTGATCATTTAAAATCCTCAGCACAACTGATCCACCTCTCAACATACTGACAACTGATCTCGTAATGTACGTGTGAAAGACTCTTCTTTCATGACACGAGACATCACGCTTAGCAGCACTGCAGCAGCAGCTAAATATAGCAAATTAATGTGTCCTAATTACAAGTTTACTACAAAGTCTTCCTAATTCGGGAATCTAAGATTTCCTGGGTATTTCAAAAAAATTTACTTAACATGATTTCGCACAATCTTGACACTTAAAAGTCAACGATATGCCTGCAAGATTTTTGTAAGTGTTATCTTTTCCTAAGTTTTCCCAAGTCCAAATTGAGAAGTTATACACAGGGTTCCCACTCAAATGACAGAATCAAAATTTCGAGATTTTTTACAACGTTTTCAGCACCATAAAAACAAGAAAAACCCATCAATGCACTTAGCTAAACTACAAGCAGGTAGTGTATGAAAATAAAAGTAAGTAATTTAGTTTATGTGAAAAACATAAGCAATTCCAGTAATTAAGCACAAATGTTACTAAAAAATTACGGATTCAGTATCTTGGTTTTTCACTAGCAAAAATCATGACTTATTCATGACTTTTTCAGCACCCATGTCCAATTTCAGGACTTTTCAGAACCAGTGGAAACCCTGTATACAAATAAGGCCACTGGTTTCCATCACATCTCACCAGTCACCACCAACAAATAATAACTGTTAAATGGCAGTAAAACATTGGTATGCAAGTATGCTGAGTAGGGTAGGCATGCCATGAAAAGTGAGACAAAACTTGCCCGAGATCCTTCCTGCTTCGTTTCAGTGCATCAATCTCAGCTACAATCTTCTTCTCTTCGTTCAGCTTGAAGTTCTGCATCTGCAGCTGATGCTCGAGACGACTGATCACTTCAGTGATTTTTGCTTCAGTTCTGTATGGCAGGCCTGACTGCAAACGTGCATTCTCTGCCTCCTGTAATAATTAATTATAACAGTAACAGTAATGAGTAACACATACACAGTGTCCCAAAATTAGCAGCACCCCTGTTTCAAACACGCCTAATTCAGTTTGCAGTTCGTGGATTTCAATGAAATATTGCACACTGCACCATCTTGACATTAGTTACAGTCACACCCATTATGACATGCGCATCTTACCGTGTGTGCTCAGTGTAACATCATTATGTCGTCAGAGTTTGTTTACATTACGATACGTTCAATGCATTGTTATTGACAAAAGAATCAAGCAACAGTGTATCCATTTTAGACTAAGAGCATGCATCGAGGCCAAAGGTGGTCATTTTAAGCCAAAACTTTAAAAGACAAGTTCAAAATGATTGTCTCAATGACTGATTAAAATTTTGTAAAAATCTGTCAGGTATTAGTGATTTTACACTAACTTATCTGTAGGGGTGCCGCTAATTTTGGGACACGGTGTAGACTACAATATTTCTGACTACCATTAGTGTGCTTGTGTGCTAAAAAATTAATAGTAATAACAAATTTTTATCAGCCAGCAATGTCAGAAGTGCTGGTAGCAGCAGATCAAGTTAAAGAGAGAGCTAACTGGCCTGGCAGCTTTTATTAACTCTAGTAAACAACAGCTCAGTTCTGCAATACATAGAATATGTTAGCTTTTGTTAACTTTCAACAATAACAATCACGACAATAAAGAACAATGCACTCAGCAGAAGCAAGTTACACAGCTTCTAATTTTAACTGCTTATGAGATATAATACACATCATTATGCGAAATTAACAAGTAAAGCAGACAAACATAAAATGTAATCTACAAGGGTCGTTCGATAAATAAATTACAAAACAGCGTCATCTGGTTAGTTTTCCAAATATAAAAAATCTGAAACATACATTTTACAGGGAATTTAATTCTGAGTAGCAGCTCTGTAAGTTTTATGACGACGACGTCACTGTGACGTCATTTATGCACATTAAATATGGTGACATTTCCACTGAAATTCTCCCATAACTAACCGCGTGCTGTTATTGTATTTTGTGGCCAAAATGTCTTAATGCAAATCAGATTCACTCTGAGATGCATCCAGTATATGACGATTAGTGCTCTGCAAAGCGAACAGTTCACACCCGGTGTAAGAAAATGCTAGGTGGGTAGAAATTCGTATCAGATACCGAGGTTCAGTAAGTCATTCATCAGTGGCATAGACAGCAGCCAGCATCGTTCTTTGCATCGAGCATTTAGAAGTTTGCTGACAGATAGGACAAATGTTTGAGCGAACGCAAGCAATATGTTGAAAAATGAAACATTAGTCTTTGGCATTAAAAGAGATGGCGTTAACTTGTTAAGTTTATTCGTTTTTTTCGTTCTGATGCTATTTGTCACTTGTAAATTATGATAGATTACTGGTGGGGAAAATAATACACGTACAGACTGTGTTCTGTAAACTGATGACGTCACAATAATGACATTATCATCCGAAAAAAATTTCACATGTATTCAGAATGAAATTCGTCACAAAACATATGTTTTAGATTTCTGAGATTTGGAAAACTAACAGAATGACGTGGTTTTGTAACTTATTTATCGAACGACCCTTGCAGTATAAGCGATCAGTCACTAGGTGCTACACACTCACCTGTTTGCAGATGTCCTTGTTGATCTTTGTGAGGTCATTATGAATGGCCTGTCGACGTTCCTTGTTCGCAGTCTTCTCTGATTTGAGTCTGTCCAGCTCGGACTGAAACTTTTCACATTCGCGACTCACAGATTTCTACACAGTCAAACCACGCCAACCAGCATCACACCAGTGGTCTGTCGACAACAAATCACACGCTTTTTACAATACGTGAAATTTACAACATTTTGAACATATTATATATATCGAGTTTAGCATGCAACAAGCATTTTCCTTGCTCATTACATCCGAGTTTTGCGTTTTGTTCGCACATTATAATGGAACTTCTAAAAACTGCTGCAGCACGATTTTACAGGACATGTGACCTTCTTCTCTTCTAAGCAGCAATGCAGAAACCAATTAATTTCAAAACATAAAACTTACCTCACTGAGATAGAGTGAAGTTAAACCAAGTCCAAAATTTGAACACGATAAATTTTATATGTTCAAATTTAACCTTGACGAATATCATACCATTCGATATTCATTTCCCACTCACACCAAGTAGAATGTTTAGTTTGGGAGTCTGGAAAGTGAAGCACCAATTCACAGAGCAATATTATGCAGCAATGCCAAGTACTGTTTCATCATCATCATCATCATCGACAACCGTGGGCTCAATGCCCGTTGGTGTCTGACGCCATTCTTACTATCGCTGCCCACCGCTGCCTATCTAGGGCAGCGTGGCTTAACTCCTGCAG
>Ga0056128_1007995_pt1 | contig 13355 bp, 4 predicted proteins | sample WorMetLIZISLAND2_FD_71113 | JGI IMG/M metagenome (GOLD analysis project Ga0056128, IMG submission 71113) | Marine gutless worms symbiont microbial communities from Max Planck institute for Marine Microbiology, Germany - Olavius geniculatus... ... | reverse complement strand
AGTTCGTAAGCCCATGATCAAACAGCGATCATCCTTTGTTATTCTGCCCATATCAAACAATTTATTCTAAAAATTATTACTGGTAAACAAAGTAAATAAACACAATATGACGTAACAATGGCGTCACAAGGCACTGCTGCGAATAAGTAAGCAAGCTTACTATTTTATGCTACAAAATTGATATCTTTATGTGTTGCCTGTTCTCTGAGACCACTGTAGCTTTGACAGTGTTTGTTTTGCTAGGTAATGTGGTAACAGAATAAAGGTGCGGTGGGTAAAAGAACTTCACGTTTACGCGCCATAGATTTCTGCTTGTAACAGAGAAACAATGGTTAAAATCAGTGCTGAATTACCGAAGTTATCTTAAAAATAAAACTGGGTATCTGTTTTTTTGGACCACCCTGTAGATAAATACTGACAAAAAGGTATTTTGTAAAAAAATTTGTTGCCATTCTGCTCTCGATGTGTTTTGCTGTAAAAGCAGGGGGAAGTTTTTCAGTTGTTTGGAGCGGGGAAGGAGGCTGAGTTGAACTTTTGTATAATTTAGGACTTGTAATATATGGGAGATGCTGCTGCTGCTGCTGAATATGATGATATTGGACAACTTCACTTTTTGACTTAGACGTTCGCTGAGCCTAAACTTCGGTCTAAGTAGGTACTTAGACCAAAGTTTAGGCTCAGCAAAAGTCTCGGCGATTCACTGAGTCCAAAAGTACCCATTTAGACCAAAGTTTAGCTGAACTAATCTGGTAAAAGTCGGTTCGATTTGCATGGAAGATATAGCTTAAGACCTAAGGGTTAAACTTTTGCTGAGCCAGAATCCGCTTCAATTTTTGACTTCAGCTGAGCGAAAACATGGCGACTATGTACACTGTACAGTTCTATAGGTATGGATAGTTTAGTGAATTAAAGCAGTCTGGTACCAAAAATAAATGCCATAATAGCTACATGATGACCTAAAACGTTACGTAATTACGTCATTTGTGTGCGCGGCGCAATTTAATAAGTTCAAGCATAATTAGTTTATTTATTTCCTGTTAAGTTTGCCGGTTTTCCACCATTTTAATCGTTTTGGTCTAAGTCAGTAGACTTAGACCAAAGTTTGGCTGAACTATGGTCTAAGTACAGACTTAGCGTTCAGCTTTAGCTTTAGGCTGAGCAAAAGTCTCAGCGAAAGTCTTAAGTCAAATTGTGAAGTCGCTCATTGGCATAGAAGTTGAAGTCATTTAGTTAACATTCTAGAAAAAATATGTTGTCTGAGTGTTGACATGTCATGCGGCCATCCAGCACCAGCACCTGAGGCAGCACTTTTTGAACACAAAGTTGGCACACCGCTCATACCAGCCTTTGAGAATATTTTCACCATTTTTGGCATTTATATCGTTTTTTTTTGTTTTGGAGTTTGGAGCTTGTACGGGACAAGTTGATGTATCGGACATGCAGACAGGTGGCAAAGCCTGTAATGTAGCATATTAGGCATATTAGCGCGAAAGCAGCTACTGCTTTCAGCGCGTCTTAGCCATTGCAATTCTGTCCGTCTGTCTGTCACACGGGTGGATCAGTCAAAAATGGTGCAAGCTAGAATCACCAAGTCTTCACCATCGGCTGCCTGGAAGACTCTAGTTTCAGGAACCGTAAAGCTTTTCCATAAATTCTAAGGGGGTCACCCCGAACGAGGGCACTAAATGAGAGGGGGATGGGCAAAATTTGCGATTTTTGGCCAATGAGTCGCTGTATCTCAGTAACGGTGCGAGATAGGGCCTCGGTTACTATCAGTCACTAACAGGAAGTCGTCCAGTGGCTCTCGATTGGCGCCGATTTCAAATACCTTGGATGACTTTGAACGCCAAAATAGGGGTTTTATGGATTTTTGTGGCGATTTCGGGCTGTGACACAAGTCCATATCATTCACAAGGTGGTGCCACGGTACTATCATTATGTGATCCAGATAGAGAATTTGGTATTTGTGTATTAACTTAGTGTGAACACCCGAATTTTTAGCTTGACTACTGAACTGGAACTGCTATAGGCTTTCGCACGTCTCATGAGCATTAGCTCAAATTTCTTGTTGAACATGGGACACTTCTTGCCCCAAATTTTATATTTCTGAAGAAATATTTCTGCAACGTGAAAAACATTTTCCGACACGTTAAGTTTTAGCAGATGGGGAAGGGGCTAACCGGCTATTGCTCCTTCATGCTATTTTTCTCTCTCCCTGAATTTTGTTACTGAATAATAGCAACGTAAAGAAGAATGCAGCAGGATTTTTGTTGTATTACTTCCTGTGTCTGTGCAGGTTGTTTATAGCATTTGTAGTGCAGTGCGTTGATATGTTAATGCTGATGAGTATAATATGACAAAAATGTTTTTGATTACTGTTATAACCGTGCTCTTGGTGTTAGCAAAGGTGTGCATTATCATTTCAGCTGGAAAGCAGTTTGATAGTTCGTTTCAACCTCAGGCAAGGACTATGTTTTATTTTTATTTCTCGAGCTGGAATGCAAAATGACAGCCATGCTTCTCACACCTCTCTGCCTTTTTCTGTCTTGCTCCATGGGCTCAGTGCCCTTTGGTGTCCATGACAAATTTCTCGTAGTGGGTCCATTTCATCCTGTCCGTCGCCAGTCTGTAGAGGGGGCCGATATTCTTGTTGCACAGTCCACTAGGTCGTCTGTCCATTTTCTTTTCCGTCTTTCTCTCTTTTCTTGTCAACGAGATGACGTTTGGATTTCCATCAAAAACGCCGCTACAAGCAATAACACATGGCAAAAATAAATTAATCAATTAAATTAACAAATCAAAGCTGACGAAACTGTTGGCGATGGTGGTGAGTGAAGGGTGGCTAATTATGTAGCCCCACGCCTTACCCATTACCGCCACGCTCTGAGCCCCAGTGCACTTTAACAATTAGGCTAGACACGACACCTGCTTATGATCTATGCCTACAACATGAAATAATTTTAAAATATAGTTTGACTACAAAGATAAAGTGGAGGTGTCCATATAACAGCTAAACTGTCTGTATTTACCTGTTAGGCCAATTTGACGACTCACGCGATTACGCCTCATTTCACGCTTGATTGCTCTAAGTTTTAGTAAATATAATTAACGCCAATAATATTGATTTGTTTTTCTCATTTATTTCGAGCAATCACAAATGTCATAAGACTTACTTTCGTGAATGTAGGCGTATTAGACTTTAAATCGTAGACTGCTGTCAACAGTCTGCATACAGACAGATACCGTCGCTTGCACGCACTCACAGTCGACCACAGGCACGATGCCTGAATTAAAGGGTTGCTTATAGCTTAATTACAGCTCGCAAGCTATAGCGCATATTCTGTACGTCCAAATGCTTAAAATAGGCTGTGTGAATGTACTAATGTCACTGACATCGACGTCGCAGACTAGTACATTGACTTTTTTGACTGTCTGTTTGCCAAGTATACGGCAAAGTCGCTATAGTTAATTGATAATAAATAGCTCATTGGGTGGACTCCACGGTCCACGCCAATGACGTGGGTGATTAGGATGAACATTATTATGATGGTGCAGGACGGAGAAAGCCAGACCGACTGGAGAACATTGACATCGACCATTGATGATGATGCGTAATGCTGTAATGATAGCTTCGTAATTTTCGTGCTGCAAATGTAGCTTACAAAAGATTATGATTTAAACGGCTCTGTACTCAATATCCCGTTTTGCACGATCCAGCAAACTTCTAGCAAATGTATTCAAAATACACGTGCTAATTGCTCGACGTTTGCTGGATCGTGTAAACGGGGTATAATGCTGATAGCCCAGTAGGCACCCACCCCAGCCAGCCAGTTATGAGGCTCCTATATTTCGTGGCACACGCCTTAGCTCACGCTCATTTCACTATGCCTAGGGCTTACTGCTTCCAAGCTCTTAAAATCCGCCGTAACTATCTTAACACCAGCCGCATTTGCTCCAGATCATCTCTGCCCTCGCTTTATTTTCTGGATGACATTATTTTCAATTTTTATTGCCACTCGTATCACAGCCTATAGCTTACTTCTTCGCGCTGTTTCATTCAACGCTTGAAACTTGAGCTGTGTGTAAGGACAAACGAATTCTTACTACTGTATGCTTACTTTTAGACTTTTCATAAGGGACGCACAGAACAACGTAACTGAACTGAACTGACAGTTTTTGACGAACTGACCAATGAGCAATCAGTAATGCATTACAGTAGACACCATCTAACGACGTCGGTGGCTATACGTGACTACGCTCACGTACGCATCAACCAGCGACCAATTTGCTCGTCCGATTTGCCCATTTGTCTGTTTGTCAAAAACCTAAACCCTGCCAGTTCAGTTCACTTACTTCTCTCTGTAGGCCTGCACGTGCCTGTATATCCCAAGGTCTGATCGTGTGTAGTTTGCGCTTTGCAATTTACATCAGTCGATTTTTGCGACGCGAAAAAAACACTGCATGGTGTGGGAAAATAGTAGGGCGTAAGAAAATTTTATAGGCGGATTACTGTGAAAAAAATTAAATTAGTTTTGTGGCAAAAATTTTTTAAATATGATTCCATTCTGTTGGCGAAAATGAAATATCAGGATGTCGAAATTGTGACGATAAGCCTACAGTGTATGCCTATTCAACTTTGTTACAGTTAGGCCTATGTATGTAGAAGACTTGTAGACCTAAACGGTAAAATGTGTTTTTTTCGGGACACAATTTACGAGTAGTTTATATAAACTATGGACTGTCTAATTCGGAAGCGGCGTTTTATAGGCCTATTTTATAAATAGGAAGAGCTATTATGAACTTACAGTCTGTATGCGCACACAATGTCACTAAAAGCAGGTGCTTGCCAACGGTCCAACAATAGACTATTGGTCTCGGCATGCTATATAATTTTCCACGTGTGTTACTACGCTGAATTTGGCGTAATGAACGATGATGATGATGATGATATAATGTTTGTCTTTTGTGTCTGCGGCAGCGAGTGCAGTCAGTTATAAATGCGAATGCACGTTGATGCCACGAACTGGTTCACGGAATAACGAGAGAAATAGAAGTTATAAACTGTTGTAAGGCCTACGTACGCGGCATTTATTCATCGCAGTTCCTCTGCCACTGAATCCATATAACGGATGGAATTTGTTACGACAATATTATTTTACCAGCTTACGTTACTGCGTTGCCACATTTTCGGGCCGTGGTTACATGTAAAGTGATCAAAGATGGCCCCAAGCAGATGTTTAAAATCTGTTGCCACATGGCAAACACAGTTTATCCGTTAACTTCTGATGACAAAGTATTCTGAATAACGATCCAGCATTCACAAACATCCCGTTCATCGCCCATGATGTAAACGTTAAAAAAACAAAAAGCCCAGCTGTCGCTAGGGCAGACACGCTACAGCCTGTACGGTTCCTGTTGCAGTACTGATCTTTAAGGTCATCCAAGGTCGATGATTTTTATCTTATTTAAAAGAGCCTATGCTACTTCCTATTAGTGATTAATAGTAACCTTGGCTTTATCTTTCACCGTTTTCGAGATGTGACCAGTTTTCCATTAAAAACGCACATTTTTAAACCTACTACCCCTTTATTTAACCCCAAGTTTGAAAATGTTCCACTTGCACTAGATCGCTGAAATTTTGCATGCCTATGTTAAAAACACAGAGCTAATTACTGTTTTAAATGTTTTCCTATGACCTACCGTTTAGCCACAATACATTCGTTACAGACGACGAAGACGGACATACAGACGACAATCGTGCCATAAACGCCTACAGCATAAGTATTCCACCGATTCAGGTGAAAGGGAGACATACAGAGACATCTCTAGTTTATTATCAGCACTCAGTTCTGCACTTGGACATTGTTTTTTTCTGCACTCGGCACTGCCGGCATGTCTACAACCACTACTGGTCTGGAGTTTTCAACTTGTTGAAGTTTGGCCACACACCGAAAAAGAAGAAGAAATTACGCGTCAAAAAATCTGTAAGAGTTTTTCTTTTAATCTTGTAAGCCTTCGAAATTATTGTATTTAATTGCACAAGTTTTCACAAAAACCGATATCCGTCGCCGTCTTCAAGCATGCGTTGCAGATGATCTGGGACAACTTAAGACGGGAACCAATGAACCACAAGATTGTTAAAAACTTCACTAAAAGATTAAACGCTTACTTTGCGAAGACTGGAGATAGACACTCCGAGTATATTCAGAGTGATTGACAAGCTGTTTATTATTATTATAGGCCTACTGTTCGAATGACGATTTCTTTTGCAGCGCAAATAATATCCTGTAACACGAGGAATGACTATATGTTGTTACAGAAGAAATCCAATATCTTTACATAGTTAATAATAAAATGTGGTCTCTGCCACTGTTACGCGATGATAAATCGGTAATAAACATATGCAGATTACACTTCAAATAAGTCCGGGCGATTACCACGAAAATGACAAAAAAAACGTCAGGGAACTTAATTTTGTCGCTCGCTTTAGACCTTTGTTGGGACTACATGTAAAATAAAACATTTTTACTAAATTTTAAAAATTTTTAAAAATTAAACTTATTTCTGAGTCATGACCAGGCACCGCAGCGGTAATACGAATATGTAGACAAGTGATTTGAGCAAATCTCATGAGACGCGCGACAGCCTTAGCAGTTCCTGTTAGCATGTTGATCAGGTCTGTCTCCAGTCATGTTGGCGCAATTCACTGTCGAAATGTGCGTTACAACCTAAAATTGTAAAAAAAAACTAAAACACCACAAAACGCCATATTTTAATGGTTCAAGGTTATTCAAAGTCATATGTTGACATCATCAAATAGCTCGTTACTAGTGCTTGTTGTGATAAGCAGTATGTCTGTGTCTCGGCAACTGTTTTCGCGCTAAACAAGTAAATATCGATAAAGTAACCACTTTTCAACGGGGTAGCCGTCTTTGACGTCTGCTTGCGCAAGCCTCCTTGAACATAGGTATTTCCGACTTGGACTGCTGAAATCTGCGTTTATTGCTGAAAATGCAGGTTGTCTTGGTCTATCTCCAGCCATTTCGGTGCAATTTAATCTTAAACTGTGTGTCGCAAGCCAAAATCGCAAAAATTTTACCAATAAACCCTCTTTTGGGGGCTCAAGGTCATTTAAGGTCATTGATGTTGATAAATCTAAAAAGCCTGACACGAGTGCTTGTTATGATATGTAGCATGTCTGTACTTATATGCAACTGTTTTCACAGTAGACGAGCCAATAGCTGCAAAATGACGTTTTTTGGGCGAGGGTACTCCTCTTTGACGCTCTCGTTCGAATGGAATCCCCTCACCTAGGGGCACAAAATTTTGTCGCCAAAAACTAAAGTCTTTGTGGCAGTTTTCAGTAAAAATTTGGTGATCCTAGTTTGCGCCGCTTTGATAGGGCTGCAAAGTGTGAAAGACAGACGGACAGACGTCCAGGCCATGGCTAAGACGCGGGAAGCATTCTGCTGTCGCGTGTAAAAATTAAACAGGCAGACAAATAAGCCGGTAGGCGACGAGCTGGAGAGTTGCAATGCAAAACCATCTTTGGTCATTTGCATTCTGCGACGCATTTAGGGAGTGGTGGAATTTTTAATGACATTTTTGTCGCAAATTTTCCCCAAAGTATGCCAGCAAAAGAACTATAAAAATCCGTTAAGAACTGGCAGAGTTAGGCCTATTGATATAAACTTTATGTAGGGCTTTTTGTAGCTGTACGCTAAGGTGACCTCTGCTATGACCTCGATCAGTCTCCAATCAACGTGCTTGAACTTGTTTGCCGCCAGTTATCAGCGACGGCATCGTCACCAAGGCAACCACGAGACAGCATGGGATGGTGCTAGAGATGCGCCAATCGTTCTGCTGCCAGAAACATTTGAACGTCAACACTGCTTAAATTTTTAAATTTCAAACAGTTTGACAATGTTTATGATAGCGGTGTATAGTTGGGGAGAGAACCATGTAAAGCAAAAATGCATACAGAAGCTTATGGAAGACATGGGCGCAAAACAAAAACATTTTGAAAAAGCGATGACTATTGTTCGCGACTGAGCCAAGTAGAAAAATTTAGAAACAGTTTTATCGTCATTTAACAATGATGAAAGGAAGAGAGAAATGAAAAATGATGTCGCAGCTGCAACGTACTGCAGGTTGATACTGTTAAAATCATATCGGCGATTTCAGTTAGGCTACTGCGACGTGATACTGCATAGTCGGTGAAAAGTTTTTCTTGAAAAAAACTCAGAACTGTATAAATTTGTTAAAATATACTGATCAATTAAAGTTTCGGCAATAGTTGTTGCCTGCTTCGGAACGCAGTTTCTAAGTGCAAATCCTTATCGTATCGCCGCCAGATGCCGTGAAACGTTTCGCGTCAATTAAACGGGCACGTCACACCTTACTTCATGCATTCGACTGTTGCTGGTGCGGTGCCGGTCAGTCAGTGACTGAATGATGAGGACGATTGAAACAGCAGCAGCAGCAGCAGCAGCAGTGACGGCGACGTTTCTGTCACCGAGTCGGTCTTTGTACGCGCTATATACGCCGAACCAGCGGCGAGCGAGTATTGCTTGTGATCACCAGACAATTCATCGATGAATTGATCGATTGTCTGATTTGCTGGCTGATTGTTTGAATTATTGATTGATTACGCGACACTGGAGTTACAAGTCAGCGGCTGTAGCTGTGTTGATGCTGTTGACGTCGAGACAAAGCGCCCAACACAACGACGAGTGTATGCCTAAGTATTATACTGCTATAACTATCGTATTGTCACGAGTAGTGCTTTGACGATATTTTGGCGGCATGCGACTTGATGTGGCAAAAGATTAGTGTCTCTTTGGCAGTTTAATGATGAAAATGAGCAAGGTTGGACGTTCTCAGCGAGAAAAAGAAAACTTAAAAGTGCTTATCAGACTCAGTCGCCAGCCGTGCGATATTGTGGTTGATTTATTCTTATACAAACACGGACTGGTCCTACAATAATTAAAGTTTTATTTTTATCGTCGTCGAAGATATAAACTCGACATTGAACCATTACAGTACAGGTAGTGCAGTTATTATTGTTGCAGCGCGGAGCACGTCACTCTGTTGACGGCGGACGTAAAGTCGCGAACTCAGTCTGTATTCTCTACAGACGACCTATGTCGTCACGGTGGTAAGCCAGTATGGGTCGGCCGTCGTCATCTCGTCAAGGATGTTGTGTGGCGCTGGGGCTAGGAGAGGATAATGCGAGGTTCCTGCTACTTTTCTTCGTGATGATCATTTACATCTGCGTCGGTGCCGGCATCTTCTCACTGCTCGAACGCGACAACGAGATAGCGCAGCGAAAGGCTTACCAGTCCGCAGTGGAGCAGTTTCTCGACTCTCACCCATCGGTCAACAGATCCGACCTCGACAATCTGCTGCGACTGCACGATAATGCGGCGACGGCGGGGTTCGTTGACAACTCCAGGACCAAATGGGACTTCTCCGGGTCTTTTCTCTTTGTCTCCACCGTCGTCACTACCATCGGTGAGCCGATATGTTTTGCACATTTATACGTTTAAATGACGTTAACGGTTTTACAAAGTAAGTACTCATATACTGATATAGGCCTACACGATGTTTCTGCGAATACAAACTTTGTCAATAAGGCAATTGTGTCGACGGCATGTTTTTAACTATTGCTCGCATTGTGCGGCCGCCATAATAGACAACATTACGGGACATGTTCGCCCGTCCGTCTGTCCATCTGTCATTTACGGGCTAATAATTCGAGAACTAAAAGCGTAGAAGAACTAAATGTTGTGCAAATAGCTGTTGTTGATTTTTTCGACAATAATTTTATTTATTTTTCGGTGCATTCATAATATCGAAATCTATTGGTAAAAACTGAAAATGGATGGATGCCTGCCCCAAAATTTGACGTGGCCAAACATTTCAAAGCCCATTTTGAATACCCAACACTTTAAGCCAAAAAGTACATTATCATAAGTAAAATTTACGGTAGTTGACGTACTAAGCAGACGGAGGCGGTCGCATATAACGTAATTACATCCAATTAAACTATAAATTCTTTAAAAATTCCGACTTTGTAGGCCTACCTTTGTACATCGTTTTGCAATTTCCGTGCAGAACTTCGCCAAACAATAATAAATTAATCAGCAAAAGTCTTTCAAAAAAACTTTCAGTTTGTCTAATACTCACAAGCTGAGTACTCGGCCAACATTTTTAATCATAAAATATTCTTACATTTACGAAGAACCCGACGACTTAAAACCAAAAGTTAAGACAGTAAAAGACGCGTAGCTATTAGTCTGATTAGTCCACAGGAAACGGAATGCTGTAATCAAAACATCAAAATCGTCTGCTATGCCTGTAGGCTATGTTGGCTGGTTTTGTATTTCATATCATCGACAGGCTGGTAATAATTACTGGTAATAATCCTGTGAAAAGCGCTGTTTTGAAATTATTATTTTATTTAACGCGTCTGATTTGGCTGACGCTAAAATCCAGCGGTTAAAATGACGTAAAAAAACTGCAAATATTCTCATGTTACATTCTGTATAAGTCTACTTTAATGGTCAAACGTGTGTATGAAAGACGTTTATGAGGGAGTGGGTAAGTGAGTACGCAGTAGACCTACGAATTTATCCCACTCCGGGCCGTGGTCTTAAAATACATAGGCCTAATCTACGAATGCAAATTAAGTGTAAGATAAAGCGACATAAAGTTAAAACAAAATTTTTAAAGTCGCATGCGATGAACCTACAACGTGTAACTTTGTTTTGGCTTTTTTTCGCAGATGTGTATATACGCGCTGCATAAAATCTTGCAATGAGCCTGAAACTGTTTTCGTTTTTTGTTCAGTTTTAGTTTTTTTATTGACTTTCTGTTTACTGTTCGTATGTTTACTGTTTGAATGAAAAATTATTGCCGGTAGATCAAAATACGTAGGCCCTAGGTTGCAGTTTCGCGACCAGTCAACTCGAATCAATTTTTTTGTTCCAGCCGCAAGCCTATAGATGGACGTAATATCGCACACCATGGGTTTAATTAGCATAGCAATGCATGTATAACAATACACGTCCGTTCGTCCGTCCTTTCGTCTGTTTGTATATCGGTCACGTACGAACTCTAAACAGCCAAAAAGGCGTGAAAACTAAACCGTTTCCCAAGGCAGAAGGAGTTATTTCATCACCACTTAGACTACAGGACTAGTATAGCGGCCTATCATTAAAATTTTACATTGTTGTTCACAATCGCAAAAACGTGACTGATCGTTATCATCAAAAAATAAAATTTCTATCACCAGTTGCTTTTTTCGTGCTCGTAATGCGCCACAACTCGTCTTCGATCGGGGGCTCGGGGATATGTTGGAAAAGCTTTCGACGCTCTCTTGTTCCTCCCTTAATATAGTCGGCGCATCTTCATTTCCAGTAGTAACAGTGCCTGCGCAGTGACACTTAGTTGCTTCTGGACACTATAGTCGTTTTTACTTACTTACTTACTTACTTACTTACTTACTTACCTCGGCGACTTCGGCATCTCAATCTCGGTATCTTATTATTAGCCGACCACACTAACGGTCACGCTTATGACACGCTGTTGTGTTTGTCGTCTGTCTGTTTGTCTGTCCGTTGTTTGTCTGTAACGCACGTATTATGGCTAAACCGTACGTCTTACTGGAAACGTATCTGAAAAGCAAATAGAGCTGCCCGACCGCTACTCTGTGGTGCCAGGTCGAATCCTACCATTCGACAAACGGGGGGGGTAGTGACTGCACACAAATACTTAATAATTGCAAATTCCGTAATAGTAAGCCTAAATTTTGAGGGCGGGTCGGAAGTTTGCGTTTGCAAATTATCTAAGTAAATAAGAAATTACGTTCACATCTTTAGGCCTTCGGACGCAGGCAATACGGTCGGTTTTCCCTAGCAACAGTTGGGCTTCTTGGTTATTTTGTTACCGCAAGACCCTCGTCTGTTTTAACTTTTTAGAAAGCCTGTGATCGTGGACAAGACCTGTATTTTGACGGCCGCGTGTGTAACAACTGCACAGCTGGAGGCGGCAAGTTAAAATGCATGCAGGATGACATTATTATGATTGATGTGTGGCTTATAATTGCCGTATAGACAGACAGCGGGTATTAGGCCTATGCATTACAGTGTAATCTGACGCCACAGCCAATTATGCCTATTATAATGTCACGTTGGACCTACAAACAGAGCTGACGAAAGACGTCATATTCTTTCTGTTTGTGCCACCGGCGTAAGTTTACTTATTAGTCGTGACCGCTAATAACTTGCTGTCTATTACGGCATACTCCATTTACTGTTTCAACCTGATTTTTAACCCTAACTGTTTGTCGGCAAAAGATATTAGCAAAACTGACCTTACACAGAATATTACTGATACCACTATGTGGAGTCAGAAAGAGTGCAGTCAGTTTTCGTTGCATTATCCCGTGTAAGACGTACTTTCTTATGCGTGCGTAGGCTAATGATTTCTGAACTTCCGGTATCGGTCGAGTACCCGAGCGCTCAGTAATTGAGACTTGACAGAGTAGTTGAGTTGTTAGAAGCTCAATTGGCCCAGCTCTAAGCCTCTAATTGCAGTGACTTCGCCATGACTTAAACCGAAGGCATTTCAGGAGTCAGCACTGGTGCTTGTAAGCATAATAATCGCTGAGCCTTGTGACTAATCTAATTGGATTTTGATGGCTGACTGTCTGCGGACAGTTTGCTATAGACCTATAGCCTAACTAATCCGACAGGTCAACTCAGCCTTTCATCCCTCTAGGGTACATAAATCGAGTACCAGCTTCCTTCTGGGGTTAAAGCGGGGCGGCGCGTTCACTGTGTCGGGTGGCAGGTGTGTGATTCCAGGGCAGGTGACGCTCCGTAGCTATGAGATGGGTTCTTAATTATAAAGAGCTATGCATTCTCTTAAACCATTGTTGCACTTTCATCTCATTTTTACGCGCGAAAGCAGAATGCTTCGCTCGTCTTTGCCATCGTCTGGGCGTCCGTCCGCCTGTCCGTCCGTCCGTCTGTCACACTCGTGATCTTTATCAAAACGGTGCAAGCTAGGATCACGAAATTTTTATTGTGGACTGCCCCAAGGACTCTAGTTTATCGTGACAAAATTTCGTGCCCCTGGGTGAGGGGATTCCTCTCGAACGAGGGCCTCTCAAAACGTTATTTTACCGTTATTGGCTCGTATAGTGTGAGAACGGTTGCAGATTGGTACAGACATGCTGCTTATCATAACAAGCACTGATGACAGGCTTTTTGGATTTATCAACATCGATGACCTTGAACGACCTTGAACCCCTCAAAAAGAGGTTTTTAGTGAATTTTTCGCAATTTTTG
>Ga0056128_1007994_pt1 | contig 13358 bp, 8 predicted proteins | sample WorMetLIZISLAND2_FD_71113 | JGI IMG/M metagenome (GOLD analysis project Ga0056128, IMG submission 71113) | Marine gutless worms symbiont microbial communities from Max Planck institute for Marine Microbiology, Germany - Olavius geniculatus... ... | reverse complement strand
TTACCTACCCCGGAGGGATGGAAGGCTGAGTTGACCTAGGCGGTTGGTTACATCCCGAGATGGTTTACCTGCCCACAGGCAGTCACCCATCGCAGTATTAACCAGGCCCGGCATACAGAACTTCGCTGATTGGATCAGACGCGTTACCACTACACCACGCCTGAGAACTAGAAATGCTTTGATTGGCTATTTGTCAATTTATGTACCGGTAATCATCATTTGCAGATTTTGTCCTGTTTCACTGATAAATCACTATTAAAGTGCAAGGCACGAGAGTTTTAGTTTAAAAACATTCAAGATTTACCGTACAAATGTGCATTAATAACACAAAGTGAACTAAGTCAAAAATGTCTGCCTTGCTTCTGTTACTGCTAAAGGTGGGTGTGCACTGTATTTTACCATGTGTTCTGTTTGTCTGTGCGCTTTTGTAACTTCTTATGACAGTTGACCAAGTGTTAGACACACACCCAAAATAGGCTGTCCAGCAATCAGCCATTGTCTCATCTGTTTTTCTGTGCTACGTAAACAGTAACACACAGTGCAGTGCATTGCATGTGTGTCTGTCTGTCTGGCTGAGGTAGGGTTAGTGACATCGCTGAGTGCCAGCTTCACGCGTTGGCGTGCCAACAACGACAAACAACGAGGAGTGCACAATGACAGCTTCATGAGCAACCAGTCGCTGATGTCTGCAACGTCAGCGGTGTCTGATGTGCTGCCTTCAACGCTTCTCAGCAGTGACGATGGAATTCTTCAGAACAACGACTGCAAATCACGGCTCTGTCTGGAAGTTGCTGCTACTCCGAAGATGATAAGAAAACGGAAGGCTGAAAATGACACACAGCCATTCTCAACTACTAAGAAGTTAGTTGTTCATGCTGCAATTACTGCAACTGCCAAAAGTGAATAGTTATTGACCAGAAAAACTGTAATAGAGCATATGCAAACATATGCTGACCATGGGTGAGGTCAAGTTTTATTAAGATATCTTTGGTCTTATGTTTAGTCTTAGACTAAATCGTTATTAAGAGGTCAAACCCGTTCTTTGATTTACTTTTGTCTGAGTGAAACTCGACCTTCAAACTTCTTTTTCTTGAGTTGCTAGCATCATGTGGCCAAAACTTTAGCACTGAGACAGTGATGTCAACTTGTTGTAGTGACTGTCTGGTGGCATTGAGCCCTGTGTGTTAATACCTACCAGCAATACTGTGTATGTTGTATACTGATGATGGTTGATGAATCTGCTGTTACTGCGTGCTCTTGTATCTTGTTGGCGCTAACTGACTGAATGTGCTGCAATGTTACATGACATCGCCTGTGCTGGGCATGTGTAGGAAAGCCATCTTATCCAGCATGCCACGACGGTCAGTCGTTGGTGCTACGCCGTTCACGTCACAGTCAAATGAAATGGGTGATTGTTGCTTATGATTGTCATACTCTTGTAGTTCGCTTTGTATAAAATACCAGTTGATGTAGTGCATTCTGTGTCTGTTATATTTTTCAGTGCTGTTGTGCTCATATATGGAAATATGAAATGTATTTGGCCAGTAACAAACAGTCTGCTACAGCAGTTTTTACGCGCAACAGCTTCGCACGTCTTAGCCATCATCTAGGCATCTTTCTGTCTCTCATACTCATGATCTGCATCAAAACAGTGCAAGTTGATCACGAAATCTTCACTGTGGGCTGCCCCAAGGACTCTCGTTTTAGTGACAAAATTTTGTGCCCCTGTGTCAAGGTGGTTCCCCTCGAATGAGGGTATCAAATATCAAAGAGGGTACCCCCCTTAGAAAGACGTATTTTTGCTGCTGTTGGCTTTTATAGTGTGAAAACGGTTGCAGATAGGTACAGACTTGCTGCACATCATAACAAGCACTGGTGATAGGCTTTTTATATTTGTCAACATCGATGACCTTGAACTCCCAAAAAGGGGGTTTGGTGATTTTTTGTGCAATTTTTGGCTGCAGCGCACATTTCAACAGTAAATTGCAACGAAATGGTTGGAGATAGACCAAGACAACCTGCATATGAAATTTTTGCTTATTCAAAGCAATAAACGTAGATTATAGCAGTTTAGTCCCAAACCCCTAGGTTCAAGGAGGCCGGTGTAGGCGGGCGTCAAAGATGGCTACCCTCTAAAATTGGTTATTTTACTGCTATTGGCTCATGTAGCGTGAGAATGGTTGCAGATAGGCAGAGACATGCTGCTTATCATAACAAGCAATAGTGACAAGCTTTTTATTGGTGTGAACATCGATGACTTTGAATGACCTTGAACTTCTGAAGTAAGGGTTTTAGTGGTTTTTTTTGCAATTTGTGGCTGCGGCGTAGATTTCAGGAGTGAATTGCATCAAAATGGATAGAGATAGATCAAGACAGGTCTGCGAATAGGAACTGCTAAAGCTGTCGCACATCTCATGAGCTTTGCTTAAATTACTTGTATTAAAGGCTGTGTTGGGGACTCGATGTAACCTGGATTGCTGCTCAAACATTGTGATGCTTATTGTGGTATGAAAAGTAGTGGCATTGGGGTCTAAGAGTTATATAATAAAGCCCTTCTCAGTTTTTCTGTGCATCCACAAAAAGTTTTTTTTCAATTCCAATGAAAATTGGTTTGTATTATAGGTAGAAGCCTACCTACAATACCTATGACTGATAACAATCTGATCATCTGCCATATGACCCGATCAGAAGTCAAGGTCATGAGACATCATGATCTTGAATGTTAGAAATTCTTCCAATTTAATGTCTAATGTCTGTCTCCACTGCCATTTGCAACGTGAGCTTGCAGACGACTGCTGGTTCTACTCAATGGTATCTGAATTTGATTGCACTGGATGTTTTTTTTTTATATTTGGCATAGCTTTTGTGCCATGTGACATTAAACTTGGGAAAAATTATGATACGCAGAAAAACTGTCAGTTTTGCACAGAGCTAATTTTGTTTTATATTTAATCATGTTTATGCAAAGAAACGAGGGAATGTGATAAGTTATTTTTGCTAGTTTAATGAATACAAAACATTTATCAGTGCTTGTATGGTTAATACAAAGTTGCTGGCTTGCTGCTTTGAAACCTTGATATGTAGACTATACATTGCAGTGGTGTCGTTGTATGCATGCTTTAGATGTTGATGGTATTTCGGCAACACCGAAAGCTGTGGCAACAAAAATGCATCCATCCAAGATGATTCTGTCAACAGCAAGTGTGAGAGTTCACAGGTTGTCCCATGTTCTGATATTTCAGAATTTTTTTTGTTTGAGTAACAGTTAGTTGGTATAAATGTACTAGGACGTAGTGTTGTGGTCATGTTTTGAGAGTGAGTGGTTAAAAAGATGTATTAGAGATATATTATAGGAGGTGTTAAAACCTTGCTGCAGGCTATTTGATAAAGAGTTGGAAGTGTGTAGGCCTAGTGGCAGCTTAGTCTATGTAACATCGTTGGTCACTTGTCATTGGGCTAAGTTAGTATTGGTACTGGGATGAGTGACCGTTCATGCGTATATGGTGTTTGTTCTCGACCAAGCTGCCCAGGCCAACTTGGTCTGGTCCAGAGATTTACGGATCTTGGAATTTTGGGTCCGCGTCCGCAGAATGGCATCCGTGTCTACAAAACTAAGTCGTCAGGCATTTGCACCCGCATCCACATCCACACTTGTCAGCAACAGCAATAACATTTAAAATATACTGGAACCCCGGGACAGCCTTTAACAATGTGGCATGTGCAAAAAACTGCGAATGCAACTGGAATTTTGTCATATTGTTGTTACTATAAAGTAGGAACGTTGCAGTAAAAGAATTTGTTTTTCTTAGGAAGCGTTCACAAAGACATCAAAAATTGTATGTACGTCCACAAAAAGCTTGCGAATGTGCATCCCATGTGCGTCCGCACATCTTTGGTCTCGTCATCCCTTGATCTGTAGTAGGGTGGTGCACGAAGTAATGGTAAAAATTCAAGTTAATCATATTAAGATTCCACAAGTTTAAATTTGTTCTACCTTACCTGAAGAAGATATAATGAAAAACTTTTGTAATTTGGAGCATATTTAGAGGTCACTCAAGAATCCACATTATCTCCCTAGTGTTGCTGCAGTACTGCACTTGACTTCTGCCGGCTGTCACACTTATGAAAAGTGATCAGTGTTGATACTTGCAGAATGCATCAGTTTTGGGCTATTTTGGAGTTTAAGAGCATAAAATGTAAAGTTGGAAAGTTTCTTCTCAAGTCATATGCCCTATGGCCAGAGACCAACTTATGCTGTGAGCTGCCCACGGATATGGGACCATGCATCAGGGTTAGGGGTGCCTGTTTATGGCCCAACTTTCACTGGTACTCACTACAACTACAGTACCCAAAAAGGGATGGATCGGCTGAGTTGACATGAGTGACTGGTTACATACTGGAACGTTTTATCCGTCTACTGACGGTCACTCATCCAACGACAAACCAGACGCAGCGTAGATTAATATTTGCCGATGTCACTGAATATGTTACCAACTTTAGCTAAAACTCAACTGGGCAAAAGCTAGTGAAGAAACGATCAGTTCTGTATAGCAGTATAGGCCTTGTTACCAGAACTGCTGGCATACTGAGCTTTTTGGTTAAATGTTGGTAGCCTGTTAATGGAACTGTAATTGTGACTTGTGTTGAAAATTATGAAAATGTGTGTGTGAATTTGTCGTAAGTTAAATTGTAGAGTCTTTCTTTCAGACATGTCCATTTTCAGGAATGTCATTTTCAAACAGTTTATGCATTTCGGATTGTCGGGTGGTGTCAATTGTCGATTTCTGTTGTCGTCCTCTTTTTATCTATTTATATTCAAATATTGCGAGCAGCACATAATTTTAATATTTCTGCAGCATTGTGATTTAATCTGATATGATATTTGATGTTGTTAATAATGTGTGTGTTTATGCTAACTTGTGTTGACAGAAAACGCTCATCTGGCAAGTCGGGCTGTTTTTCTCCCAAGACTTCAAAGAGCGGGGTCCGGCACAGCTTTCGTGGATTTCTGCGACGTCTTAGTGGTGGAAAAAGTCGCCAGGTACTGGTATTGTTTTTAATGAGATTTTTGATACCAAGTGTATTAGGTTGGGTACAAGACAACTTTGTGTGTTAACTGTGTATTAACTTTGTGTATTTATATTTATTGCTTTTCACTGTTGACTGGAGTTTGAATTATTATTTTTTAGCACCTTGTTTTCTACTTTACATTTACATATGCATAATTTTAATTAATATAGTTCACATTTTCTTTTGTCTGCTGGAAGAGCTCTGCACAATCTTATGTTGTCTTTAGCAGTAATAAAATGGCATTATTGGATAACTGCAGATTAGTGTTATCCTCTTCACATTTGACACATAGTGGGTTTCCAGTACTGTTTTATTTATTCAATTTAGCATTTGTGTGAACAGGCAAAAAATGAAAGTGATATTTCTGCGATGGAGAACAGCTGCAGTGTTGCAGTATCTGAGCAGAAGCCTTTGATGACACAGTCGCAGCAGCACCATGGGAGAAATGCTGCTGCACCTGCAGTGGGTGCAGCGACTGTCGATCGACACAATCAGACGTTGAATGTGCTTGGAGGAGCTGATACTGTCTGTCTGTCTCCTGCTGCTGACAGCACTTCTGCTGCCAGCACACACTGGCTGAATCACTCGCTGCCTGTGCAGTCACACTGTCGAGCATACTCCGAGGATGGAACCCCGCTAGGTTCGACGTGTCTGCGACGTGGTCGTCCCAATTCTCTCAAGTCTGGTCTTCCTTCTCCATTGCAACGTTCTCTGCTGGTCTCCACCGCTGCAGTTGAGAAAGAGGTTGCAGTTATCGACACGAGTCCCATACTCTCAACATATTGTGTGACGTCGGCGGTGCGCAAAGTCAGCGAGCATGTAGCTAGTGTTCTTGATGACGAAAATGGATCGACGCTTGTTGACAGCGGATCGAAAGTTGATGTAGACGCACCGATAGAAACCACCCTGGAAGATTCATCGCACAACCAGGCATTCACGGAATCGATGCTTGCAGATCCAGATTTTGCCGATGGCAATTTATTTGATGCGGGGGATACAAGTTACACGGCTGACTGTGATAGAGACCATGTTATCAGTTGTCATGAGGTGTCGAAATTGTCACTTCCTGTGCTTTCAGAATCATCCGTGGCTCAGCTGTTGAATCCACCCATATCCACTTACTCTGACCCTGCCCTTAAATCTATCCAGAGCAGCACTACAAGCCTGGACAGTGCTATTGACACAGGAGCTACGAACATGAATGAGGAAAGTCATCTGGAATTGGAGCGGAGCATTCTGCGCTCATCCAGCAAACAGAGTATCATCAGCCATGACAGTGGTGTTGGTGCTGCCGATATTCTAAGTCCGACGACGCAACTGAACAGCTGCGAAGCATCATCATCACATTGCTTTGTACGTCGAGGTTCCACACGACGTCAGTCGGTCAACCTCCAAGTCACCACCGACGTTAGACACTTTCTGTTTAAAGCTGGCGTGCCGCTGGAAGCTGTCGTCGGCAAGGAGAATTCTGAGAACGCCAACAAGCCTAGAGCTAATGCTGACGAGAAGCTACAGTGTGGTGGCAGTATGAAGGTGACATCGGAGTGTGAGCAGACCACCCCTCGGCTCAAGTTGCTGCCTCCATCAAGTGCTGGCAGCTTCAGTTGCCGCCACTCTAAGCTGATGCCCGTGCTACCCATCTCAACAAACCTCGTGCGAGTTTCATCGGAACATTACTCAGAGTCAGCAAAGCGATATGTGACCAGCTCCGCTGCAGTGGTAGCACCCAGTCCCGCAGTGTCGACCGGTGCACCACGTATTAAGTCCGCCTTGCTCACTCCTTCATCCCGGCAGTGTTTGACCGGCGTCGATGGAACGTCACAGTTGCGCAGCAGACTGAGAGGCAAGCCAGTGAAACGCCTCCAGTCCCTGGCGTCTCCGTACCCCAATCATTCACCCGTGAACCCGCTGTCACCTCGACACGTCGCTACTTCCACTCACGCAACTGTTGCAGTGCCGTTTGACATCGACGTCTGATTTGCACGTTCTGTCTGGCACAGTTAACAAGTCTCACGCGATAGAGTAATACTGCTTGAAGTGTACGGTTGGCATATTGCGGTTGTCTCAGAATTCCTACTGTTAGCTCTCCTGAGAAACTTTAGTTCCTCATTTGTTCCACGTAATGTATTTCATTAATTGTGAAATGTTACGAATTATGGTCAAAACGAGTACAGCCATCCTGTTCTATTGTAAAATAAACATGTAAATGCAGTAGTCACTAATATAAACAGTACACTAATCTACAGGCAGGTAATTTCAGGTTTGTAATTGTGGTTTAATCACAGTATGCCGTGATGAAATCTCTAAGAAGTTATATTGAACGTTGTGAAACATGCGCAAGAAATATATTACACATTATGGCACAGTTTTATTTACTCTTAAGTTCCTAATGTACAGGGTGGGCCAAAAAGCTTGCCACTTTACTTTTGTCCATATTTTCGCCAATTATTGACTGATTTTAAAAATGTTTTCACTGGCACACTCTGCAGACAATTTGCAATAATGTGATTATTATAGATCACATCACACCGTGAATGCGTCTCGACATAAATGAAATATGCATATATAATGATAATAACAAGCAAATATTTTGATAAAATTGAAAAAAAGACACTTCAGACTAACATTGCAGCGAATGGTCTGTATGAAACTAGACTGAGTGGGTATAACACAGTTTAGTGTCATAAGAATCATTCATCGTAATGTTGGTCTGAAGCATTTTTTTCATTTACCTAAATTTTTGTTATTATTCTTAGTTTTTGCTTGCATTTGTATTTCACAAGGTAGTGTAGAAACACATATATTGTTTGGTGGGATCTATAATAATCACATTATTGCAAATTGTCTGCAGAGTGTGGCAGTCAGAGAATTTTTAAAATTGGTCAATAATTGGCGAAGATATGGACAGAAGTAAAGTGGCACGTTTTTTATGGCCCACGGTGTACATTGGTTTAGCCTATTTGTTGTGTATAAAACGAGTAATTAACTGCATTTTCTTACTGGCAGTTAAGCTTAATTGTTGCATTGAGGGTTTTGTCTTAGTTTTATCTTTTCGTTAATTTTTTGATATTGCACCATACATTAGACCTAGCTGGCTACCCATAATTTCTACCAGTGTGTGCATTATGCATATTTGCATCATGTAGAAAGTCATTGCATTTTGATATCATTTTCAGCAGCTTAGGGTGGTAACATTTGTTCTGACTTGTGTGGTACCTCTGGTGGCAAAGCATAGTAAGTTGGGTAATGTATAATTAAACTGTTTATCTGATTTTATTGCAAATTTCGCTGTGCGTTATTTGCCAATGCAGTGGTGATAGTGGGTATATGCTGTATTATACTGTGCTGCACACACTTGCTATTCTTACCTTCTGTGTGTATACGATACATAGGCCTACATGCATGATAGATGGGTTGTGTTAATGTGTTATGACAGCCAGATGTAGCGTAATCATGCAATGGCCTAGCCTATATTGCACATTATACCTTGCTACTTGAACGATTGTATCGGTTTTATGAACTATAATGATTTGTGATTGGCATTTTCTTATAGTATGGTGTATCTATCTATATAATATACTAATGTGGTGAAATATCGTGTATGTCAGCTACAGTTTGTTGCATGAACACACCGTGACTGTCTCATTGGACAATAAATTTACTGTATGTGACGCATATTATGTGTTGATTGATTACCTGTTAGGGAGCCAACAGGTTTCAAACTACCAAACATTCCAGTATTAACCAATTTAAAAATACTTCAACTAGACAGTAATGAGTTTGAAAAACAACAACAGTCAGCAGTACTGTGAAAGATTGTGCCACGCCATAAACATGTCTTGAAACCTGGTCAGCTTTTAGAGTAGCTAGTGAAAGTTACTTTTCTCACAAGCTGCTGTAGCGATGTGCTTGGAGTGTGAAGAGATCTTTAATGATCATTTAAGTGCAATTTTCTGCTGGTGGAAGAAGTTTGAAAGTAGATCGATATTTGATGCAGGCATAACAAGAACTCAGGCGCTTACAATTTTTCTGTGTCACTCTGTGCGAATGCATCAGTTACAGCAGCTGACAGCTGCGTAGTAGACGTAAGCAATAGTCTAACAGTTGCAGACCTTTAAAACATTTTGTCTATTTTTTATGCAAGCTAAAAACAATTCTTTGTTTTTGCACGTCTAAACTGAACATCCTGCTTTTTGTGCATAGCTTGATACGATTTTTCTACAGTAACTGTCAAAAGATGAGGGGCCTGATTCACAAAGCAGCTTAAGACAATTTTATGTACACAACTGTAATACTGGAGTTTCATTGGTAGGCTGCAATATATTTTCAGACTGAGAGAATGACGCAGCAGCGGCGCCAACTGGACTTACCTAACTAGACCTTCGTTGTTCCTACGGTCGGGAAAGTTGGAGAATTTTAATTTTTGGTCGTGGAAGGCAGCTGGTTTATAATTTACCATCAACATAAAAACTTTGTTATTGTAATAAAACAGCAAATATAAATGTACAAAACATCAGTTTTGGTGTTCATTATTGTCAGATAAATCTTTCAAAAACGCTAACCCTAAGCTTTAATTAACCCGAACCCTAGTTCTAATCCTAAGCTCTAAACACTGCACCATAATATTCACGCTAATTCTAGTTAGTAGCGTGCATACTGCATTTACTGTCATTCGCTAGGGAGCGACTGCGATTTTTCGTTTTGACCGGTCAGATAGCCTATAAACTACTTGACCGGTTGCCGGTCAAATAGTCGCCGCGAATTTTTAAAGTTCATGTCGATCGACCCATAGAATGCTTCTGTTTTGGACGCTAATTGTGTACTGTACAACGCACATGACAACCCGTATAATTGTAACACGTCTACAAAATGACTAGTTCAGAAAATAAATAACAAACATTACTTAGGGCCTACATAATTATACACACGGGCTTAATATTACGTCAATAATGTCACTTGAGACAGCCGTGCAGATCGGGTAAGTTTCTGCCGATATCTGCCCGCTGTCATAAGGTTGCCAACTATCCCGTCTTTCCTGCCATCAACTATTCGGACTTCCAATAGGCTGTTTTGATACCACATTCAGGCAAACGCTTTCCCGGGATGCTGAATGTCAAGTTCTTACTAAAAGTGGAAGAATGGCAAAAATGCACGAATCACGCATAGGCTTATTAAACCAACAAACACATCATTTGAACAAGCAATTACACTGATATCTATCAGGGCAAAATGTATAGCCTAACCAATAATTTTGGGTATACTTTCATTAATAGACCTACTTATTATTATGTAAAAATGCACCCAAATGTGTGCGGAGCTTAAAGCTCTCACAGACCCCTTAGTTGAAAAATTACAATACGGGGTTCCCAAGGAAGAAACTGGAAATACAGGGTGGAAGGAGAGAGAAAAAAGAAGAGGCTGTCCCGTATTTTTGGAAAATAATGTTGGCAAACTTACAGTTATGATGCAGGACTGGCATGACGAGTGACCAAAAGCTGTCGCTGATTAGTGAAGGCAATCAGTTAAAGGTAATTTAGCCTACGAGTAAATAGACCTAATGCGTCAAATTGTGAATAACGTGGAAAGCGCTCGATGCATAGAATGCATAGAGCTCGATGCATAATAGTAAAATTATTAAATACTAAAATGTTTTCGCACTTTATTGCTTAATAGCACGTAGGTTCTATTTAGTGGGTAAAAATTTAGTCTATGTCGCTGTTAACACACGTTATGTTGCAATCACCACAATTGAAAACAAAAGTTCTACGTGCATGAAAAGCTGCAGCCTGCGAGCAGCCTACAACAAAATACCTGCGTACTCGACAGCTAAGTAGGCCCCCTAATACTGATCATTCATAACTCAAAATTCAAGTGTGCTAACAGGCCTAAAAGGCAAAACCATTTTTCCCAGAGAATAAGTTGTCCGCAGCTAAGAACGAATTGTTCCAGGAAGGACAAACCACAAATAGACCTATTAATAAAATTAAAATTATCCTTCACAAGCTAAAATCCGACACTGCTGACAAGACCACATTAATTCGCAAAAAAATGCACATTAAGATGTGGAATTTTGACGTTAATTTCTGGAAAAAATTTTTTACAAGCATACCACCAGACCCCCGTACTGGAAAAGGGCTACGGCGTCCCTTCCCGGACAGACTCCACCCACTCGGCGCTCCGCACCTCCCACGCCTCGCTCAGGATATTTGGTCTCTCCACCTTACATCTTAGAGCTTTTTAGGCCTGGCAGCTAATGCATGCATGTCCTCTATACGTCGTTCAACTGAGGTATCATAAATAACAGTCTTGAGGTCTTTAGACTCAAAACAGCGCGCCAATGTTGCTACAGTGACTACAGAAGCTGGTCGACTTGCAATCACTGTCAGAGACACGCGTAATATCGACACACGACAACACTGCAGTCCGCAATCAATCAGTCAAATTCAGATCTCGACACGTCGTGTGACGGATGGTCAGCAGACGTCCAGATGTAATCCCAGCAGTGTTGATGATGCTGAAGTATTATTCACATCATCATCTTCTTCGTTGTCGCCGTCGTTGTCGTTGTTGTCGTTTTCGTTGTTGTTGTTGTTTTTGTCGTCTGCGTAGTAGTTGTCGCCTTCGTTGTCGTCAGTGGACTGATGCTGTATGGCCAGCAGCGTGTTAAAACATGTCGTTGTTGTCGTTGTCGTCAGTGGATTGAGACTGTGTCGCCAATGGCGTGTCGATGTCATCGAGCTCCAGGTAGTTGACGTCACGACTGAGCAGCGTTTCCAGCTGATGTCGCAGTCGCTCGAATGTCGGACGATCCGGAGGATTCTCGCACCAGCACTGAGACATCACGTCATACCTATACACATCAGCACGAAAAATGTCGCCTTCACGTATCAAAGCAGCAGCGGCGTCGTAGGTTAAAAAGGATAGGCGGAGCAAGAGTTGCAATTTTCCTCGACAGACAGAATTCCGACAGACACCTACAAATTTCCGACAGCGGGGATTATGGGTGCTCAAAATTTCAATTTTGCCCGAAATATACCTAAAATGGGGGTGGGGAATTTCAGCGCGAAATTTAGCATTTTCGAACGCAAATTTTCTGTCAGGAATAAGATTTTCTGACAGTCCCTCCTGCGGCCATATCGCCACAGCCAACCAGCAGCGTGTCCACCAGTACGCCACTGTGTTACGTGCTAGTAGTTTAGCTTAGTGTAAAAGTTAAAGCTTCAAAGGGTATGTGACTCTGTGAAAAACATCGCAAAACTATAGTGTCACCTACTATATAGGCAGTGTTACATATCAGCCAACACTAACAGACTGTGGAAATACACGTTCCGCCTTTATTCCAGACAAGCAGGGACCGGACGTCAAACTTATGACCCCTCAATCATCGTAAGTCTAGCGTTCTGACCATTACGGCACCAAGCCACCAGTCTATAGTTTGTACTCAGCAGCTATTTAAGACAATCGGCAATGAAGTATTACAACAGTACACTGACGAGTGACCGCAAAGTATTTACGATATATTGATTGATATTGATATATTATATTGAGAGGTTTCAGTAAGTGCGACGACTTACAGTTCGTCCGAGCAGTTTTTCGGCTGCAGCATGCGGTATCCTTCACACAGCAAGCGATAGACATCAGCCAGAGCGATGTTTGGGTACGGAGACGCACCTGCAGTAGAAAACAGTCGAACACATCGACGAGTGTTTATGTGCAGATCTGAAAACTAGTTTTTGACTCAAGCTGTCCATCACCGTTGTAGAAGTTGAGGGTGGTACATTAGACCAGTGTTTTTCAACCGGGGTTTCGCGGAACCCAAGGGTTCCGCGAACATATGCCAGGGGTTTCGCGGCTGGTCAGTAAAAAAAATTAAAGAATAACTTAGCGTGCGAAATTACGTCAAACCAAGCCATTAATGTGTAGCCCCCTACGCACTGATCATGCTTAGTTTCAAATTAGCGCCTCTAAAAGTCTACTTTAGCATGCAGTGTTGAATATTTTTCTTGTTGTTAACAATGTTAGAATATTTGTATTGAACATCGAACACTAATTTATTAGTGTCAGTATTATGAAATCGTGTGTTTATTTATTGAAAGACTTTCATTTCTTAAAACACTCTGCTTGAAAAATATACAAAGCTTCGCCCATTAGCGCAACTGGCTGGGGGTCCTGAGCTGTCCGTGGGCGTAAAAAAGTAAAAGGTCCAATAATAATGTTCGTGCCATTGGCGACCGCCTGGTAAGGTGATTTTGGTTACGGATAAAACAAAATTGCTAAATAATATTATC
>Ga0056128_1007993_pt1 | contig 13359 bp, 9 predicted proteins | sample WorMetLIZISLAND2_FD_71113 | JGI IMG/M metagenome (GOLD analysis project Ga0056128, IMG submission 71113) | Marine gutless worms symbiont microbial communities from Max Planck institute for Marine Microbiology, Germany - Olavius geniculatus... ... | reverse complement strand
ATTTATGATTTCAGTTTTTTCTCTGTAAATTGTACCTTTGATTAAACGTGAAACAGCTAAAATGTCAACTGCGTTACCGCTGCAAGAATAATAAGACACAGATAGGCTTAATGTTACCAAAACTATTCAATATTACAGTTTAAAGTAGATTTTAAACAACATTAGCATACCGCGGACAGTCTTAGCCTTGTGTGAGGTTTGACTGTCTAGTTGATTGGTCGTTTCAGCTCAGTACGAGATGGACAAGATGACGTCAGAGATCGAGGCGCTGACCAAGTCCAAGTGTTGCCTGGAGCGAGCTCTGGCTGAGATAGAGAACTTGCTCTACATCGCGCAGGAGTGTCTGTACTACCGCGAGAAACGCTACGGCATAGATCAATGCCATGACGACGTCGAAAACTCTCTTATTCTTGTCAGTGCTAGATACCACGCCGTCTGCAGTAGATAGTAGTAACAGTAGTAGTAGTAGTAGTAGTAGTAGTAGTAGTAGTAGTAGTAGTAGTTAGTAGCGCAGCAGTGCCCGTACGTGCGAAACGCTACAGCATCGACGTCGAAAACTCACTTTTCCTTGTCAGTATAGGCCTAATATCGACATCTTTATCCTGAAATCATGCAAACGTGGAAACGCAAAACGAAAAACTTACTTTCCCTTTCTCAAAAGAACGTGGTTGCTGTATCGGGGCATTTGGGGCAATATTAGGCTAGTTGTATAGGTCTACGGTCTACAGCTAAAGAAACCATGCATACGTTTTGCCTAATAATTGCTGTTATTTTTAGTCGAAGTTAACCATTAATAGACTGTTAATTTGTGAAAAATAGGTAGACCTATACAAATTTTTTTATCAGTACAAGTTGTAACACACGTGTTTTTGTTGATTAATTGACTGACTGACTAAAGACGTGACTTTGACAAAGTTTGTTTTTAAATTTAGTTTTACCTCCAATTCTGTTGTTGGTTGCTGTGACTCGATACACAGGAAGTGGACAATGTGAAGCGCTTGCAGGAAGAAATGCGACGCACCATTCTGGACGCCAACAACCAGATCGCGTCAGTCTATCGACTAGTCTTATGTACATCATTATAAGCCTAAACTTTCCTAGCTTTCTGTCAGTCTCTTTACTCTCTTATAATACTGTAGTCGGTCTAAACCTCTTTTTCCTGATATTCACTTTATTTCAACTATTTCATTATTTTCGACGTCATAAAACGAGACTGTAAACTTTCATACGCACTGGCGTCGTTGGTTAGAAAAAGTGGGACGGAGGTCAGATAGTTGCAATTTTCCGACAGACAGCTGAAAATTTCCGACACACGCGATCATGGGGGCTTAAAATTTTAGGCTGGCACACGATATACAGCTTACCCCGAAAGGATGAAAAACTGAGTTCACTTTGATGGCTTGTTACATAGCAAGATTGTTTGCCTGTCCACAAACAGTCCGATATCCAAGTAGTAGGCACTTGGTATCGACCCGACTTTGAGTCGAACTCACGACCTTTTGATGGTACGTCCAACGACTTAACCGTTATGCCACCAAGCCGCCATTCAGGGCAGCCCCGTACTCCACTTTTGTACCCCGGAAGGATGGCCAGACTGAGTTGAACTAAGTCGTGATCTGTATAAGTTAAACCGAGCGGTACAAACTTGAAAAAGATACAGCCGACGATTTCATGGCGTCTAACTTGGGCCGATGAGTCGACAGTTTCGTAACATTTTTTTACAGGATGGATTGCATTTCCCTGGAGGGATGGCCGGGCTGAGTTGACGTGGGTTGTGACGTGTATAGGTTGAACCGAGCTGCTTTGCATGAACTAGAGAAGGACACGGCTGACAAGTTCGTCGCATTGAACGTGGATCAGACGAGTCGGCAGTTCCGCAACACTTCGCGTGGCATTCACTACCAGGACGGCATTGAACGCGTCGACAACACGTGCGTATCACATGTATTTATACATCACATCATTATCGCAATTAAGATGATTGCGGTAACTTAATTTTTTCCAGATTTTTCGGGTCTTGAACTGCCACTGCTTGGTGCACGGCATTTATTTGCCTAAGGGGGGCTCTGTATGCGCTATTGCAAAAATTTGTCAGATTTTTTGTCTACGCGTTGTTGTACGTTTTTTAATCGACCGTCTGCGGTTTAGGTCGGACCGCGGTTTATGACCATCTCTGGTCTGTAGGCCTACGTTGACAGTAACTCGGAGCATCACGTGACATGAGGAACCGATGTTACCAATCTGTTGATACATTCATCCATTAGGCCTAATCTATTACCTACTGATCTACTGATTTCTACTGATCGATAATCGATCTACCGATCTTTCGATCTGTTGTTCTATTGATCTATCCATATATTGATTGATCCATTGATCCGTTGATCTAGGCCTACTGATTTGTTGGTCTTTCGTTATCTATCGATGTAGGCCTATTGATCTATTGATCAACTGATTGATTTGCACTAGCAACTCGGTGCCTGAGACATGGACGCGGTTCAGTAACAACAACATCCAGCGCTCGCAGGCGGAGCGCCACGCGTCACGTGACATGAGGGATCGCATCCAGAACCTGCTGCAGAAGGCCGCCGACCTGATGCTGTTCTACTGGAACAAGTGCAACAACGCATTCACCGACAAGATCCGCGAGCAGGTCCACGCCCGCAACCAAATCCAGACTCACCTCGCCAAGGTACGAGCTTATACCACTCCAGACAGTGTGCGGTATCGTAGGCTTACTTAAACCGCGCTCAGATCGCATAGACTACACCGCCGTTTGCTTTATGATGCACGTGCAGCAGCCAAAAGTTGTCAAAACGGCACCAATGCCAACTTTATACCAGGAAACTGGCTCTAAGAATGCACGAATTGCGGCCTTCCCTAGCGACAGCTGGGTTTCTGTTTTTCTTTATTAACAAGATAACTCATGAATCGCTGCACTTATGTTGATGAAACTTTGCATGAACATGTACCTCGACAACCGCAAGAACTTTGTTGAATTTTCAAGGTCATAGATCGAAGTTCAAGGTCGCAGGACCACATTTTCGGATTTTTAAAACCATTATGAGAAAAGCCATGCTGCTACTAGCTGCTAGTAAACAAGTCTAGCTAGGCCAATAGATATTGACCGACGCTGATGTCATTGCTAAATATCGCAGCATGCCATGGCGGCTACCGCGGACAGCCTTAGCCATGCGTGAGGTTTGGCAGTGTGTTGTTGCTGTTGTTGACTGAGAGGGTGCCTATATGTGCAACAAAATCTCCCATGCGACAAAACAGTGTAGCTGTCAATCAATTCGGGTTTGGCAGCGCCATCGCACGAGACGCCACTAGTAGTGGTGGCGCTGCCAAACCAGAGTTGATTGACAACTGCACTGTACTTAGCTCCACCCTGTTTTTGTCGCACGCGAGGTTTTGTTGTACATGCAGGCCCGTCGAGAGCCACAGCGGGGTCCAGGGAAACATTCTCGCGGAGCCCTCAAAACATGTTCGCCTGGCTCCTCTTGGGAGAAATTTTTGGAATTTTTCTGTTCAAAATGGTGCATTCTGATGTATTTTTGTATTACTGAGTGACGCTGGGGCCCCCAAACGTTGAGGGGCCCGGGGTAGCTTACCCCCTACCCCACCCTCTCGACGGGCCTGTGCACATGTAGGCACTCTGTGACTAACGGACTTATTGGTTGATTGGTCTGCGCAGGTTCTGCAGGAGATATTCGACATGGACAAGAACATTGAGCTGTTGAAGAAGAGCATTCAAGACAAGGAGGCTTCAATGATGGTTGCTCAGACCAGACTGGAGACTAGGACGCGTAGACCCAACATGGAGGCTTGCCGTGACCCACCACAACACAGGTCCATATTGTAGTAGGCCTAGTACCGGTAGTAGTAGAGTACGGTCTAAAAATGCCCGGCCTTCTGGTTGCAGTCTGGTAAAAAATAGGGACGGGGCGAATTTTTTTTTATTAGAAAATGTGCATTGCTTGAAATATGTAAAATAATATGTTTAAAAATTTGCATGTGTACAATAAATTACATCATTTTAATGTTGGATTTCTAAAAGTCCAATAAAAATTTTAGGGAAGCAGATTAAAAGGCGGACGGCAACCGGAAGCACGGAATTTTTTAGGCCTCAGCCGCCTATCTAAGCCTAGTGCTAGCGATATCGGTTCAGTTCATTTGCTCTGTGCGTGATGCTGCACTTGAACGTGGGGGTTTTGACAGTGGGTAAGAAGTTCGCCTCCCCAGCATGGCCTAGGAGCAGAGAAAATCTAGGAAAATCTAAGAAATCTAGGGACGAAGGCTCTCGGAAAAGCTGAAAAATTGTAGCTACATATTGCCATAAACTTCGCCTTAGATTTTGATGAAATTTGAATTTGCCTGCAATTTTACTATAATTAAAACATTACAATTCTGTCCAATTTGTTTAGCTTTTTTAATTTCAGGGAAAAAGTTAAATATGTATTAGCAATATACTTCCACCTAATAATTTAATGACTGAACCAGTGGCGTCGCTGCAGTGGCAACAGGAGGCAATGCCCCCTAAGTTTCGACCCGTAGAAGAATTTTCTATTCGTTGGAAAATTTACTTTCAAAAATACACAACCCTACTGCTAAAAATTTTTCATTTTCAGTAAATTTAAGAACAAAATTTAAAAAAATTAAAATTTTGAGCACCAGTGTTGGAAATTTGCAGCTGTCTGTCCGAAAATTGCAACTTCTGATACACCACCCTCTAATACGCCCCCAACTTTTTTTAATCTGCGGTTGTCAACAGAACATTATGGGCAACCGTAAGTGCACTGCCTGATTGTCCAGCCATACTGTTTTATGTTATCTGTGTATTTGTACGTGTGTTTCGAAGGCAAATTACGATACAATAGGCTACAACAATCTACACGCCCTGTTTTATGCCTAACGCTATTCTGCGTGCACTGCAGACTGGTGGAGGAAGTATTTGAGATCCAGGAGACGGTGGACAAGCTGAAAGCGAAGTTACGTGAGTCCGAGAACGCGCTGCAGCATCTACTGCGCACCAAGAGCTCGCTGGAACACGACCTGAACGTCAAGAACAACAGTCTGTTCATTGACCGCGAGCGCTGCATGGGCCTACGCAAGACCTTCCCACTAGCGCCGCGCGTCGCCTGCTACTGAGACGCTGACCCTTGGCGAACGCCCGTGAAACTTTCAACACTCGAGACTGCAGTTGCACTGTGTTGTTTCGGAAATTATTAGGCCTTCTGTTTGTTTGCTTGTTTGTTTCTTGTACAAGAGTTATTTTTCTTAAATCTGCAGCGACTAGTAGCTTATCTACGTTCTCTGCTCAATTATCACACTCCCACACGTTCTCTGCGTTCTGCCAACACCAATCTTCTGTCGGTTCCACGTGTCCGCACAACCTTTGCCTCCCGCGGTTTTAGCATTGCAGCCCCCACAGTTTGGAACTCACTACCCTCTAGCATCCGTAGTTCTACCTCTGCGGACACTTTCCGCCGCCTCCTTAAAACTCACTGCTTCCAGCAGGCCTACTGCTTCCCCCTAGCGGCTCAGCCAAGTACCTCAGATTTGGCCACTGGCTGACATTGTGCACTCGTAAATGTGCACTTACTTACATACACTGGGTTTCTCATTCTTACAGTAAACTAATCGGTTAGACCTGCTAGTTAGCATTGCCATCAACAAAATGTTCTTGGGGACTGTGTCAAAAAAATATAAAAAGTTTTGGCCTGACCACCGAAGACACTCGAAATTAAGATCAATGGAAAAGAGAATCGAGGGAAAACAACTAGCTGTTATTAGAAATTTGCTCAAAATAACATGCCGCACAACAAATCCACAACGTATCAAGAGTCTACAAAAAACCACAAGTTGTAAACCAGAATTAAACAAAAAAAAATGGAAATTCTAAAAAAAAATCCATGCCATTGACATTGACATTGTTGTACGAAATGTTGTTCAGCAAATGTGCAAAAACTAAAAAGCAGTGGAGTTTAAACTTATAATAACCAGGTCTTAAAATGGGATGATATGGGCTGGTATGGCCTTAGCCGCACGGAAGCATACAGCCACTGCTTTCGCGAGACAATTACAAAATAATAACACATTTAAAATACAACATTAAATCTGCAAACAAACTCCAACAGCTCCACTTCAACGGAGCAGAAAGTGCGAGAGAGAGCGGTCTACTTGCCAGATTGCTCGTGTCCGAGACCTCCGAGTCGGCTGAGCCCATCTTGACCGGCTGCTTCCTGCGAGGGAGATCGATCTGGTCCTTGTTCTTCACCAGTTCACGTAGCATGTCCCCGCTCTCGCTCGCGTACCCTGACGAACTGTCACGCTGTCGGTCGGCGTCCGTCGGCTGGGCCGCACCCCCTGCGGAGTCCAAGGTAGGTGGAGCACGTAGCGGTGCCGGCGGCAGCTGGGGATCGGCGGAGATGTTGTTGTCAACGTCGCGCTTCGCGGCACCGGCACCGGGCGCACCTGCGACCGAAACCACGACAGTCGATGAGGACCAGCCAATGTCAGAGCCGCTGACTGCGTTGGGGGTGGATTGCTGTTTCAGCTCAATGTTTTCATACTCGTCTCCGTTCACAATGACCGGAGAACCTACAACAGTGGTGCACAACCTTCGACTCTGAGGCATGGGCCACTAAGAATCTCCGCTTAAAGTCGCTGCAGTTCATACTGACGTAAAACGCTATTATCGTCAATCACAAAAAAAATGCGGAGAAATATTATATTGCATATTTTGCCACAGGTTCAGCAGCATGTTCACGCCTGAAACATAAGGCATGAGCAGTCCTCCTTAAAGCAAGTAAGACAGTCATGTAAACAATTTGCAAGTCGTACAATTTCGGATATCACATTTTTTTGTGATTTTCTCCCGGGCAACGCAAGACAAACAGCAATCTGCCATGCGCCATATTTGGCCCATTGAATGTTGTGCACCACTAGCCTACAACAGCCAATAGACAGCTGTCTGCGTCGACATCTTAAACCTCTCTGGTCCAACACCGAAGTAAGATGCCGACTCAAGCCAGATCCAAGAAACTAAATCCAATCTGACCTAACTAAGAAATCTAATACATCCCTTGGTAATTAAGGTCCGGTTTTTCCATCTCCAATCAAATCAAGTTTGATCTCCGATTTACTGATCTTCGATTAACTTGATGTTCAGAATTGATTGTCGATCAACTGTGTTTCGTTTTTCCATGCATTTTCGATCTCCAATTACGTGATCGGCGATTAGCTGATCCGTCGTCAACTGAGCCTACTTTATGCCAATCCGATTGGCTGACAGTGACCTCAATTTGCGGTGTTGTGCTAATGGGCATGCGCTGCGAGTAGACGCCATAGGCAGTAAACGTCGTCATAGCAACGATATCAACGATACGTCTGCTGTCAAAAATACGTTCTACCGCAAATCAAATTATACGGGAGCGTCTATCCGTTTTATTTCTCCACAAAACACTATGCACATGCCTGGAACTTTATTTTAATGCGTGAACTGCCGTTCTGAGCAGCGAAGTGAAGCGATGTTTCTGGTGCGAATAAGCAACGAACTGCAGATCGCCACGTTAAATCATCAATTATCTGACTTGATCCGCCAATATTCGGCCATCAACTTGATGGGAGATTTGATGGATGATCAGTCGCTAATTGGCAATGGAAAAACGGTTATCGAGATGATCTCAGATCAAGTCCCAAAGTTGATCGGAGATCAATTTGATCGGCCATCAAATGTGCACGGAAAAACCTGACCTAAGTAAGTCTAAGATTCAGCATTTCAACAGCGGATGAATACAACTGAATTCCACTGGCAAATGTAAAAACACAACACAAACACGTGCACAGCACACAATGTACAATACCGGAAAAAAAAACCGGCACACATAATCACATATATTAAAAACATAGTGGTGCTAAAACAAAACAGGTAATGTAACAAAAAATGACGCGAACAAGCAAAGACAAAATTTACTGACGGTTAAGCAAAAAAGGCTGAATAAAATACAGGTAATGTTTCATTATGGTGACCAGTCAATGATGGATTGAGACAGGAACAGCAACAGGAAAAAGTACAGAAAAGATGCCAAAAGAAAAGCTCAGAGATTGAAGTAACAAGAAAGCCTAGCTAACGCAAAGGGCAACACACAGGCAGCTCTGGTTAGTGACAAAAGTGCATTAGAGGCGTGCGCATGCTCGCGACGATCCGCTATACAAATTGACGACCTTTACCTTTTTACCTTTACCTTTACGCAACAGCAGTGCATGTTTGAAGTCCCACTGCGAACAAAATCTAAGCTCACTGATCCTCGCAACCGATATTGGAAATGATGCATTCACATACGCCAGATGGCGTCACCTTCTCGCGTGGCTGCTGCCATATGAACTGCCGAATACGAGCATTTTGGAAGGGGTGCCCAAGTTTGATGCCCCCGTATGAAGAATTCCTTGAACAAATGGGGCAAAATGTAAATTAGTGAAAACTACGTTTAATGCTGAAAGTTTCGTACGCAAGCTGTCCCGGTCTATCTCTAGTGATTGTGGTGCAATTCGCTGTTGAAATGTGCGTTGCAGCCAAAAATCACAAATTTTGCCCACCCCTCTCATTTAGCGCCCTCGTTCAGGGTGACCCCCTTCGAATTTATGGAAAAGCTTTACGGTTCCTGAAACTAGTCTTCCAGGCAGCCGAAGGTGAAGATTTGGTGATCCTAGCTTGCACCGTTTTTGACTGATCCACCTGTGTGATGGACAGACAGACAGACAGACAGAATTGCGATGGCTAAAATGCACTGCAGCAGTAGGTGCTGGCACGTGTAAAAATCTTTCATTCGTCCCTTAAAACTGAAAACAGAAAAAGATGAAATTTCTGCATAACCAAATGCAAAAATGCACAGCATCATGATTGTTCGGTTCAGATTCTGAGCAGAGTACACAATGCTATGAAGACTATTCCAAATGACTGATCAAAAGCAAACATTCTTTGAAAAATGATCCATCTTAACAGAAAGATCGAGGCGGACCTTTCCTGCGCAACGAGCCCATTCGTCTGAAGGAGCTATGGCAGATTGGACCAGATCTCTAAGTCTAAATTTGGGGAAATATTTTGCCAGTATTTTCGTAGGCCAGATGCTTCACCGCATTACCACGACCCCCACTAGGCATACCTGTGACAAAAAGGTCAAAAGCCGTTCCAGCCCACCACAACGAATACGGAACGTCAGAGCCGAGGTTCAATTCAATGTTCTCGTATTCATCTCCATCGACTATCACCGGAGAACCTGCAACATCCGATTGGACCACAGCCGTCTAACTCAAACCACAGTCGACTGTGCTGCCATCTTCCATCTCCACAGTCCAACACCAAAGACAAAAACCACGGTAACATCATCCGGTGAAAAATGCAGCGGATTCCTGTAGTATCGAAACGGCAAAGAACCTGAGCCACTAGAGAGCGGTGAAACAGACCACCACCTAACATGGAAAACCGAAACGCGAGTCAAGTGATGGAAATAACATGCTAGTGCATTATGACGGGGCATTATGCATTACGACGGGGCATTATTCATTATGACGGGGCAGCGAGATGAGAGACTTGCCTGAGGTGACACTGGATGAGGACGAAGCGTAAAGACCAGCACCACCTCCACCAGTGGCGGCGTGAGAAACTGATAGCCCCGGTTCCAGCAGCCAGCCTTGTGAGTGTCCTACAGAGCAAGGCCAAGGTCATGCCAAGGTCATGCCACAGCCGGCATTTTGAGCCGTTCAGTTAAACAACGCATCCATTCACGCAAAACGACATCAAAACGGCCACCGTAGCTCCATCGCAAAATACTACAAATTACGTACGGATATTTCTACAAAAATTCCCGCCTAAATCCGATGACAAATTGCAGAACCCAAGATCGCATTAATTTAAATAAATGGAGTCGAAATGAAAACCAGAAGTGTGTAGTGTGATGTGCTCTGGTTCAGTTAGGAGTAAGTCTAGTCCATGGTATAACCTAGTTTGCTCGATGGACTATGACCAAGGCCAGCATCAAAAACAAAAGCTGCAAGGACACAGATATAATGAAAACTGTGTAAAGAACAGTTTGCCGATCAAAACAAAAATTCATATGAAAGTCCAGCAGGCAGAATGGGATGGATGAAGTAAATCCATAGACAGACCTTTAAGAAATCTGCTGTTCACCCATTTGTGCCAGGATTTAGAGAAAAATGTGGCATACTTTCCCCACCGAGGTCAGCCACCTTGCCGTGGTGGTGGGGCTTTACACCGATGACCCGAAAGATTTCTAAAATCTGGAGGGTAGGAGCTAACTAAGAGCTGACCAAACCCATGAGAGCAGATTGCTACACGTTATCAGTGCTCTTGTGCTGGTTTCAGCTTCACAGCCGTCTACGGCTTTATAGCCGCTACCGCGGTTACATTCGGGGATGTGCATTGGGCCGAGCTGATATGGCCTCAGCGCCGGGCAGGTGTAAGAGCCTGTCAACCCCGGAGGTAAGGTAAGGTAAGGTGGCATACTTTTGGAAATGTTGTCTTTCAGTTAGCAAAAAAACAATGACTAAGCACCAACAGACAAAACACACATGCAAACAGACACGACAACAAAACCGACAGGCAAAGCCAACACCAACAATTACACCAAATGCATATGACTAATGGGATCAAGAAAACAAGTTACAACACTAGCCAACACCAGGTCAACAAACAAGAGCTGCGTTTTTTATCAGCGAACGGGGCGGGGCTGTTCACTGCTGACGTCATGTTCATTTACATATTCGCGAAAAAAGGTCTAACGCAGAGAGATAATTGAATATTTTAATCCAGTTCAACGTTACAGATGATAAAAACCATTGAACTAAATATTATATGTAATTATTATATAATATTCAGGCCAAGTTCAATGATAAAAACTAAAACAACAACAGACAGAGTCACGAGACTACCGTAGAACGACTACGACCACAGTTTTATCTCGGTAGGCAGATCGCGTTAGTAGTTGACCTAGTTGCATAAAGAGCGTCCAAATAAGGCAATAGAGACGGAGTCTGCTAGAACAGACACGCCCTGTTAGCTGATGAAAAACGCAGCTAAGGTTTAAATGTTGCAAGGGTCCAATACTAAACTGAAGAACTAGCGCTACTTATGCTAAGCCTATCTACACAGTGGGCAATTAAAAACATGGCACTTGACTTTTGTCCATATCCTCACCAATTATTGACCGATTTAAAAAATTTTTTCACCAGCACACTCCGCGGACAATTTGCAATAACGTGATTATTATATATCCCACCACACCATAAACGTGTCTTTACACTACCTTGTAAAACATAAATGTTAAGAAAACCTAACGACAATAACAAACATTTGAGTAAATGAAGAAAAACACTTAAGACCAATATTGCAATGAATGATACGTATGACACTAGACTGCGTTAGACCCACACAGTCTAGTGTTATACAGATGATTCACTGCAATGTTGATCTGAAGTGTTTTTTTTTCAATTTTACCAAAACGTTTGTTTGTTATTATCGTTACACATACATATTTCATTCATATTTCACAAGGTAGTGCAGAGATGCATTTACAGTGTGGTGAGATATATAATAAATTGTCCACGAAGTGCAACAGTAGGAAAATTTTGAAAATCGATCATTAATTGGCGAAGATATGGACAAAAGTAAAGCGCAACGTTTTTTTATTGCCCACCCTGTAGGTGCATTGTACCTACTGTCAACAGGATATACCTATATTTTCGCAAACTGTACCAACATGAAACGTCTTAACTTCAAATCTGTTGATATTCCTGACATATCAGTTGACAAAAGGTATGCAACCCAGTCAACCAATAAGCTCAATCCGAACACACGGAACCACAGCTGTGTTGAGTGAGTACGATTACTGAAACAATATAATTACCTCTGCCAAGTAGGTAATGTTTTTGCCGGTTTTTGTTTGTCTGTTTGTCTGCATGTGTGAGCAAGATAACTCAAAAAGTTATGGACGGATCTTTCTGAAATTTTGAGGGTATGTCAGGCATGGCATAAGCTACAAGTGATTCAATTTTGGGGGTGATCCGGCAGGAATCCTGGATTCTGCATCACTTTCAAATTTTCGTTACCATTGCATTAAAGGGCGCATAAGCGAAACCGCTGGCAAAGCGGCAGTGTATCTAATCACGGTTTTTAGGTCACGTAGAACTAGGTCACTGTGGAAAATGGAACTATAGTTCAAAACGTGTAGGTGAAATCTACATTACAATCTGACAAGCACTTGGTGGAGGTACCTGCGAGCTATGATTGCTTTCTAGTTGATTATTATGCTTTCGGAAACATCAAGATTTCGTTATTCCCACAACTAACACCACAGGCAACAGAATTTGCCATTCCTTTTCTGTGTACTCCTGTATTTTTAGTTTCTGCCCTTCCTTACAGATCTATGTGACAATTTGCAAGAACTATCAATGACTACAAGTGATCTAAGCTAAGTGTTAAAGTTTGATAACTAATGAAAATACGGAAAGTAACTTAAAGCAGACAGTAAGCACGTGACGGCTTATGCGCCCGACTGTATTCTGCTTTTTATTTTTGCTTGTTTTCACTATTTCTATATCAAAACCAGACATCAAAGGCACTTCCTTGTTTTAGACAAAACAATGTCAACTGATTTCATAATCTATCGCAAAGTCGACTTTTTCAAGTTCGAGCTGTGCAAGGTTAACGATTGTTATCCAACATATTATTCTCTATTCTGCAACCTGCTAACTTATGCACATCTGATTTGTTCATGACACGTGACACGATGCAAAATGTATTTTGACAGACTGACTGATCCATATCCAGTTCTTACCGAGTGCGGCCACCATATGCTCCTCCTGCAGACTGTGACTCTCGGCTTCTTTGCTTTCCACCATTGACGCCAGACTCTCGCTGCTACCAAATGGTGTGCTCGCCTAGCAACATTTCACCATCGTCAGTTTTTCACTACTCCTGTAACAAGAGGGTGCGGCCGTTGAGGGGCCGCCCACTATGGGGCCGTCCTTGCAGTTGAGTACGAACAGACGTTGCCATGGTAACGAGGTCACCCGGGGCAAGGGGGCGAGGGTTCCTTATGACACCTGCCAAATATGTCAATTATATACGCGAATCAACTAATCAGCATCTAGAAATTCTACTAATGAGGCTTACGTTGACATAACTACTGTGTCCTGTGACCTTGACCTTTGACCCTTTGACCTTGAAATTGGTCCACGGAGTGCTCGTGTCCCAGGGACCCTTCCTACCAAGTTTGGTATTCGTAGGCCTTTTCGTTTTCCCTCTAGGTGGAGGCACGGGACAGACAGACAGACGGACAG
>Ga0056128_1007990_pt1 | contig 13360 bp, 4 predicted proteins | sample WorMetLIZISLAND2_FD_71113 | JGI IMG/M metagenome (GOLD analysis project Ga0056128, IMG submission 71113) | Marine gutless worms symbiont microbial communities from Max Planck institute for Marine Microbiology, Germany - Olavius geniculatus... ... | reverse complement strand
ATTGTAGTTGGGCTTAACAGGATCTAACAGACACCTATGGGTCATTGCTTGGTTGGTGCCTGCCTGGTCTGTGGTCTGGTCATGTGCACTGGGTGGCTTCGCTGTTCCTGCCATGTCTTGCAGTTGGGTGGAGCATTGGAGAGGCTCTTGCGGGGATGATGGGTCAGATTGAAATTCCAGTAGATACCGAACTTTGCTCTGCAGTTTGGGACTACGGTTTTCCTGTCTGGCTTAGAAACCCTGGGGAGCTCTCGTTTGCTCCATTTGGCTCGGAGGCATGGTGGGGGTGGGCGGCAGCACTGCTCATGTGGCTGGTCTGCTGTTGGGTTGGGTCACGTGCCGGGTGGTTTCCTGTGGGGGCTGTGAAATCCTTTGGTAAACCCTATAGTATAGAGAGTAGTCTTGCGGTCGGGGGTACTTGTGCTCTTTGCTATTCCCGCCATAACTTTCAGTACCCAATTGCTGGGAACTTCCTGGGAATGGCTGATGGGCCCATATGGCGGCCTAAGCCTACGGGGCGGCACAGCTGCCCTGCCCCGCATTGGAACTTGGGGTCCAGGGCAGAGCCGCTGCTGAAAACGTATTTTAGAGCATTTTTGCACCACAGAAACCGCAACTGGTGACATCAAATTTCGTGTTTTTGTTGCGTGAAATGCAAACTGTCAAAATATTGGATTTATAGGACATTTGGTCAAAATATAGGACAATATAGGACTCTTTTCAAAAATACAGGATTTATAGGACAAGTAGGATGACTGCAAGTTAAATAGAACTTACCTAGTTCAAACAATTTTATGGGCTGCACATGTTATCATTGTTGCTATGACAAACTGATCTGGCAATGCCAAATATGGGAGAGGAACGCCCTTTAGAGATGAGAAACTCCTAGTAATTCTCATACAAAGTGAGTAGAAGGTCTCCGTCACTCCCTCCCAGCCATTTTGGCGATCGGGGGAAAAAGGGGAGAAACACCAGTTGATGGCGGCTAGGCCTCAACCAAAAGAGTACAGTCAGTGACAGATAAACAACCATTTTACAGAAATGTGTCCAGCTGCTTCTGTTCCAATGTTTTGTGATCTGCTGTCATACATTTACAGGGACAAAAAGAATAAGAAAGAAACTTAAACCAAGCAATTGTATAGAAATGGGTAAATAATAAAAATCCAACTCTTGAAATCACCTAACTACAACAGACACGTATTCGATAAAATAGCCAAGAACATTATATTCTAACAAGTTTTTTTGCTTGATGAAAACACATATAACATTGCAATACTAATCAGTCCTATACTAATATAAATGTATAAAACATCAGTTTATACACTTGTTAACGGCAACATTAAAGAACTTGCACATCGAAAACAGCAAAAATCACAAAAGGTGATATTGCCCACATCACACTAATATGATGTGTGTCAACGTGCTGCTGAATATCTGTATATTTCACCCATTTGCCAAGAAACCCCCCTTGGAAAGATTTGCATAGAATTTCGCATGACGGGTCCCCTCGCCGATGTAATCAACCATGCCAAATTTTATCTCAATCGGTTCAGGGATTTTAATTATGTGGGGGTCAAATTTTTGGCTTCCCCATAGGAAAGAGAAGTCACCGTTAACACAGGGCTTGAACTACCGTTCAGCTTGTGATGAATCTAATAACTTAAGATATTTATGCCCAAATTATTAAATTCAAAACCATGAAAAAATGCACAGAAAGCTTACATTTTACGAACAAAAACACTAAGAACCATGGACTCCTCACTCAGGCCAAGAACTTCTGACAGCCGCCGATAAACCTGAAACATCAACGGCACAATATATGCTCATGTGCTCAGCCAATCCATACCAGATGCAACAAAAAACTTTTACACTTTTTTCGTTAAGTTTTCATTTGTTGCAACACTCACTCTAATGCTTATCGGTTACTTATAGAAAGCAAAAGCAAACGCAAAAAAAATGAAAATCAGACTGTGCATAATACTGAAAATATGTCATCTAAAACAAGCATGACTAAAACACTGATCAAGTAGAAACAATGACAATATTCAAAATAATATATGATTTAAATGTACAAAACATCAGTTTATAAACTTGTTAATGGCAAAATTGAAAAACTCGGACATCAGAAACAGCAAAAATCACAAAAGGTGATACTGTCCGCATCACACTGACTGTGTGTCAATGTGCTGCTGAATAATATCACCGTTAGTGATTTTTGCTGTTTTCAATGTGAGAGTTCTTCAATGTTGCCGTTAACAAGTGTATAAGCTGATGTTTTGTACATTTGTATTTGCTGTTTTATGACTAAAATACTTTGCGCATTGGGCTGAGCTGATACGGCCTCAGCGCTGGACATATGCAACCTGTCCACCCCAAAGGTATGGTAAGGTACTAAAATACTGTTTTCCTATACTGGTGGTCAGTGACAAAGATATTGCACCTCAGATATTTTTTACAGTAGCCAAGCCGCTTATAGCTGTTACTTACTACCTAACTGCGTGACTAAACAAAGCAGACGACACGCTTCATGCATGACCTCACCGCTGGCCTGCATTGTTGACAATACTGAACAAAATTCTTTTTATATCCACAAAATGGCCATATAAATAAACAAACTAATATTGCACGCATCACCGGCTTAATATAGAACCGGAAAACACTTCAATAATGCTAATTTAACTAATCGTATTATTGTAGTTATTGGACGGTTGCGTAAAATGGCCGACCACAAATGTCTATCAAGTCGAGTCACACTTAAGTCTGAGCCAATCTCGTAGTTAACTGACTTCTAGCCAATTTTTGGCAAAAATTCTACAAATTTCGTTGCCATGGCAACAAGAGTCAACCATGTAGACTTACTAAAATTATTTATTTGCTCCACCGTCAAAACCCATTGTTAGATGCAAGAATCTTGGAGATATCTCGTACATATGTCGAGTTATAGCCCATTTTGTCCCAAATTTCATTCCCATTGCAACGAGGGTCAGTCGGGGTAAAATTCGATTGGCAGCATTCACTGGCCCATCCCCCAAAATCCCTATATAGACACAAAAATCTCGCAGATATCACTTACACAAGCCGAGTTATAGCCAATGTTGTCCCAAATTTTGTTGCCATGGCAACCAGGGAAAGTCCAGGGTAAAACTGAATAACACCATTAGATTGGCCATCCCCGAAAACCATACCCTAGAACGAAAATTACGACTCTATTTTAAACACAGCCAAAATTATAACCGTTTAAAGAACTGTTTAATTTTCCCTATAGGCACCATTGTAATTTTTTTTGGATTTTTGTGAATAAATACGTTAAATATTAAATTTTAATTTTCTAATCCCAAAAAGGTACTTCCTTGTGCAGAACCGCGTCGTTTGATGTATTAAGCGTAAAAATCCCTTGAGTGGTCCGACCTGTGAGTGCGTTAAAAAAGAGGCATATATAAAATTTTTTTTTGCATATATTTCACCCATTTGCCAAGAAGCCCCCTTAGAGGAATTTGCATAAAATTTTGCACGATGGGTCCCCTTAGCAACGTAATCAACCGTGCCAAATTTTATCTCAATCGGTTGAGGGGTTTTGATCCTGTGGGGGACAAATTTTTGGATTCCCCATAGGAAAGAGAAGTCGCCGTTAACACGGCTTGAACTACCGTTCAGCCTGTGATGCAGCCACCAGCTGTGTGCTGGCCACTAAGGCCATCAACAAGCAAGACCTCGTCAATGAAATAGTGATTATGGTGATGTCAACAAAATCATAGTTTCACTCACTCGAGAAGTTTTCTGGACCTGATCGCCGATGTAAATTTTGCGGAACTGCTCAAAGAAGCTGAGGAGGGCAAGTTCCAGTTTATTGCAGCCGCTTTGTGGAAGCCGCGAATCCGTCAGATCCACTAACCGCAATACCCTGCACATACGACAATTATAATCACAGCTGCCTTTAACCAGTGATACCAGACAGTTACTGTCAGCACAGTGCAAACACTAGAAATCAGTCATAGCCCGCAGGTACCTCCACCAAGGCAATACTATTCGCTAGGTGGCATCACCATATTTGCTTTGCCAGCGATTTCGCTTATGCCCCCTTTAGCGCAACGGTAACGAAAATTTCAAAGTGCCGGATCTCCCCCAAAATTGAATCACTTGTAGCTTATGCCATGCCCGACATTCCCTCAAAATTTCAGAAAGATTCGTCTATAACTTTTCGAGTTATCTTGCTGACTCACAGACAAACAAACAAACAAAAACCGGCAAAAACATTACCTCCTTGGCGGAGGTAATAACGGGTGGTTGTCCACCAGATTTCGAAACTTATGAGCAGAAAACTGGCAAACCGGTTACTTAGTTACATTCTATACGCTCTGTTCTATCGTTCAATCCCAACAATTTTCTTCTGAACTCAGCAATATTCTGTCTTTCTTTCAATTGCGCATGTAGCACTTGATACTGTAAGACCACAAAACACATCTCTCAATAAACTTTGGCATATCAAGTGACTGACGAAAGCAGGTGATGTAAAATCAGAATCCAGCAGATTATCCTGTTACATAAGATATCAATGTGGTGGCATTATTTGCTTAAACTACCAAAAACAGTTCAACTTCTCACAGACACAGAATAGAGAATATACTGCATACAGTCTACACATCAAAAACAATTATTACTATTATTATATTGCAATATATAAGAAATAAAACAGAAAGCAGATGTACCGGCAGACAAGCTCTCCATCCATCTCGTCATGCTCATCCGTACTAGCAAATGAAACTCGGCCGCCGATTACAGCACCAATTATATACACCAGCCACGTCAGACGACCTGCAACAACAATGTTGAGTATAGTGCCACATTACGGACATGATTTCGGTCCGGCAGCAGTCTCTGAGCTATGAACAACTAAACCACACATAGGACTAAAGTCCGAACAATGAGCGTTTACCTACGCTGCACCAGCTGTGTGGAACACTGCCACCGTCACTTCAATGTATTTGTGACAAATGTTAGGGTCGACTCAGCCCTTCATCCATCGTGGTCGATAAAATGAGTAGCACAACGTGCAAAGGTAAGCAGGGAGTCTCTGTTGAAGACTAATCCGCCCAACAGAGATGCATGCAATCTCGATCTGTACTCCCTGGCTCAAGGATATCGCAAAGAGATGAGCTCCTCTATACTATGGCTACCGGCCTTGCACAGTATAAACCCTTTACCGTTACATTATCCCTAGGTTTTATCTTAGTTTTTAGACCTTTATTGTACACCACTGGACATTCTTATAAGTGGTTATTTTTTGATTGATTGACTAACTGACTGATTAGCCTCATAGTCTACCAAGTATCATTCACATCAGGCCACGTTGTGTTATGATGCAGCCATCCCGATGTAAGTAGATGTGAATTCCAAAGTATTAAATAAAACAGCACCAGGCCTAGATAATAATGTAAACAGTGTGCAGTTGCTAAAAATCAGTGATGAAGAAATCAAAAACAATTCAAAACAGATCTACCAAAAGAAGTATTACACAAAATAGAAACATGCTGTCGTGTCCAAAATGACGATCAATATACTGTGTCTTGAAAAACGGACACCTGCTACATTTCCAAATAACTCCAACAATCTTGGTTAAATATCGACTTGTTTCGATGCATAAAAATAGCTATATAGTCCGCACTTAATAGCACTTGTAACTTTGTAAAAAATATTAAGAACAAAGTTCCAGCTGAAGTTTTCCTCTGGTGCCCATATTGGATTTATTTGAAAATGTAGCAGGTGTCCGGTTTTTTGAGACACTGTGTGTCTATATGATACCTTCTTGTACAGTGATCTCGATGCCAGTCTGGCCGGAGCTGATCAGTGACTGGTAGGTCTGAACAGACTCGTCAAACAGTTGGACTAGCAGCGTGCACGATTTCTTGTACTCATACCGACCGATTGTCGACATCTGTCACACACATAAACAAACATCATCATCATCATCGTCGTCGTCGTAACTTATAGTGTACCATTTACAATCAAAGAGTACAGCAATGCACTACATTGTCAGCATATAAATGAGTAAAAACTATGAGTTAAGAGCAATGTTAGAATAGTAGGTTTAGAGCTGATCTCAGTTCATGCGGAAGCAATGCAAGTCTAACAAATAAAATGAAACAGAAGTAAAGTGCTTTTTAGACACAGTTATCAAATCAAATGTACAATACCAATCTTATACTCTTCCTCATCTCCCAAGAATGTCAATATCAATCAGAATTATGCTGTACAATACAGAAAGATTGGAGAAAAATGCAGTAAACGCACACAAAGGTTACGTGGAAATTTAGTACACGTTCAACTGATGTTAAGATTATGTTGTTGAAGTCATTCTACCAATGACTAAAATTCATTTTACGTCTTTTTAAATGACATTACTCTGTGAAGTTCATATTAAATGTCTGAAGCTATGGTGTGGTTTATAAGTTAGTAAATGGCAGGTAAAAGCTGCAGTCAACATCGAAATAAAGATACGCACAAAGAAACAAACGGACAGACCTGGTCCAACTGTTGGGTGATAAGAGCATAATCTTCTAGTGGGTCATCGATACCATCTCTACATGAACAACAACAACCACAACGATAACATTTGATCGTGCTCAACTCAACCATAACAATCCAGCTGCCAACACCACAACAAAAATTCAAGAGATAAAAATGCTAAAGTGGAAAACTTGGCACGAGATTGCGGACAGGAGTGAAAAATGCAGGAGTGGAAGAGCTGGAAGCGAGAAACTTAGCAGCAGAAGATGTGAGAGCGAAAACCGGGGACAGCGGAAAAGATGGGAGTGAAAACATGGCACGATAATGCAGCAAAAAGAACACGCTTTTTTATGCCACATTCTCCACTCCCCTGACTTCTATTCCCGAGTTTTCGACTCTGCTTACTAACCCTGCTGAGTTTTCAGCTGCCACGTTTTCAGTCATCCCAACACAAACACCACCATCACAATCAGCAGCAGCAAATAACAATAACAACTTACCGAAGTAATTTCATAATATGCCAAATTGTTGATTAAGGCTGGCTAATGCGAAATCATCAGCAGGCAAGTGCAGGTTTCAGTCAGAAGTTCAAACCCCTTCCCCCCCCGCAAATCTCCCCATCAACCAACAGACTGTGTTATAGGACCATGCAATTGGCATTAGGTTATATAAAGTCCCAAAGTTTTATGTATCTGATCTTGCGACCTTGACTGGCTTCATTGCAAAAGTCCCAAATTTTGTGTACCTGATCTTGTGACCTTGACTACAACCCTACAACCTTCAAAACCTAATCGATCCAATCCATTCACCTGTTAACTGAAATTACGGCATTAAACATGATTTGATCAAATTTTGTTCACTGGTCTTCGAGACATTGTGTTAACATGAGCCAGAGAATATCAGACGGCATGGGCCCTTGAGAATATGCAGACAGAAAATATGAACATCCCAAAAATAAAATACACACATATTAACGTACTTATCACAAGCTAGGGCATAAAAATGATTCAGTGTATGTTTGTGCATCTGCAAGAAGTATGTTAATGGATTCTGTGACATAAATGTCATGACAGTTTGTCGAATGTACACTGCGACCAGAAAAAAAGCAACCCCTAGACATCGTACAATAAAAATGCCAAATCTGAACAAATTTTTGAACAAAACTTAGTGATCGCTTCAACAATTTATTGCAGATTAAATGTATGAAATTTTATTCAAATTCATTCAGATTCGACATTTCTATCGTACGATGGATAGGGGGTTACATTTTTCCGAACACAGTGTATGTACCTAAGAACAATCGCGACATAGTCCAGTCTCGACATGATGTATGCCTTGTTGACTTCAGGTGTGTATGTTTCCAACAGATGCGGCTCAGACGCCTTGACATATGGCACTGGTGCCACCATTCTTTGCCACAGACTCAGCAGGTAGTGCAGGCTGTTGGCTGGGAAATGATACATCTGACGCACAAAACAACTTGCTACCTCACATTCCACACAGAAAAGACGGTGTTGTTGATGTTAGTAAGTCGATTAATATCCAAAAATTAATCTAAATTAATCAGTCAATTTTTGTAGTCAATCAGAAGACCAAAAACTGTAAAATTCAACAACTGGTTGCCGTTATCTTTCACAAACTAAAGCAAAAGTGATGACGATGCAGTACACAAACTGTGTAGCCACACAAGTCGTTAAAGTAACAACATACAAGTACAAATCCTCATCACAAGCTGTCTACCATGCATATGCATCTTCATCCCCATCTTTCCCCCTAACAATTTAACATATTAGTGAGATACCCGGGAAAAAAAGAGAATAGAGAAGCAGCTGGCAGAAATACCTGAAGACTAGTGACAGTGAACTCAGCAATGAGTTTTATGACCTCGGTGTAGTTATCGACTTTGACCAGCTCGCCGAGCTGATAGTTGGACTTGAGCCGAGCCAACAGACGACAGAACTCGTGGTAGTTCCCGGCGTCTGACAAACTCTGCACACAGAATGAGAGATGTTAAATATGAATCAAATAAGTACGATATTATGAGGTTTAAGTAATCTACACTATTCATGTTGAATTATATTATGTTAATATAAAATAAGAGGCAAACATCATTCATTCATTCATTTCTGGCAAGCACCACTAAGAGTGCGTAGCTCCGAACGTAGACATCAATCTCCAGAGTGGACGGCGCTGAGCCAAATCAACTGCGTCGTCCATATTGAGGTCGCTGGATTTCAGATCCTGCTGAATGGTTTTCATCCATGTAATACGAGGACGTCCCAGTGGTCTCCTCCAGTTTCCTGCGGGGGAAACACCAGTCTATATAAAAAAGAAAATGTTTCATTAAACTGTAACTACAACAGTAAACTGTTAACTCAAGCACTGTCTTGTCAGTCTGGCTGTTGACGTCTTGAATTCTTGCAATGATGATGCACTGCAGTCAGTGTGGCTGGCAACCCTGCCTATCGCTAGGCCACTAGCCAATCCATACAATATGCAGCAGAAACTTTCAACTGAAGCACTGACAAACTTCGAGCTGGAATGCTGACTACAGACTGCTAAATAACCAGAGGAAAATATGCAACTATAGCTGCAACTGGTAGATTCTTGCTTACCCTTTCTTCAGCACAATGTGTAATACCGCTAACAAAGAAGAACAATAATGCAATCATATAAACCTCTTTGTTTAGTTTGTAGGCAACGTTACTTGAAAGTTAGCAAATAATTTTTACAAAAAGATAGACCTTAGCAAAACTAACAATTGGTTAAATTTTAGTGGAGATCTGATGAAAAACTGTCTAAAAAATTCTTTATTCACTACTGAAATTCTACGCACATCTACATTTTTTAAAATTTGACCGCTAAAACTAGTAGCAGTTATTGTTTTCTTGCCATTTACTGAACCAGCACTGTCAGCATTTCATAACTACCCCTACGAAAACTCATTCAATTACTTCTCACAACTGTGAACGTAAACGTTGGATCTTAATTTTCATTTCATCAATTGCTGAACTGTGATACTAAACTGAACACGAAACCAGTTATAGTTTATGCCCAAGTCATCTCAGACAAAGTTGCTACTACACCATGGGCCAGAAAAAAACATGCCACATTACTTTTGTCCATATCTTCACTAATTATTGACAAATTTTCAAAATTTTTTACTGGCGCACTCTGCAGACAATTTGCAATAATGCAATTATCATGTATCCCACCATGCGGTAAATGCGTTTCTACACTACCTTGTGAAATATAAATGTAAGCATAAACTAGCGATAATAACAAAAATTTAGGTAAATGAAAAAAAAAAACACTTCAGACTAACAATACAATGAATGATCTGTATAACACTAGACTGTGTTAGACCCACACAATTTAGTGTCATACAGAACCATTCACCGCAATGTTGATATGAAGTGTTTTTTCAATTTTACCAAAATGTTTGTTTGCTATTATCGTTACGAATGCATATTTCATTATTTCATCGATATTTCACAAGGTAGTGTAGAAATGCATTTACCGTGTGGTGGGATGTGTAATAATCACATTATTGCAAATTGTCTGCAAAGTGTGCCAGTGAAAGAATTTTGAAAGTCGGTCAATAATTTGTGAAGATATGGACAAAAGTAAAGTGGCACGTTTTTTTCTGGCCGACCTTGTATAATCCATAACACTTTACATGCTCAACTCCACCTTCGGAAATAAAGATCACCAACCTGTGGATTTTCCAGTATTTCCTTTATGCCATTAACTAGCTGATTGAGAAACTTGGCTCTTTCTGTGTTGTTGAACAGGGATCTCCGAACAGACGCCATTTGCACCAGACAGGAAAGTGTCTGCAAATTTACAGCACCGCATCATTTCATTCAAAAAAATCATCTGATGCCGTTAAACTGATTTGCTATGCAGCACTTCGAAAATTTTGTCCTTTGGCTAACTCATTTTCGTTGTCGCAACTCAGTTGTTTTGCGAAAGCTTCGTGTTGGCCATACATAACTTATGCATGCGTGTCTTTTCAATCAAGAAAATCGACTATAGTGTACTTTTTGTGACTGTACACTAACTGCTGTTCATATACTTCTCGAAAGTCATCATCAAAAAAGACTGCATATAGCAGTGATACATTTCTGTTGCTACTCTCAAAGAGTCGTTTGAAATGACCAATGAATGTTTTTTTATAATCAACTTTTTAAAAATTATTTCTTTCTATTAAAGTATCTGATTATTATTTCAAATTTATCTTCAATCATCTCTAACTATTTTTCTGAGTTACCTCTTCTTTGTTATAATACAAGAAGTTTTCTGTGCACAAAAAAAAACACAAAAGTCAAACAGCCCAAAAGATGTTCACTTTCCAACACTCCCCCCTCACTTTTGGCCAATTCACGGACAGTTGCAAAATCACCTAAAGTTTCAAAGTTATCTACGCATGTGGTCATTCCGAGTCCAATAGAAACAGCAGAACTACATACCAGTGGTGACAAAGTTGGCGGCAGACATCGATAGAGGTCAAACAGTAGCCGCAATGTGCTACCATCAACAAATGCTGAAAACATATATCACATAGCATAAAATAACATCAATCAACAGCGAGATTTCATACAAAACGTTGGCAACCACACAAAAGTGTCCCAATACAAATTCCGACAACTCTACTCCAGCAACGTAATTCATATTTTGAAGTTCTCAGAAAAGCATACCAACAAAATTCATGTTCACACGAGAAATATTATTAGATTGTGATCAATCTAATGCACTCCTTGTGCACATCATTTTCTTATGTATTCTTTTAAGAGCTTTTTTGTTCCTTTCAGCTTGTATTAAAAATCCGGCGTCTAATTGAGATCCATTTAATATTGTACTAATAGTGACTGGCGTCGAGGTCGTTATTGGAAATTGTCTCCCCGAAGTTCATAAAATACTGCACAATTTTAGGAACTGAGAGGAAAAAATTTCCAATAATGTTTGATGAGGCTATAGTTGCCATTTGTCTTGTTATACCTCAACATGTGCATCTATCTGGCACCTTTACGGAGATATGGCGCCTCATAGATAATAGGGTCACGACCTTGACATTTGGGGTCACGTGACATCATCAGTCAAGTGACCATTCGACTCCCGGGGGTCGACTTCCTAGTTTCTATGGGTGGTCCATAATGACCATGCGTCTATCTAGCACCATTACAGAGATATGGCCGTTTAAAGTTCTTCTAGGAACAGAGGTTGGTCGTTGGTTGGTCCTCAATATTACACAGATTTCATATACTCCTCTTCGCTACGTTAAGAACGTAGCGCATGAGGAGTAAAAATAGTACACTACAAAATCACCTCCATAATCAGTGCACTCGATCGGCCTTCACCATACAGCCCATTAACTATCACTCATTTCTTTATCCCATTAAAATTAAGAAACTAAGTTGGCCTGAGCACATAGCACAGCAACTTGCTTGTATCTTTTACTCACTTCCTTACACAGGATTTATTTTGTTAGCAAGACTGCTCAGGGAGAGTTTCAAAATTTATCGAGCAAAGTTTCAGGTTTTGACTCAAATCCGTAACTCAAAACCTAACCCTGACTCTTTAATATACTAACACCAACACTGACCCTGACCCTCACCTTAAGCCTAACCCTAACTCCCCACTCTAACCATAATCGAGTAGTCGATTACTGCAACTCAAAAAAGTAATGATACTCGATGTATCCTTGAGTTTCACAACCATGCCTTAAACATCGAGTCCCCAAAACTCAAAACTTGAAATTCAACTCGACATTTGTCTATCCTCACTCAAACAGAAAAAAAATGAGTGTACCTGATCGCCAGCCGGTGGGAATCTGTACAGTGCAAAGATCGTCAGAAGACTCGTCAGTCGAAGTGCCGATGAAATCAAACGTCAAACAGTTGAGGACCAGCTGCAGTGTGTGACTCAGCAGACCATGCTGCAGCAACACAAAAACAAGAGAGATTGCAAACTGAAACCATTAATATCAGCTACATTTTACTACCAGCCAGCAATCAGCTATTCCAATACGGGATGTCAGCCTGCCATTCAAAAAAGTGATCACTGTTAGACATAGGGTTAGGCCCTTAGGGTTAGAGTTAAGACGCATACGGAGCGACATAACTGAACTGAACTGAGCAGAGTCGGCCGACTGGTTATTGGCTGACGTGCGTATGCGCCGTCATGTATGCAGATGCCTAATGTAATGCATTACTGCTTGCTCATTAACCAGTTCATCAACAAGAAATTTGAGCTAATGCTCACGAGATGCGCGAAAGCCTATAGCAGTTCCGGTTCAGTAGTTTAGCTGAAAATTAGGGTGTTCATGCTAAGTTAATATACAAATACCAAATTCTCTACCTGGATCACATAACGATAGTTCCGTGGCGCCACCTTGTGAATGATATAGACTTGGGTCCCAGCCGGAAATTGCCAAAAAATTCATAAAACCCCCTATTTTGGCATTCAAGCTCATTGAAGTTGGCGCCAATCGAGAGCCAGTGTACGACTTCTTATTAGTGATTAATAGTAACCTAGGCCCTATCTTGCACCGTTACTGAGATACAGCGACTTATTGGCCAAAAATCGCAGGGGTCCCAGCAGCAAAAATGAAATTTCAGGACCAACTTTTTAGTAAATTTCAGGACATATTTACGGTATCAAAAATCTCAACAAATGCAAGTTTATTACATGTCACCTAGCATAAATCAGTCATAAACATCAGAGAAGCAGTCATTCATTACAATATTACGAGTAAAGTAAATGAAATAACAGTCACGTCTTGTATTTCTTGGATTCGTATATCAAAAGCAGTTACTGTAAAAGAATATTACAGTTCTGAGAAATAGAAACAGTT
>Ga0056128_1007989_pt1 | contig 13362 bp, 7 predicted proteins | sample WorMetLIZISLAND2_FD_71113 | JGI IMG/M metagenome (GOLD analysis project Ga0056128, IMG submission 71113) | Marine gutless worms symbiont microbial communities from Max Planck institute for Marine Microbiology, Germany - Olavius geniculatus... ... | reverse complement strand
GGCCACCTCGCCCTAAGGTTGTCGCTACACTACCTTGTGAAATGCAGAAGTCGTATTTTGACCATTGACAACAATGAATTCATACTGGGCAGTGCATGCGTCAGCTCAGAAAATTACTGAGACCGCAAAATCATTGAAAATTTGTTGCTTCGTCTTTATTTTAAAATTCTAAGTCGACAAACTGAAATAATAGGCCTACATCAACGGCGAGTGGGCCGCTGGAGTCATGAAGTTACTGAACGTGCTGTTGGCAAATGGTGTCAACGTTCACCGCTTGGCGTTTGTGCTGCAGAAGGACATTTTGAGCACATGCTGAAATGAAGGTGATGTGATGTGACACATGTGACTTTTTGAGTGATATTAATTGCTGACTGCGTTCGTCACTATTCAGTTAATAATTTCTGAGTCGATGCATATATGCTACCCGGTAGGAATTCATTGCTGTCAATGGCCAAACTGCGACTTCTCCTTTTCACAAGGTAGTGTAGTGACAACGTTAAGGTGAGGTGGCCAAAACTACAGACCTTTTCGTCAAGTTTCTTCTTAATGTCGCATGCCAAAAATTATTGAAATCGGTCGATGTTTCACGGAGCTATTCATAAAATAATAGTGGCATGTTTTTATGGACCAAGGTACATTGAAGGTAATTCTGTTTTTCAATAGTTCACTTGCCAGCGACAAAAACAAAGAATATTTAATTGCTGTATTTAAACATTGATTACAGTCATGTAAAGAATTTCTTTGAGAACATTTTGCTGAAAAGTGCATGAATCTGTGATGCACAGTTGCAAAATTATGGTGCCATAAACTTTGTGCCATTTTTTTGGACCACCCTGTGTAATTGAGGCATGGTATAACACACAATGGCTACCACAGCAAACGATTTTGTTTCAGTAAAACCTGGATGGCAAAGAAATAAAATGCACCAACATTTTTGAGGGTCCAATAAAAACTATTGCGACAGAGGTTTTTAGAGACGTATGGCAGCGGGAAGTGCAGGAATTTTTTTTTACATTTCAGCCCTATATTCAGCTTTACTGTTACATATGATAGGCGGCATTGTTGTTTGTTCTATCGAGTCTGGAAATCCTGGGTAGTGCTGGCATTCAGAAGCAAAAAATTCCCGGTTCGGAAAGTTGTGGAAAAGGCACTGGTCCCGAATGCCCTGGAGTTCTGTTTTTCTGGGCTCTCAAAAGTCATGGTGAACTGTATTGCAGATTGCTAAGTCTGTGCGAATTCGATGTTGCTGTTTTACAATTTACACATGCAGAGTATAATTGAGGCACGGTCTTACAGTAGGGAAGTACAGAGATGAGGCTAATTGTTACTGCTGTAGATTGAGCATTGCTATTATACCATTGTGTGGCTCGGTAGTCTAACGGTAACGTGTTGGACTTGTAATCCTGAGGTAACTCAGAGGCGCAGGTTCGACTCCGCACCGGGACACTGCTGGGTAACGACCTTAGGCAAGTTGTTCACACACATGTGCCTCTGTCACCAAGCAGTATAATTTAGTACCGGCTTCACCGCTGGGACGTAAACAGGCACACCGCACGATACACTGGCCCCGTATCCATGGTCTCGCAGTGTAAAAACTGGTGTCTGGCTGAGGGCGTTAGGAAACGGAGATCAGCGCCGCCCTATGGGCCGTAAGGCTCGGGAAGGACTTTGCGTTTTTTATTATACCATCAGTGCTTACAAAGAACTTATGGTGTGGTGTTGGTTATAGGTGATGGCACTCAAGTGTGTCGCACTGACGAGTTTCGCTGCGTCAGTTCAGGTCATTGTATTCCCGCTCAGCGACACTGCAATGGTGAGACTGATTGTGCCGATGGTTCGGATGAGCTCAACTGTCACGTCGGTATGTTACAACGTGTGCTTGCTTGTGTTTATCGCCGCTTAGATATAGTGAGTAATAATTGAAAAAAGGTAAAGGTCGTCAATTTGTATAGCGCATCGTCGCAAACATGCCTCTAATGCGCTTTCGTCGCTAACCAGAGCCGCCTGCCGCACGGCCACCGTGTACAGCCTGCAGACACAGGCTGGCACAGCGGCCGGCTAGGCAACCTCAGTCAGCTGTACCAAGGTCCCCACCTTCAGTACCCCATGTAAATGAGTTACTACTCATTTTATTGTCCCACGGAGGGTAGAAGGCTGAGTCGACCTAGCTGGCAGGCTTCGCACTGAGATGGTTTTACATGCCTGCCCGCTAGCAGTCACCCATCGTAGTACTAACCGGGCCCGGCGTAGAGTAACTTTGTTTCAGCCGAAACGTGCTACCAACTACGCCACGCCACCAACCATAACCATAATAATAACCATTTAATAACCATTAAAGGTCGTAGTTGCTTTTTTCGAAATGATTTCAGTCACCTGCTAGACATTATTGCAAACAAATTGTTTTGAAGCAGGCAGCACCTGTTGCCAAAACAACTTGGTTAATCAAGATTAATGAAGGTTGTAATATCATTAGTTTGTGTAGCTTGTTAGTTATACTTTAAACATCTGAGACGTGTCTATTCGTAAAAAAGTGATTATGTTGAAAGAAATTACTTTTTCGACTAATTTTTGTAATCACCCAGAAGACCATGGAAACTGTACTGGTTGTTGGTATTGTTTGCAAATTAAAGCAAAAGTGATAGTGATGATGCTGTACACAACAAGTAATTTGAGCAAAGCTCACGAGACGTGCGAAAGCATTGCGGTAAAATTGCCACTTTTTAGGGGGGTAGCTGTTTTTGACGCCCGCCTGCGCCGGCTTCCTTGAACGTAGGGGGTCGGGACTTGAACTGCTAAAATCTGCGTTGAATGCTGAAAATTTCATACGCAGGTTGTCTTGGTCTATCTCCAGCCATTTCGTTGCAATTCAGTGTTGAAATGTCCGCTGCATCCAAAAATTGCGAAAAATTCACTAAAAACCTCTTTTTGGGGGGTTCAAGGTCGTTCAAGGTCATCGATGTTGATAAATCCAAAAAGCCTGTCACCAGTGCTTGTTATGATAAGAAGCATGTATGTACCTATCTGCAACCGTTTTCACATTATTCGAGCCAATAACGGCAAGATGACGTTTTTTGGGGGGTACCCGTCTTTGACGCCCTCGTTCGAGGGGAACCCCTGCACCCAGTGGCACGAAATTTTGTCACGATAAACTAGAGACCTTAGGGCAGCCACAGTGAAGATTTCGTGATCCTAGCTTGCACCGTTTTGATACAGATCACGAGTGTGATAGACGGATGGATGGACAGACAGACGGACGGACAGACGCCCAGACGATGGCAAAGACGCGCGAAGCATTCTGCTTTCGCGCGTAAAAACTAACCCTGTGATCAAATCTCACAAAATGCCGACCGTTAAACAAACGTGATACAAATACAGATCTCGATGACATGTTCTATGCAAAACAAGCACCTGCCTTTGTTGTTCACCGTAGTTTGCAATCGACTGGCAATTTTCTGATCTGTGATGTCAACAAATCGAAAATTTTAGTCCGATTTCAATCCGTTTGAAATAATCTGTTAAATTTTTAATGATCGATCAATTAATTAATTGTTAGTTTCTGCAGCCCTTTTTGTGTTACTTCCGTTAGTCAGTAATTTGCAGCATTAGTTGTGGTTGTTGTGGTAGTGAACTGTGATCCGGCGACGATGTTTGACTGTACGGGTGGCGCTCGTGAGAAATGTATTTCTCTGGAGTCAGTCTGCGATGGCAACGATGACTGCGGGGAGTTAATCGATGAAGCACCGCATCTCTGCACCAACCACAGTGAGTCCGAATTTGTCAAAGACTCTGCAGTACATTCTAGTCGTTGTAGATAAGTAGACTGTAGCCATCGTTCTAGTGTTTGTGGTGATTGGTGGCAGAGCGGGTGCTGATGCTGCTGCTGCTGCTGTTGTTAATGGAAACCCTATAGCGTGCGCCATTACATTAGCACCGCGTTATCTAGTTCTTCCATGCTCAGCGCAACGCTGTAAAAGACTTACTGTTGAGGTGCTTCGGTCTCGGGGCATTTTGTAAGTGAGTGCTTGACTTGAACACATAGGATAAACTGTCAAATCAAGTAGGTGGTGGTAGGGCTTGAACTCGCTGCGGTGGCCACTGCGAATTCGGGCCAGCACTGCTGCTGCTGCTGCTGGTGATGATGTTATGTGTTGTGTGTTGTACAGCCAACGCGTGTGAGCAGGCCAACGGCGGTTGTTCGCACACTTGTATTGATACTTATATCGGTCACATCTGCACTTGTCCACATGGTTATCAACTTGCTGCCGATGCCAGAATCTGCGAAGGTAAACCTCAACAATCGATAGATTAGTCGATGAATTGGCGTTGTTTTTTTTTTTATATTTGTGACAAAATGTCAGTTAACATTGCCTGTGTTTGTGTGCTGTCATGAGTGAGCGAGTGAGTACGAGTACTTATATCCGGCGCACGTCGCAGTGCGCCACAGTCTAAACGAACAGATACGCCTTGAGTAGCTGCCTATAATGTTCATAAGTAATATCTTTCTCTCGAATCTCAATTGGCAGGCTGTTCCATTGCCGCGGTCCATCTGCCGTGAAGCTCCGTCACCGATCCGAGACGGTGAAGGAGTATTAGTAGGTCTATGGTGTGGTTTGCGATCTATGAAGACCATAATCAGCTTGCTTGTTTTTAGTTTTTGTTAGTTCGACTGAGTAACCTGATGTTAACTTTAAACCAAAGCAGTGACTGCACACCTTCAGTTGGGAAAGATATCATATGTTCTTTGCAGAAGTAGATGTATTACTTAAGGCATCATGCTTATTTGTATGCTTGTATTAGTGGTCGCTGTTTATCATAAACAGGTAAAGTAGTCATTGCAGAAGCTCTTTAGGTAGTCAAGTGGCAACATTGTTGGCTTTATTCATCAACAAAGTGGCTTTGCATTAAGCCATGTAAGATGGGTGACCATTTACGGGTGTGTAAGAAAACATAGATTTCTTTCCAAGTCTTAAGGCCCATAGGGACGCACTGATCTTCGTTTCCTTAGCTTTGAGCCAGACACCTGTTTATACTGCAAGACCATGCATGGGCCAGTGCATCATGTGGTGTGCTTACTGCAGCTCCAGCTTTTGCTTACCCACGGAGGGATGGCCAGGCTGAGTGAGCTGCTGTCTTTATGAGGGATACATACAGTCAAATGCTAACTGTGTTTGGCATGCTGAATCATTGATCGAACAGAACGTGTTAACCGTTGGACTAATCTACCACCTTTGTGTGTGTACCGTCCTGGTTGCTCGACCAACCCATCCAGGCCAACTCAGTCGGCCGCTCTTTTTATGCGCGAAAGCAGCTACTGCCTTCAGCGCGTCTTAGCCATCGCAGTTCTGTCCATCCGTCTGTCCGTCTGTCTGTCACACAGGTGGATCAGTCAAAAGCGGTGCAAGCTAGAATCACCAAATCTTCACCGTCTGCTGCCTGGAAGACTCTAGTTTCAGGAACCGTAAAGCTTTTCCATGAATTCGAAGGGGGTCACCCCAAACGAGGGTGCTAAATAAGAGGGGGTGGGCAAAATTTGAGATTTTTGGCCAATAAGTCGCTGTATCTCAGTAACGGTGCGAGACAGGGCCTAGGTTACTATTAATCAATAATAGGAAGTCGTACACTGGCTCTCGATTGGCGCTGAATTCAGTGACCTTTAATGACCTTGAACGCCAGAATAAGAGGTTTTGTGGATTTTTTTGGCGATTTTGGGCTGCGACAGTCCGTATCATTCACAAGGTGGTGCCACCGAACTATCGTTATGCGATCCAGATAGAGAATTTGGTAGGCATATTTGTATATTAACTTAGCGTGAACACCCAAATTTTCAGCTAAACTACTGAAGCGGAACTGCTATAGGCTTTCGCGCATCTCGTGAGCATTAGCTCAAATTTCTTGTATGGTTAATCATAATAGGTACTGGCGGTGGTTACGGCCATCACTGGGGAAGAAATCGCAAGTTCTGTATAACACTCCTGTAGTTACCAGACGGCTGGCATACTGACCCAGTCGAAGGCACTGGCTCTTAGTAGATTCAGTCATCTGTGGCGGTATGCATAACAACATCGTAGATTAGTTTGGACGTAAGGCCTACGTCGCGACTAACTACTTCCAAACTAGAAAATTGCGTTCGACGGCATGCAAAACGCTGTCGTAGCGAGCGACTAGCTACTACCGACGTAGTTGACGTCAGGTAGTTTGACTCTGGAATTTCCTGGCTAAACGCACTCTGCCTCGGCCGGCCTGCAGCTAAAAATAGATATGGCCTGGCTTGTCGTCTGCTGCAGTCTCGGGCGTGCTCAAGCCTAGTTACAGCTCCATGGGCTAAGTAAGAATGCGCGATGCGAATAAATGAAATTTATCGAATGCTAAAAGTCTTATTCAGCAACTTTTAATACTGCAGTTAGTTTCAGTAGTGTAATTGACTTACCTGAAGTCCTTTACGATGCATGATGTGATTGCAGCTTCTCCTTAGCGACGTTAGTTTACATTGACAATGACCGACTTAATATTTACGTCATGTCGCTGGAGCGACTAGGGTTAGTTCGGACGTAGGCGTCTAACTAGTGCTACGTCGTCGTTATGTATACCGACTTAGCACTACGTCCGACGTAATTTGATTTTAGTTTGGAAGTAAAGTTACGACGTTGTTATGCATACGGCCCCTGGTAGGTTTGGGTTCTATGCCAGCTTAATTACGTTTAACTCTTACTGGCTTAAAGCACTGCAAAGGAGATGAGCTCCCAGAATCGACTGTCTGTGTGGAGATCTTCTTTGGAAAGTCACTGCTGTCTGAAGAGCATAGTTATTACTTCCGCCAAGGAGGTAATGTTTCTGCCAGACTTTGTTTGTTTGTTTGTCTGTGAGTCCACAAGATAACTCAAAAAGTTATGGATGGATCTTTCTGAAATTTTGAGGGTATGTCGGGGATGGCATAAACTACCAGTGATTCAATTTTGGGCGTGATTTGGTAGGAATCCTGGATTCTGGATCACTTTGAAATTTTCGTTACCATTGCGTTAAAGGGGGCATAAGGGAACCGCTGGCAAAGCGAAGATGGTGCTGCCACCTAGCGAACGTCATTGCCTTGGCGGAGGTATGTGGACTATGACTGCTTTCTAGTTGTTGTTGTGTTGGTGTACTGTAGACGTGGACGAGTGCCAGGTTGCGGGGATGTGCTCTCAGATCTGTGAGAACAAGAAGGGCGGCTATAAGTGCAGTTGTCACGAGGGATACGAATGGGACACGGCTGACCAACGATGTCGAGCTACTGGTAATTCGACAGTATCTCTTTTTATGGGGCCATCCTTCCTAGAAGGAGCCCCCATCATGTGTTGATCCTGTCCGTCTGTCCGTCCGTCTGTCTGTCTGCCTGTCCCATGCCTCCACCTAGAGGGAAAACGAAAAGGCCTACGAATACCAAACTTGGTAGGAAGGGTCCCTGGGACACCAGCACCCCGTGGACCAATTTCAAGGTCAAGCGGTCAGAGGTCAAGGTCACGGTGGCTAATTGCGTTGTTGGTGAAAAATCCCCATAACTTTGCCGCCTGTTGTCCGATCAACTTGATATTCGGCAGGTGGCGTAAGGATCCCTTGCCACCTGGCACAGACCTAGAAAGCCCCAAAACAGCACGCACGTACTCAACTGCAAGGACGGCCCCATAGCGGGCGGCCCCTCAACGGCCGCACCTTCTTGTTTTTCATACTTTGTCACTGTGCATTTTCTGTGTCCTCTTGTGTGACATTTGTTCATGTGTTGTCGACTTTTCCCGGTATTACTGCCGTGGTTAACGTGACATGCAAAGACTTTTCAAGCGGTGTTTTAAGGGAGTTGCTAGCTATTGAGATTCTGTGCCAAAACTAGTGAATTCCATTCATTCGATTGCCGATTCTGTGTTCAGTTTTTTTTCTGGGTATACTGCACAAATTCTGCACGCTGCTTTTGACATTGAGCAACTTGAGTCGGTGTTTGTCTTCAGAATGGGTGCAAATTTGCAAATTGTACAGCATCTTGTACTGTAAGCAGAAAGATGTATACTGTCATTTTGCAGTGCATCTTAGCAAGTTACTGTATGAACTGTTTTTTTTCTGAAATCTTACGAAGGGTCGGAGACTGGACAGCAAAGACCCACCACTCAGATTTTGGTGGCAACCTGGTTCCAGATTGATGGTTCCGGAATTCATATTTGGATCCAGGAACTTTTTTGGCAAGGTTTCTGATGAAGTTATTGGACAGTTTCGGCATGGCTGACATAACAGCTGTTAGATTTATTATATTGGCCAGGTGACTGCACCATTCTCGGCGGATTTTTGAGATCTCCGACCTTTTCCGTGATTATTCTTTATTAATGACATTAACAGACATGTCGTTGTTAAACACGATGCACAATAATGGTTGCCGAGCTAAAAAATAAATAACAGCTAAGAAAAAGCTAAAAAAAGTCTTTGAACAGCACGTGGTAAACAAAATTAAATTTTGCAGCGATGGTGATTTTGGAGGGAAGCTCGTGGTTATGTACACGGGCATGGGTGAGGTTTGATGTAGCGGGCGGTAATAGACGATGAAGGGAATAAATGGATGTGTGTTTCAATGCACAGAATAATTGTCTGTCATCTCTTTCATAGAAGGCATCCCCAGTGGCTAGACATTCACCAGTCTAGTAATCATTGTCTGAGAAAAACCTTTGGGGCCGTGTGCATAACAACGTCGTAACTTTACTTCCAAACTAAAATCGATTTGCGTCAGGCGTAGTGCTAAGTCGGTATGCATAACGACGACATAGCACTAGTCAGACGCCTATGTCCAAACTAACGCTAGTCGCTCCAGCAACCTGTCATAAATATTTAGTCGGTCGTTGTCAATGTAAACTAACATCGCTAAGGAGAAGCTGCAATCACGTCATGCATCGTAAAAGACTTCTGGTAAATCAATTACACTATTGAAACTAATTGCAGTATCAAAAAGTTGCTGAATAAAACTTTTAGCATTAGATAAATTTCATTTATTCGCATCACGCATTCTTACTTAGCCCATGGAGCTGTAACTGGACTCGAGCGCGCCCGAGACTGCAGCAGACGACAAGTCAGGCCATATCTTTTTTTAGCTGCAGGCCGGCCGAGGCAGAGTGCGTTTAGCCAGGAAATTCCAGAGTCAAATTACCCGACGTCAACTACGTTGGTAGTATTTAGTCACTCGCTACGACAGCGTTTTGCATGCCGTCAGACGTAACTTTGTAGTTTGGAAGTAGTTAGTCGCGACGTGGTTGGCCTTAGGTCCAAACTAATCTACGACGTTGTTATGCACACTAGAGATTTCTCAGCGCACTAGAGATTTCTTCAAAATGATAGTGCACTATATAAATGTTCACTTATTATTATTATTATGATTATTATTATTATTATTATGCATACTGCCTCTGGTCTATTTGTTTTGCCGTTATGTCGTTGCAGGGGAGGAGCCATTTCTGCTATTTGCGAACCGTCATGACTTGCGCGAGCTGCGCCTCTACTCTGGCAACTACCATCTCATTGTTGACGGACAGAAGAGCATCATTGCCCTGGACTATGACTTCACCGACAGACTTCTCTTTTGGTCCGACGTTGCCACGGAACGAATCAGCATGTACGATCACTGTTCTTCAATTCATGGTGCTGTTAATGCTCAACGTGTTCAGAGTCAAGGGGGTGTCTGCCAACCCCCCCTCCCCCCAAAAAAATTGGCATAGTCCTTTGCAGCAGCCCTGTAGAGTTTATTTTCAAAATTTGTACTTTTAGTCAAGTAATGTAAAAAAAAATCAATTTTTGGGGAAAAAATTCAGAGGGCTGGGCATTTCTTAAACCCCTGTTTCTGAGACTTGATTTGGAAGTATGGAGTCGTATAACTCTGATACACAGTCAGCCAGTTAGAATTTACACGAAGCATATTTGTATTGGTTTCAGGTTAATGGCAATAAGCATTGGTTGCATTGAACTCTGTAGTGTTGTTTGCATCGGTGTACTTTTCCTTACTGGTGTAACTTTTTATGTGCAAGATGCTAAATTTTAGATGCACCTCATATATTGGCAAGTTTTCCACCGTAAACAGAAGACCGAACTTTTGGCTTGATCTCGCAGCTACTCAGAATAACAGCATCTCATTGCGCTGACTACTACGCGACTTAAGGCCACTAGAAAAGGCAGGCTTGATTGAATCGGCGGGGAAAAAAGACTTGGCAACTCAACCAGCGCTTTCCCTCCGGCTGCCTGTATGGGAAGGTGGGGCTGCACATACCAATCGAGTACGATTTAGGCTCGCAGTGCTCATGTATCGATGTCTCCATGGAACTGCTCCGCCGTACTTGATGGACAGTTTTACACTCACAGCAGAAGTCACTGGCCGTCAACATCTGCGTTCTGCCACTCAGCAAAAGTTGGTCGTACCGCGCTATCGATTGAACAGTTTCGGTCGTCGGCGCTTTTCTGTGGCGGGCCCGTTGACTTGGAATTCACTGCCAGACAGTCCTCGTGACCCAGAACTGAGTCTCGATACTTTCAAACGTCAGCTGAAGACATACATTTTTGCGAAATATTGATGACAAAATGTATTAAGTGCATTAGAGATCTTTTTGAGTATGCACTATATAAATTTACACTTTACTTACTTATTTACTTACCTAAAGCCCATGGACTCAAACGCCGCAGTCGGGGTCAGCGACCGTGCAGCACAGATGGCGCCAGATCGGTACGACAGACAAACAGTCTTTCTGCACATCATAGTCGGATTCATGCGTCGTATATGTTTCAGGACGCATCTTTCGCCCAACGGGACGCGTCGCATCGATGTTCTGGTGAACCACGACCTGTCAACGCCGGATGGCCTGGCGTACGACTGGGTGCATAGGAACCTCTACTGGACAGACACAGGCAACAACCGCATTGATGTGTTGACTGTACCACGTGTGTCAGCGAAGAATGGTGATGGCGTAGGACCTCTCATGAGAAAGACCCTGATTAACACGAACCTTGATGAGCCAAGGGCGATCGTTGTCGACCCACGAGACACACAGAGGTTATGATAATTATAATGATAATAATAATGTTTTTTAGCACTGGGTGGCAGCCTTGCCTTACCTTACCTTTCCTTACCTTTGGTGTGGGCAGGCTCTTTCCACCTGCCCAGCGCTGAAGCCGTATCAGTTCGGCGCAATGCGTGTCCCCGAATGCGGCGCAATGCGTGTCCCCGAATGTAACCACAAGGTTACAGGTAATGGACCCTATATAGCCGCGAACGACTGTGAAGCCGCAAATAAACTGCTGTGAAGCCGAAACCAGCACAAAGGCACTGGTAACGTGTAGCAAATCTGCTCTCACGGGTTTGGTCAGCTCTTAGTTAGCTCCTACCCTTCAGATTTTTTAAATTTTTCGGGTCATCAGTGCAAAGCCTCACCACCACGACAAGGTAACTGACCACGGTGGGGACCGGGTGGCAGCATTGATCGGCAAAATTTCCGCCTTTTATCAAGCCATTTTGGGCCTTGTTAATATTAAGCCACGGACCATCTATTTTACTTTTATCAAAGAGCCATTGTTGTCGATCCATGGATTGCAGTGTTATTGTGTCGTGGTGGCATAGTGGTTACTGGTTTGAGTGTTGCACTCATCGTCTAGAGGTTGTGTGTTCAACTCCTTGTCATTTTCCCGCCAGGTAGTAATTCTAGCAAGTTCTTCACACAAGTGTTTCTGTCACCACATAAAAGAGCAGTGATGCTTGATGCTTTGCAGCGGGTCATTTAGAATGCAGCATTTGTATAGCGTTTGGCTTTTACAGAGCTTGGATGGTAAAATTCATTCCCGTGATCCGTTCGTGGTTCCTACGGTTAGGGGAAGTCAGCGAATTTTACATTCCAAAGTCAGGGAAAAACTCAGAGGGTCAGGGAAAGTTGGGGAATTTAAAAGTACCAGGGTACATAAGTTAACAAAGATGCAGAAAGAAATTTTGAACTGCTGTACGCAGACTGCATACAACAGTTCAGAATTTTTCCTGTTAGCTTTATTCGCAGATTATTTGTACCTGCACTTTTAAATTTGTTCCACTGCCCTTGTTTCTAGTGTAATTGCAAGCGACTGAAAACCGACATTGGTATTTTGCGTGAACAAATTAGTCACCAAAAATGATTTATTTTGTCCTGGAAAGTCAGCGAAAATTAATTCTGCAGAGTAGTAGGAACCATGTTCGTTGCAGTCTTAACAGCAAAGTGGCTGTCCGTTGCTGTGTTATATAGTCTCGATATACGAGGGTCGTACCATAAATAAGTTTACAAAATGGCGCCATTCCATTAATTCTTGAAGCAGGAAAAATCCTAAATATACGTTTTGTAGGGATTTTGATTCTTAGTACCAGATGTTAGTTTTGTTAGGATGATGTCACTGTGACGTCATTTACGAGAGGCGGGCAAAAAATTTTGAGCCTCGCTATATTAGACCAAATTTTTATGCGCGAGAGCTAGCATAGCGCTATATCACGTATTAGCTATGGTAATTCTGTCTTGGTGTCCGTCTGTCTGTCTGTCTGGAGTCTGTCACGTTCCGGTACCATTCCAAGACCAGGTGAGATAGAGACTTCTGGTTTTCACCATATAATATCTTAGAGTCTCTAGTATTTTGTGACAAAATTTCATGCCACTGGGTGAAGGGGGTCCCCACGAACGAGGGGAGAGAGAAAGGCACTCCCCTTAAAAAGTGTTATTCTACCGTTATTGGCTCGTCTAACGTGAAAATGTTTGCAGATAGGCACAGACATGCTGCTTATCATAACAAGCACTGGCAACGAGCTTCTTAGAAATGTCAACATGGATGACCTTGAATGACCTTGAACCCCCAAAATAGCGGGTTTTAGTGAACTGTTCGCGATTTCGGGCTGCGACACACATTTCAAGAGTGAATTGCGCCAAAATGGCTGGAGACAGACTAAAACAACCTGCATCTGAAATTTTTAGCATTGAATGTAGATTTTAGCAGTCTAAGTCCGAACTTTCTACGTTCAAGGAGGGTTGCTCAAGCGGTTATCAAAGAGGGGTACGGGTACCCTTATAAAAAGCGGTTATTTTTTCCGTTGTTGGCTTGTATAGCGTTAAAGTGGTTGCAGATAGCCATAGACATGCTGCTTAACATAACAAGCACTGGCGACGGGCTTTTTAAAATTGTCAACATTGGTGACCTTGATTGACCTTGAACCATAGAAATAAGGGGTTTCAGTGATTTTTTGGCGATTTTTGGCTGCTAAAGAGTGAATTGCGACGAAGTGGATGGAGATAGACCAAGATTACTTGCGAACACGAACTGCTATAGGCTCTCGCACGTCTCATGAGCATTAGCTCAGATTTCTTG
>Ga0056128_1007988_pt1 | contig 13362 bp, 8 predicted proteins | sample WorMetLIZISLAND2_FD_71113 | JGI IMG/M metagenome (GOLD analysis project Ga0056128, IMG submission 71113) | Marine gutless worms symbiont microbial communities from Max Planck institute for Marine Microbiology, Germany - Olavius geniculatus... ... | reverse complement strand
GGACAGCCATTTTGTCCATTCATCAATGGATTTTGTAGTAAAATTTGTAGCAGCAAACGTCTCCTCGTGCGTTTTGAAGACGATGCTATATACGGTAAAATCGTTTTATAGTATCACATTCTTCAATTAACTGCTTGCAAAATGGTACAAAGAACTACGATCGACGGTTAGCTAACTGCCCGATGTTGGCCAGTTAATTTGACGGCCATTTTGACCATTGGTTAGTGCAACGGGAAACGCGAGTTGTGCAAATCTGTCAGTTAACACAAACTTGACCGGCCAGTTAAGATCCAAACAGCTTGACATGCCATTAAATCATACCCACCTATGTGTTTATTTAATGGCGATGTTTTGTGTGTGGTACTAAAAATACTTTGTTATTGCATTTAGTTGTACGAATGATTCGTTGTTGCTGCTTCTGTGTTTAAGTATAAATTTGCAAAATTTGTGCACAGGAGCTGTACTTGCAGTTAACTGGACCGGCAGTTTCCGGCTCGATCCTCCCTTCAGGACTGGTTAACGGGTTACCAGGTTAACTAACCCTACTTACCATTTTAAAAAACAACTGTTACCTGTGAAAGATGATTAATGTTTGACTCCATATCACTAATCTGGACAGTCTGAAGATCGAGCAGATGCAGGAAGTTGGTTGCCAGCATGTTTATCTGGTACGCGACACTCGCCAAGGACTGCGTCGTATAGTTCTTCGTCTCCTCCAACGCATGCCGCTTGTCAGATGCCTGCAGCAGCAACACAGAAATCCAATACTAAATATTACAAAATAATGCACTTGCTTGTGTGTGCACTTTTCACACACAACATAACATCAGGTTCAACTAAAGTGCAATGTCATCCATGTCAAACATGAAATACGAAGATTATATCAAATTGACGGCAGATAGCCATAATCAACTACTTATTTTCCGTGAATTTTCACGGCAGCATCTTTTCACTTTTGGATATATGCCGTGAAAATTGATGTATGGAAAAGTATATATTAAAGCTGAGAAATAAGTGAATAATCACACATTAGGGCCGAATAAACCCTAATAACAATTTGGTATAGTAAAAATTTGCATGTTGAGAAAGCTTAACTGGATTTTTTCACCACAGTTGCTGCTGGCCTTATGCAATGTATCGGGTATAGTTAATTTAGGCAACATAGAAATTTCAACGCTGTTGTGTTACACAATATCTGCAACGATCACTAATTTGACTGATTTGCAAAATTCTTTTGCTGCCAATGTCTGGGCAAAAAATATAGACAAGAGTTTGGTGCCATGTTTTTGACTCACTGTGTATAGTTTATACATTTTAGAAATACATCAGCCGAAAAGCCATAGCCGCTTACAACCAGTTATGTGATCATGTGATCAATTAGGCCCCTACATAGGCTAAGTGGGTATGTAAGGGATAAAGTCAGTAACGCCATTATGCAAAAAAACAACAGACGCACCAGAGCCACGTCTGTTACCTTTAGGGCAGGTATTGTTCGGTTGGGGTAATGAAGGACGATTTGAATAGAGTTAAGGATAGGGATTGGGTTTAGACTGGTGTTAAGCGTTTGATTTACCCACACCCGGCTACAGAAGTACAGAAGTTGCTAACTTGCTATTATTGCTTGCATAATCTGATAATACTGTACTAAATAGCACTGGCAATTATTTTACTGTACTTTGTTTCGATGCAAATATTATTCACAGCAGGCCTAATGATAGGCCTATTCATTTGCTGTAAATTTTCACGGCAGATAACCATTTCATGCTAGCTTCCGTGAAAATTCACGGCAGATAGCGAAAATCAGGTACGAGTGCAGCATAAAGTTTCCACGTGAAATGGCACTACGCGCGTAGTTCGTCACAAGTACATCACAGAAGAAAATACCACGCATGTCCATTCATTTTGCATATGTTTCAAAACCGACCTCTTTTTCTCTGTCATAAACTGCTGAACTTACCGTTTACAACGACATTAACAACAATGTAAACAACCAAAAATATTTATTTTTAACTGTGATGCGACCCAGTTATAACTATTCTAGGTTGTATTAATGTAATGTAACTTTACTTGCTGTATAATCTTTGACATATTTGAAAACAAAATCAAGAATAAAATCCAATACAAGTCAAAAGAAAAAAAAATTAAATTAAATACAGAAAATTCGAAATAAATATAAAAATTCAAAAATTACTTCGATTACTTCAGCTGTTTATGACAGGAAAAGTGGTCGGTATTTTAAACACATGCGAAATGAATTAACATGCGTGGTGCCAGTATACAGTGGCGCTACCAGTCTATCCGATACCGGTACTGAATAATAACGCAAGCCATAATTTATGTCAATACGGTCGTCTCACTTGAAGATAGTTTCCTTCACAATAACTTGCAACTTTTTCCAGATTAGCGTGGCTTTCCTTCAGTCGTCGTCTACACTCCGGAATGTCAGTCTCCAGCAGCTGCATTAACTCTCCAAACCCATCCATCTCCATTAGATTTTCGCAATTTTCACCAAAAAAACAGTATCCACAACACTTCCGGACTCTCTACCGTTAATTATACGGCGAGGCTAATAGACCGCAAAAAACACTTCGCGAACGGCAGTTGCATGGCATTAGTATATCAATAACTAAAATTAAGTGAATTTTTTAACCACGTTACCCGCAATAAAAATGTGGTGCTTATGAATTTGTAATTTGAATTTTTTAAATTGTATCACATACACGGCAAAAAATTAGTATTTTTAAAAATCGGTCTGATAGTTGCATAAATAAGTCTCTTTAGCCCTCTTTGCGTTCTGTTGTTAAAAGACAGTGGTATGATTTATGGTGTTGTGGTTTCTGTTTCGTTTTTTTGATGATTTTTTTTTATTATTTTACTCGTTGATTGGCAATTTCGACATCGATATTTTGCTTCTACTTTTACTTGATATTTGGCTTTGATGGTTTTACAGTAAATATGAATGGCTCAAGAAGGGGACGAGGCGGAAGGCGTGGTAGAGGTCGAGGAGGCAGATTCAAATCCAGTGATGGATGGGAGGAGTTGGTACGTCGTTTCACAGTGGATCTGTTTTTTGGCTTTCCGGAAAGGTGCAGTGATTTGTTGCGGTCTTGATTTGGACATTTCCGGATTGACCACAAAAAAGAACGCTGTTGACCCGGAACAGATGTCGCCACGCCCGCCATTCGAATTGCATATAGCGTATATAAAGTTCTAAACAAGTGCTTTGTGCCCTACAAATTTATTTTCTCAGTAAACAATAGTGCCGGCTAACAACCTGATAAATGCATACACCTGTATGATCATCTTCACGCACAGTGAAATACACAAAACTAAGTTAATCGGTACATAACTACATATAAATGCCTTAATCTGGCACGAAACAGTCAAACTGGGTCATGTGTATACAATGCATTTGATTGGCTGACACAGTGTAACAACTCGCTCCTCCCGTGCTGTGCGGCTTTACGCACTTTTGACCCGGAATGTTTTTGGATTGACATGGGTTTTCTGGGACAATTAAAAAACGTGACACTTTCGTTCTGGAAACAATAAAAAATGACTTGGAACTGCCCAGACCTGGTCTGACCTGGTCAGATTTTCAAAAAACAGGCCCAATGTTTCACGCAACAATGAAAGGTTTTATTAGACTCATGATAACAAATCACAGTGTAATTTCAGTAGGTTTGTTCTTTTTTTCCTTTGCTCATCTGAGGTTTAATAATTCTCCTTGTCAGTCTAATTGGATTCAGCACTGACTGGGTGGGTGATAATATTTCATTTCATCTAACACTATCTCACAGGCTGCACGAGGTCCAATGTTTAAACTTCAGTTTTTGTCTTCAGTAACTTTGCAGGTGGCTGTGCTTGAGTAAGTAAATTTTTGTTTGCTTGGATTTTAGTGGTACAGTTTTATAATGTTATAACTGATCAGTAAGCTTATCAACATTTTCCTGATCGTATTTTGATTTGTTATTTTGTCATGTTTCTACTGTAACTTATGTAGTTTTGTATTTTTTGTAGGGTGGATATATGAATGCTAAGAAACAGAAGTTGGAGACGCAGTTATTATCTGCAGATATTCAGTCGTCTATACTTAAAGGCATTGCAGTCTTTGTTAATGGATATACAGGTGCCAGTATGCATTTCCACTTTGTTAACTTAGCCGAGATAGAATGTAGTATTTACTTCATTATTTGATTATGTGTTGCATTATAATTTTAGGTAAATTTTATTTATGTTATTAAAATAAAGTTATTTTTACTGTTTCTACTTTTCTAGTAAAATTTAAGAACATAGTACTTTAAGTGAATTGTAAATAAATATTGATTTGCACTCACAGAAAAAGTGACAGAATTCTTGACAGTGAATGCAAGATGAACAGCTGTAGATAAACTTGCATCAGAAGTTAATGTATGGAAGAAGATGGATCGGCATGAAAGAAGTGATATCGATACCACTTGTAGATTTTTAAGCAAATAGTAAATAAGTGATTATGAGTCAGTTAAATGTACATAGCTGTGTTGTTGGCAACATATAGCTAGTTGGAAAATGTCACTTTATGTGTCTATGCTTCTGTAGCTTTTTATTCTTTTTATTCTATTTTCTAAAAAAGTTAGAAGGATTATTTCTACTTGAAATTTTACTGGTACCATCCTGTGTATAGTTCATTGCATCTCATTTACAAAGATTACTGGATATAGTTTGCAGAATTTATTTTTTTGCTATTTAGAAAAAAAATATAAGGTACTGTACGTACTTTGTGAAAATTTCTGTTGTTGTTACTATATGACCGATTCGATGTTTGCAGTGCCACCTAGTGAAGAGATAAAGAAGCTTGTCATAGCCAATGGCGGTGCCTATCAGTACTATTATTCTGTGGCCAAAGTGACACACATCATTGCCAACAATTTACCAACAAGCAAGATCAGTCAGATTAGAGATAAGAAGATCGTGAAGCCCAACTGGATTGTCGACAGGTTATGTTGGATTTCTTAATTACTGATACTTTGATCGTCTTTTTTTATTTGTTTACTTCTATGCATAGTTGCATTTTATGTATTGTAGCGTAGAGGTTTTTTTTATCTAATATCTTAAGGAGTTAGTATGAGAAGTATTACCTAAAGTTGAAGAAAGCACTCTAGAGTTTTTTACAGTAATATAGTCGGGTATGTTAACTATCACTTCCATAGATGCTGACATGCACAACTACAGCATCATTCATTTATTGACAATTTGAAAATGGAATAGTGTGCATTTTGATTATATGTGTCGGTATTGGCTCGCAAGCTGAAAATTGTGTAGTGATCCTGATTGTCAGGTAGCTGTGTCTCTGCGTTTGTTGTCCATCACTTTGTGGGTAACTAGCAGTTGTAGAGACTTTGCATTGCAGGTTACGAGCATGTGTTGCTATGGAGCATCACCTGCCATATGGGATCACACACCTGCCACCCGACATAGGTGAATGTGTCTCCCCTTAATTCCAGCCAGATAGGCCGGTACTCGATTTACCAACCCCGGTGGGATGGAAAGTTGAGTTGACCTAGGCGGCTGGTTACATACCGAGATGGTTTACTTGCCATCAAAGTAATAACTGGGCCTGACGTAGAGTAGCTTCATTGATCGGATGAAACGCGTTACCGCTACACCATGTCGCCAACCCGTGCTCAATGTATCGTTGGTACCCTGTAAATGGTTTTGATTGATTGATTGATTGATTGATTGAAATGTGTAACATTGTGCTCAGATGAACTCTAGTAATTAGACTGATTGTTGATGTTTGTTAGCATAAGTGCCGGCAAGCTTTTGCCGTATCAGGACTATTTGCTGTACAAGCCATCCAGTTCTCTGATGACGAAGGCTTACTTTCAGCGGAGAAATAATGACGACGGCACTGAAAGTAGCAGTCGAGACGACGAAATCTCTGTGGCAACACGGGATGAAGAGTCTGACATTATTGCTAATAATCCCAATGCAAGTTGTTCACTACCGGCAGCATGTGGTGATGATGTCTTGGGGGCTGTATTGGAGATCAGTGGAGAATGTTGCGGAGAGTCAGTGTTGCAAAATACCGATCTGTCACCTGTCAAGTTATCATCTCCACGTCTTACTACAGACACAGCTAACGAGATTAGTGAAATATCCGCGTCTCACACAGACTACGACCAGATGTCGGTGGAAAATCGCAAACGTGTTTCCGAGTTTTTCAGTCATTCCCGGCTGCACCACATAGCGACCTGGGGAGCTGAATACAAGGCTTACGTTACACAGCTGCGCAGCCAGGTTATATGAATTACCTGCTTTCCTACTTAATTGCTGGTATTGTTTGACGAATGTAGAGTAGCATCATAACTACACTAACTGAACTTGCTTTGTACACAGTACACTGAAGCAGCAAAATTTCAAAACATATTCACTTTTGGAAGCCGGCCAATTATACCAGAACAGCCTACTGCAGTGCATGCATGCATGCGTGCATGTGCCATACATATTGTAGTTTATGCATATGAAATCTATTATTATTTATTATTATTTATTTGCAGTTTTGTGTACATTAGCAGAACATTTTCTTAGCTTATTAGTTTTTTAAAGGATGCTAATATGACCAAGTGATTGACTCGTAACTTTCTCACGCAATTTGTACTCATCATTTGTCATTACAGTTAATTTTTGTAAGTTTGGTCCATAAAAGTTCCACCAGTTATGCAATAAATATTTATTTTTCAGGATGATTGGCAGTTTCCTGGTCGCGATCGGCTGCGACAGAAAGCTGCTGAGAAGTTTGACGTTAATATTCATGATGACATTGAGGGGGCTTGTACCAAGGTTCAGCAGCCACGCTTCTCTAAGATCATAATGCACGTCGACATGGACTGCTTTTTTGTATCAGTTGGCCTTAGATCACGTCCACATCTACGGGGTCGGTTACAGTCTCTCATGTGTTGTTGGTCACAAAGATTAATGCTGTGTTACGTACAGTATTCTTAGCATTGTTAGCACATTATCTTGTGTCTTTATATTGTCATTCAGAATAATTGAAAATGGCACTTGGGTTGAGTAGGTTTAAATATTTGCACTGTGAAAATGTGTCAGTGGTATGCGTAAATATGTAAAATGATAATTGTGCAGAATGTGTTGGTTAATGCTTAGCAGTAATGACATTTAACTACATCGTGGGCCATAAATAAACGTGCCACTTTGTTTTTGTCCATAGCTTCGCCAATTATTGACTGATTTTTAGTTCTTTCACTGGCACACTCTGCAGACAATTTGCAATAATGTAATTATTATATATCCCACCACATGGTAAATACATTTCTACACTACCTTATGAAATATAAATGTAAGTAAAAACTAACGATTATAACTAAAATTTAGGTAAATGAAAAATGCGCTTCAGACCAACATTGCGATGAATGATTCATATGACGCTAGACCAACACAGTTTAGCATTATACAGACCATTCACTGCAATTTTGATCTGAAGTGTTTTTTTTCAATTTTACCAAAATGTTTGTTATTATCGTTATGTAATGTATGCATATTTCATTGATATTTCGCAAAGTAGTGTAGAGACGCATTTACGGTGTGGTGGGATCAGTCAGTAATTGGCGAAGATATGGACAAAAGCAAAGTGGCACGTTTTTTTGGCCCACTTTGTACACGAAAGCTTGTTTTTTCATCAGCAGCTTCGTGGGTTAAAAAAGTACACAGGGCAGGAAGTTGCAGTTTTTTGACAGACACTTCAAACTTCCAACCTAGAGGAGATTATTGGTGCTCAAAATTTTAATCTTGCTTTTAAATTTCCCCAAAATAAAGGTTTTTAGCTTCAAATTTTGTGTTGTTGAGCAAAAATTTACTGGCAAGTAGAAGATATTTTCCCAATATTGCCACTCGTCACTGGCATGACGGTACTGTTTTGCATAAAATTTATAAGTTTACTGATGGTTAGGTCTTCATCGTCATTACTGCTTTGCATGTTAGTACAGAAACTGATGTTGCAAGAAAAGTAGTTTATAATCAGTAACATCTTGTATGAGCTGAGCTAAATTTGGAACTTCATTCATGAAAAGGCTGCACATACTTACTGTGCATGATGAATTTTTACGCGCAGAATGCTTCGCGTGTCTTAGCCATCGTCTAGTTGTCTGTCTGTTTGTTTGTCTCTCCATCTGTCCATCCGTCCATTCGTCACACTCTGGCACTGTATCAAAATGGTGCAAGCTAAAATCACTAAATCTTTACCGTAGGCTGCCTCAAGGTCTCTAGTTTTTCGTGACAAAATTTCGTGCTCCTGGGTGCAGGGGTTCCCCTCAAACTAGGGCATCAAAGAGTGGTACCCCCTCTAAAAGACGTTATTTTGACCCTATTGGCTCTTCTAGTGTGAAAACGGTTGCAGATAGGTACACATGTTGCTTATCATAATTAACATCGATGACTTTGAACCCCTCCAGAAATGGTTTTGATGCAGTTTTCGCAATTTTTAGATACAGCGCACATTTCAACACTGAATTGCGATGAAATGGCTGGAGATAGACCAAGACAAAGACAAATTTTCAGCGCTAAACATATATTTCAGCAGTCCAAGTCCTGACCCCCTAGGTTCAAGGAGGCCGGCGCAGGAGGGCATGAAAGATGGCTGACTATTCATCTAAAAAGTGGTTATTTTACTGCAGTTATCTTGCGTAGCATGAAAACGGTTGCAGAGAGGCACAGACATGCTGTTTATTATAACAAGCACTGGTGACTAGCTTTTTTTGGTGTCAACATCGGTGACTTTGAATGACCTTGAACCCCAAAAATAGGGTTTTTAGTGAATTTTTTTGCGATTTTCGGCTGCAACACACATTTTAAGAGTGAACTGCATCGAAATGGCTGGAGATGGATCTAAACAATCTGTGTGTGATATTTTTAGCATAGAATGTGCATTTTTAAGAACCTAAGTTTTGATCTTTTAAATTCAAGGAGTCTTCCTTTCGGAGGCCTCATATTTAAGTTGTCTTTCAAGATGCATTAATATCTTATTGCTGTAGGCCTACACTGATTACGAAAGTGGCAGGATCACTGCTATCGCATGCCACGTGAGCTTTGCTCAAATTACTTGTCTAATTCTTTTATGTTGATTGTGTTGGCACAGTTAATAATTGTAGTTTTTGTCATATAAGTATTTCATCCAGAGAAAGCTTGTGTTTCTGTTGACGGCAGGTAAGCCTATCGCCGTCACTCATTCCCGAGGTCACGGTCCACTGCCAAAGTCTGACAACTCCGAGTCAACTGATGCATCATTTAGTTCCATGGCAGAGATTGCATCCTGTAGCTATGAAGCACGCCAGGTGACTTACTCTGCATGGAGTGCAATTTTAACAAATTTTTGTAATCCCAAAATCCCGGGATTTGGACATCGCCAATCCTGGGATTCGGGATTAGCAAAATCGGTCGGGATTCGGGATCCCGGGATTGCAGTTCCTACTCATTACCTCCGCACTTTCTGTGGCTGTCTTCCGGTCCAGTCTCAAAACATTTTGTTCGACATTTCATACCCTACCCCTTTGTGATTGAACATTGTCTGCACAGTGATGTGCATTGCTTCAGACACTAATCAAGCTTGTTTACTTACTGGTTTGCTTATTTTTCATTTTTGTAGTCGGCTTAAGAAGTGAACTGTTAGCAGGCCGAGAGTGTTAACTTCTGTGGTGGCTCTGTTATGAGTGGTGTTGTGCAATACCTTTGATATCTCGATAAGTATCGTGAGTACTGCCGTTTTGATGCCAATATTGAAGAGCTTTCGATATATCGTGGTGCCACAATACTGCCAAGTATCGTGACGATACCAGTTTCGATACTACGCAGTTTGCAATTGAATCGCTCTACTGTTGACAACTACATCTGCACACTGCATGACAGAAACAGAAAGCACATCACATTAATTCTCTAACTGATGGCGGGGCCACCCAAACATCGTGGGGCATGGGAAAACTTTACCATCCTCTCGACAGGCTTGTGGACCAACGTTTCATATAAACTTCCGGTATTGCGGTAGTATCGCGATACTTGATACCTGAGACAGTATTGTTATTGTGGCTCCAATTTCAGGTATAGCACAGTACTAGCTATAAGGATGGGTGAACAGAAGTTTCTTTACTAAACTGAATTTGATCGATCTTTTTTCAGTGTTTTGATGCCGATAGTTTAATGTTGGGCAAGGCAAATAGTTATTGCTGTAGCAATTTTCTGTTTTTATATATTTATTGACTTTCTGAGAGTTGGCGTAACTCATGTGGTGCACACATACTATACAGAACAGAGCTGGCAAATGAGGCTGTAGGCCTGCTTGTTGCATTCTCTTTTTTATTGGTTTTCGAGAACTTTATGCTTTTTGTTAACGATATTGCAGGTCTTTTAGCGGTTATATCAACATGCTGTATAGATACATTTTGCTTATTTATTTACTAACTCGCTTACTTTGCTTATGTATATCAGTCACTGTATTGTTGTGAAATTTGTGTCGTAAAATTTGCGTAAAAAATTTAGTTACTTACACATTGATTGCTGTCTGTGAAACTGTCAGTAGCTAATATGAATAGTTTGATCAGCGTGTTTGATTGATGGGCGTAGGCTGGAGTTAAGAATGGCATGCTGTTTGGTCATGCTCGTCAGCTTTGTCCAACCCTCCAGCCAATCCCGTACGACTTTGAAGCTTATCGTAGCGTATCACAGCTGCTTTATGACACTGTCGCAAGGTCGGTGGTCTCTCTAGTGTGGGAAATACTTCTTAACATTTTAGGGCTACAACCAATTAAAATTCTTTTATCGGTTAACCGATTGCATTCTTATTAACAGGGCACTTGCTGTCCTTGAAAGTCCTTGAATTTATGTCTGAAGGTTTTTGAAAATGCTTAAATTTGATTTTCTAGAACGCTGCAACTGAACAAGTGATCCGTAGTAATTGGATTCAGTGACAACTATTGATGCATTTGGTAAATTTTTTTGATAATTCCAGTTTTTGACTAATGCTTGAAGGTGTTAAATTATCGAATGTAACCTGAACCTGCTTATATATGCTTATAAAAACGCCGGTTCGATTTAATTCGGTTTTCCTTCTATATCCTTTGTATGGTTCTTGAAAGTCCTTGAATAGTCTTTGAATTTGATTTTGAAAAATGGGCGAGAACCATGTACTAAGTTTGCATTCATTCCAGTAATATGATAAATGAATAATGCATGTTAACAGCGATTGTGATTTGTTAGACTTTTGTTTTTGATTGATGTAATTGATGACGTCGTAGTACATATGTTTTGATGGTGATAACTTAATGAAAACCAGCCTGCTGACCATGCATCTGAAACAGAAAACTAACTGTATAGAATACAGAAGTAAACTTGACTACACTTTTCTATGTTAAAAACTAATGCAAGTAGGCCAGGCAGCCTAATGTCGTGAAGACATGTTGCATCATTTTTCTTAGTGGCTTTACTGCACTAACTACACGCAGTTTCAAGCATTCAGTCAATCTGGAATTTTTATAGTGGCCTAGTAATATATACTATTGCTTGGTCCAGTTAGTCCAGGAAATGATTTTAAGAGATGAGTCTTGAGACAAGAGTTTGTGCTGTTGTCGACTTAAGCAATAATTTACGTTTCTTTTTTCAGTCTTATGCATGTGTAGCTGTGTAGCTGTGCTGCTGATCTGTTAGCTACACACTGGATATAGAAGCTGTTAGTTGTGACGAACTGTTCATCGACTGTGTTGACTTGCTCGCGGACACTGCGTCATCGCCTCTCGAGTTTGCTTCACTTCTGAGAGACAAAATTTATGACAAGACAGGATGCACGGCGTCCGTTGGCATAGGTTAGTCGTTATCTTGTATTTTAATCATTTCTACTTGCTACTACACGTCCACAAACTTGCATGTGTTTGGAAATTTGTAACTCATCAGAGAAAAGTCAGAGAATTGACCAAAAGTTGGGGAACGAATTGCACGAGGAAACTTTTTCGAGGGAGAACTGTTTATTGTTAACTTTGCATTTTTGGCAACACTGATGTTTTGTTACAGATTTGCAGCGTAACCGTTTAGAGTTTGCACATTTTCTGTTATTTGGGATATAAACAGGCAGACTTAAAAATTGTAACTTGTTTCTTCATGTGGTACTCTGTTGATTTGATTGTTTTTTTCGAGTAGATTAGATCCGACTGTTGTCTGGTAGGTGCGAACGTGCTGCAAGCTCGCATGGCGACACGGACCGCTAAACCCAATGGTCAGTTCTGGCTCAGACCTGATGATGTTGCAAACTTCATGCTTGACAAGAAAGTCACCGATCTGCCAGGTTCTGTATTCTTTTGTAATTCATTTCATCCCATTTGCTGTCAGTGATTGTTTTCGTTGTGGAGTCTTATCCATACAGCACAACAATATGCTTTCTGATATTCATAGAGCCAGTTGTTTCCAGTGTCACTGGAAAGTCATGGGTCCTGTTGAGTGAGCTGTACTTGTTAATATTTATCTCCGCCAAGTGTGAACGTAGTGAACATTGGAGGAGATTAAGAGATTGGCCGTTCTGTTTGTCTTTCCGTTGTTTCTTCTGTCTACATGATGACTCATAATGGCAATGACGTCATTGCACCAACAGTGCAAGCAGCAACGCCGGCTGTTACTTTTCCCTCCCTCTGCAGCAAAGCAGCTTTTTTCTCCTTTTCCTTTCCTTGTTGTAGTAGTATTAGTAGTAGTAGTAATGTTTAAATCACTTCACTTGGCGGAGATGTGCACTCTCACGAGCGCCTTATACTTTATCGTTGTTTCTCTTTCTCACAGTTGCAATCATTCATTTATTGAGTTTGTTGATTTATTCATCTGTTTGTTTTTTAAAGTTGAAGGTACTCAATTTGCTAGGGCTAAAATATTGATATGATACAATACTGTATAGAATTTGCCCTTGAAAGCTGACAGACAAACAGTCAGTTTAATCTAGACCAAAGAAAGATAATATCTGGAATGGCAGCAGTGCAGACTCGGACATTAGGAACGTGTCTGCCTGGCAGTCTGCATCGGATTGTTAGATGGTGATGGACAGGCATTGGAATAAGAAAGTGGTTTCTCAACAGCTGGATATTTTTGATGTTGGATATTCATTCCTCTGATTCATTTAGAGCGCGTTGCACCAACGTCGTTCAACTTTGAACCTGGGTCAAATCTGAATTTGAACTTAGTTCAGGCGTAAATTGCGTTGCACCAAAGCGGTTCAAGCGATGATCTCCGTTCAATTCTGAACTGCCATCTGACCACCGATCAAATTTTGATCTCGGTTCAACTCGCGGTTACGCATGCGCACTAGCCAATAAATTTTTTCCGAGATAAAAAATTGTCCGA
>Ga0056128_1007986_pt1 | contig 13363 bp, 5 predicted proteins | sample WorMetLIZISLAND2_FD_71113 | JGI IMG/M metagenome (GOLD analysis project Ga0056128, IMG submission 71113) | Marine gutless worms symbiont microbial communities from Max Planck institute for Marine Microbiology, Germany - Olavius geniculatus... ... | reverse complement strand
TCCACGAACAATTTTATAACACATTATTAAGTCCTGATTAAGGCGCCTTCTTTCTAAAGACTGTAATTTCAGATACTGCAAACGAGCTGCATAGGTCATTTTACTTAGACCAAACAACCTGAAGGTGAAACTCCTTTGGACCTTTTCTAGTTTTTCTATTTGAGCATGACTAACTGGTGACCACACAGGAGATGCATATTCGACAAGAGGTCTTACATAAATTTTGAAGGCTCGAATTAAAACAAATGGATCTCTAGGTGCTGTCATCCGACTAGGTAAACGAAAACGCATCAAAGTGAACAGGCCTATTCGCGAGTACAAGATATGTGACGTACATAGTTTGTTTTGCTTGAAAATGTTTTTGTTGACCTATCGTAACGATATTTAAAGAGAAAAATCTGCCAATAACTTGACAAACGAACCCTCGAGTTTGTCGACCTCTTTCTGCAGCATTTGTACGTTGTTCTCCGCATCGCTGACGCGTGTCTCTGCCTGCCACACGCAGTGCACAGTAACAACAATAACTATAATCGACCGGAGCTCGCAAACTTTCACCGACAATGGTGCTGCCACCTGGCGAAGATGATGCAGTCTCAGTTTTGGTCATCTTCTAATAATAAAGCATTATTTATGTCGCATCAGTCTCAGGCATAGGCTGCTAGTGTCTAGTGTCTGCGATCATTATCGCCATTTTATTGCAAAAGTACACGAGTTTGTATGAAAGCACGAGGTAAAAGAAAACTGAAACTCGAATGTAAGCAATGTAATCTGTGATTTATTTTTTTTCTTAGTAATAGAACTTAAAACCAAAACGATTACGAAAATAACCACAAAAAATTACCCACGCATCATTTTACCATGGAGTAGTGTTCAGATTTTAAAGGAAGCTTTAAAACTAAACAAAATGGTATAATTGGTGTGTCTGATGTAATGTTTAAAATCATAAGATACCACCAACGACGTTAACACGCGCTGCTCATCTCAGCACTTTCAGGTTCTAGCTGGCAGTTTTTTTTTCTTTAATCGTGATTATTGGCTAATTATGTTGCAAACACTAATGCCTGAGAATACACAAATAAAGCAGAGAATAAGCGACGCAATTGCTAGTATAAAGTACGTACATCTTTGAGTCGCTCGGTAAGGTCACGAATCTTCTCTTCGTATTCTTCTTCGCGTTGAGCCGCCTACAGACATATCAGCACGTTCTTCATTAACCATTGTGCTCGCTACGTTTACGCTTCACGCCAAAAGTCGTTCTGTTCTCTATTACCAATAAATAAACAGTGGGTCTTGCAGAGTGCAGTGTTTTAACACTGACCTCCTGTTCGGAGATTTCTAGAGACTTCATGTTGTTGCCGACGACCTTCAGCTCCTCTTCCAGTTCCAAGATCTTGCTGCAATTCAACGCAAAGTCCAGTCATACATTAAATTTCTCGTCAGTCCACAAATATGATATACACAAACAACTAGACGTAGCAGTTTAAAACACGTAGGCCTACTGTCAGCGGTGGCTTTAAAGCCGAAACTAATAAAATAATAATACCAGTAATACTAATAAAATAATAGAAATTTAAGCTGAAAAAAATAAAACTTTTTATGATAAAACGTCAACAGTAACAAAATGTTGTAATGTTTTTTATTTGTGTTATAAGTACATAGTTACAACGCATCGTTCCGACGTGTTGCAGGTTGAAAGAACGATAAGTCACCCGCACGCCGCCAAAACAGGAAATCAACAACAAAAAATAAAATAGGCCTAAAACCAAAAGTTCTTCGTAATTGGCTTGAACCTACAAGGAAAGCTTTGTATTTCACACTTTTCAACGATTTTTATAACAAGCTTATCTAAATCAAAGCTTTTAAAGAAAATGTTTCTGTTTATGCCACACACAGGTAGTTACTCAGAAATAAGAACTTACGCCTCTGCAGCTTCCAGTCCGGCTTCAGCTCTTGACAAGTCGACCTCAGTTATCCCCAACTTACGAGAAGCCTGCACATTTTAACAGCATTTTTATCTGAACTACCAGTAACAAAAAAACAGCTAAGTTAACGGCAAAATCCGACATATTGTTCTGAATATAGCTTACGACACTTTGCTTGGCTCGTAATAACAATTATTAACTACGTCAATATGTCACGACCAAATTACAGATTTGGCGAAGAGAGCAATTCAATATTTTACACAGCGCTACGTCAGAAAATTTTTTCATATGCGTATTTTAGTGGTTGGCTCTCTTGTGAAACAGTCACACTTTAACTTGAATTAATACTATTAATTTGATGTTTATCAGCAAAACTCATGCTACTCGTATAGACTACTTGTGCACAGTTATTACTCAATTACAGAATATATTACAGTACATTCAGACGAAGGCTGACCTCCTCAAACTTGCGATCTGATTCTTCTCCAAGCAATATTGTTTCTTCCAGTTCCTTTTCGAGTTGTGAAATTCGTTCCTCATCGGTGATGTTGCGGTTCTCCAGCACTTTCCTCCCTCTGTGTACAACAGCCAAGTGAATAAATACATCAGTATAGTCCTTCAAAAGCTTCTATAACTCTGCAAACAGCTAAAAAAAAATTTAAGCTACAAAAATTTCATTATGCGGCTGTCCATCTAGCTATGCACTGTACTGCACAACCTAGTCTAATTCGAATCCTAACTTTCACTGATTGAGCTAAAATTTGGCACGCCTGCCCTGGAGAATGGTCACGCAATTTTTCGTTTTACCAGTTTTTTTGTAACTCAGTTAGGAGCTCGTACGGTACCGTACAATCAGACAGACAGACCGACGGACAGACGAACGGATATCGCAAGACCGGCAATGCGGTCTATTAGGACGGACCCACAATAAGTAAAGCTGTCGAATTAGCATGTTAACTAACTTACCGCATTAACGCGTTTAAAATATTAACTTTGCCAAAAAAATTAACGCACACACATAAATTTTATGAATAGTAAAAGTTCTCCACCAAGCCTATTCAGTTAAACTGCGGTTATTTAACAATTGTGTAATATTCGAGTAATTATTATGCTGTCGTTCCATCACTACTATAGTAATTTTCAGTTGACAAATATGAAATGGATTTCTAATATTTTCTAAATTTCTATGTTGGTGATGACGTAATTTATTGTATGTTGGCAAGTATGACAGTAGTCGCATCTTGTAAATAAAACGTGTAGTCGTACGCTGACTGCAACACACAACATGAAATGTCCTGTCGAATTGATGCATTAATTAGCTCGTTATCGTGCAAATGAAAAAAAATTAAAACTCCGACAGCAGTAAAAATAACTACACCGTGGTCCATAAAAACGCACCACTTTTATTTTTTGGAATAGCTTCGTAAAACTTTGGCCGACTCTAATGATTTTTGGCACACGACATCAAAAAAGAACTTGACGCAAAGGACTGTAGTTTTAGTCACATCACTTAGATACTGTTGCTACACTACCTTTTGAAATGCAGAAGACATAGTTTGGCCATTTACAACAATGAATTCATACTGGATAGCGCATGCTTTGGCTCAGAAATGATTAACTGAAAAGTGACAAACACGATTGGCAACTATTGTATCTCAAAAAGTCTCACGTGTCACATCACATCCTCTTTATTACAGCATGTGCTCAAAATGTCTTCCTCCAGCGCGAATGCAAGTGGCAAACGTTGACATCACTCGCAAACAATAGGCTCAACAACCTGCATTTCACAATGTAGTGTAGCGACAGTGTAATAATGACGAGGTGGCCAAAAGTATACTGGTTTGCGTCAAGTTTCTTCCTAATGTTGCAGGTCAAAGATTATGAAAATCGGCCAATGCTGCTCGGAGCTATTCAAAAAATAAAAGTGGCACGTTTTTATAGACCACGGTGTATAGCCAAGAATAACCTCTCGCTTTCGTCGGCCGCTTTTGAAGCCTCCTCGAGCTTCTCGGTGGCCGCCTGCAGCCGGTTTTCTGTGCCTTCAAACTCTTCCTCAAGACTGCGTACTTTCTTCGTCAACGTCTGCACCTCACCTTCCGCCTACCAGCCGACACAACGAACACAGTGACTGTTAATGAGTTAGATTGGTAATTAACAGTAGGCCTACTGTACCATACACAACAACAACAGCACGCGGCTACGGCGGATATGACAAAAGCAATCGGACACACGATAAATATCATAGGCCTACGAAAGGTTTTCTCCAAAGTTTTCCTTTGAAATGTATGCACATTGAACATTCATACGCAGCCGGACTACAGGCTGCTAATAATAACGGGACAATTGCGTAGAACGACTTTTTTTACAGCGGTCGGCGGAAACGCACAATGTTTGTTTATAAATAGGCTTACAAGTGCAAGCATCAGGTAAACGAGTCTCGACATACGAGGTCCAGAGAAACTGCATTCGGGCTGCGAACGCCACGCGGTCTGTACGCAACCAGCGCTTTTTATCTCGTTAGTACTCAAAAGCGGGTTATCTACTGTATATTTAGCCTATTCCACAGCTACCGACGTCATGGCGTATACATAGGGGCCTTCCACAGCCATGATAACTTTGCGACGGCAGTAGATTATTGCAGCGACAATTTGACACATTGATCTGAATACTTCAATTTAGTCGGCATCCTTACAGACATTTTTAGCCAACCGTACTTACGTAACGGTCGAGCTTATGTACGAGTTGTCGTCTGTCTGTCCGTTTGTCTGTCCGTCTGTTACGAATGTATTAGGCTAAACGGTAAGTCGAAGGGAGTCGGCGATGGTAGTATCGGATAGGGCGCTGGCGACTTCCTATAGGCTCTCAATAGTAATCATGTTTTTATCTGCAGCGGTTTTGCCGCAATTTTCAATGGAAAGTTTTAAGCTATAAGTGGCCGTATCTCGGAAGCGGTGAGAAATAGGGCCAATGTTACTATTAATCACTAATAGGACGTGGCATATTGGCTTTCAAATGACATGAAAATCATTGTCCGTGGATGACCTTGAAGGTCACTGACAACCAGTACAATCGGCTATCCCAGCGACAGCTGAGCTTCTTGTCTATTGTTCGCGTATGCCACCACGTCTTATCTTCAACATGCATTCGAGTGCTTTGCAAAAATGCTTTGCACGATTTGCACAACTGTCAAAACTCAAAAGTATAGCACCAGCAGCGGCCGGTCGTCGTTATATCGACAGTCTATGCCGCTCGGCAACTTATACCACGTAAAGGACCTTGCGATCGTGCAAGACGGCCAGAGTCGGTTGTGACTAACTCGCAGCCACGTACCGTAGACTGTCGAGCGGTTTCCATATCGACGTCTGCAGCTGAGCAGCTGGCTAATCAGCAGCAGCAGCAGAAAGCCAGCCGGGGTGCAGCAGCTGGACGTCAGTCAGTCAGCTGGCCGTTCGGCATACATCGAGTCTGTAGGAATTCACCGGTAGCGCTATATCACTAACTTGAGTGACGTCCGTATATAACCTCACTCACTTTTCCTCGCTTTTCAGCCATCGTTCGACCTCCATCGATTCTTATCCATCCCACTCTGCCATTACGGCGCTATGAATTTGGGACATCAACAGATTCGGCTACTACTAGTCTACGTGCTGAATTATCTTGGCCGAAAAAAAACACAATTCACCTTTCTAACGATCTCGATTGATTAAATCGTTTATTATGTTTGGCAGCATATGCTGGATATATAAACACTGGCTACATAAAAGTTTACAATAAAACACAATACCGTGCACAATTACGAAATAAATCTAAAAGTCAATAAAATCGTCATCAAAATCGTCATCAATGTCCATCGGAAAAGTGCGCAGCGCATATATGACAAACGATTTCTTAAATTTCTCAGTACATGCAAAAGGAATACAATACTGAGACAGATTTCTTAGTCTAGAGAGTATATTTTCGTTGCGTTTTTCAGAAATAAGGTGATGAATACATGAGTCCGGACGATCTCAAAATAATGTCAGCATTAATTTCAGTCTCATTTTTGTCGTGAATTATTTTACGACAGGAAGCTATGTGTGCACATTGTTTTGTATATTTCAACGAGTTTTACTGAATTTACTCGATCCAGTCTAAGGTAAACATTCCCAAATTTCACGTGTAATGTGGGTAGAACACAATGGTTGACCAGAAGCAATTTGGAATGATGGCGCGTCGTAGCGGTAGCACGGTAACGCGTTTCATCCAATCAACGAAGTTAGTCTACGCCGGGCCAGGTTAGTACTTGGATGGGTGACTGTCTGCGGGCATGTAAACCATCATAAGCGGATCCAGGAGTTGAAGTTGGGGAGGGGCATGTCGAACGCCAAATGCGCGAGCCGAGTCGAGGCGCCTTCGGGGTAAGTCGTGGGGAGGGGGTATCCCCCTCCCCACTGGAAGAGGGTTCTAAGGAGGAGGCAGTCACGGAAATTTTTTGGTGATTTTAGGGTCAAAATGGCGTGTTTTCGTGGACGCTTGGTGCAATGTTTTTTTCTATGACCAAAACAGTTACAGAAATACAGCAGGAATGGAAGGACTGCCATGGAGTTTGACTTGCATGCGATAGAGAGCGTTATACAGGGGCGTCTATCCCTCTAAGTCCTTGGAGCAAGTTACCCTCCCCCCTAACTGAAAATGAGGGTCGCAGGTGTCGACGGAGTGGGGAATGGGAGAGGGTATCTCCCTCCCCAGCCAACTAGGGGATCTGGAGTAGCGTCGTGAGCTAACCCAGCGCAGTCCAGGGCGGAGCCCGGGTGAAAAACAAATTTGGTGCATTCTAAGCGTCACAGAACACTTCTGCTTGTAAGATATCGTAAATATGTCACCGATGCAGAATAATAATAATATTCAACTTCCCCCCTAATTTCCCAAAAAACCTATCCTCTATTTTTTCTTGGAGCAAAATTTGTTCCGAGGTTTATATTGTGTAGACGCCCCTGGCGTTATCTATTGATTATTGTCTCTTATGTTGGCGTAAGTAACAATAATCAATAAATAACGCCAGAAATTGAAATACCAAGAGGCGAACTGACCTCAAAGGGCTACAAAAATGAGGCCGAAAACAAAGGTGGACTTCCTGGAGAGCGGCCGGTCGCCGAGGCGCAGTCCCGGAAGCAAACGCTTTTTTGGGCATGAAAACCCCCTAAAATGCATATATTGAATATAAATTTTATTAACTTTACTGCACAAGTTTATAATGCACTGCATGTGCTAGGCGAAAAAGGGCGACTTTTGGCATCTTGGGGGCATGACTCTTTTCCATTCAAATCCGCCTATGTAAACAACCTCGGTATGTAATCAGCCGCCTAGGTCAACTCAGGCTTCCATCTGTCCGGGGTAGGTAAGTCGAGTACGAGCCTATCTGGTTGGGGTTCCGGTGGAGCGGGCGCATTCACCTGTGTCAGGTTGCAGGTAACACTGTGTGATCCTATACGGCAGGTGACGCTCCGTAGCTCTGAGATAAGCTTCCCGTAAAGAGCTAACTTTCAACAAACAACTTGCGATAGCTTTGAAAAAGAGCAAAATACGGCGATAATTACTATGGGTTGTCTGCCAAGCTGTAATACAGTATATACGAGTTCTCGATTGCCGGTGAAAATTTTAATGACTTCGAATAACCTTAAGCGTGATTCAAAGTTATCGCCATCTCCGCATGGGCGGCGCTAAAAATCTGAAGCTAGAGGGGCAACGGGGGGCAAGGGCCAGGGCACAGGGGAGCAATAAATTTTTTGTGTGTGGCCCAAATGTCGACCTTATTCAGTTGTTGTGTGCATGAAAATAATGTAGGGGGATGAGGGGGAAGGGGGCGAAGCCCCCTTTGAAACTGAAACATTTTAAATTTTTGGACGTGCAATGAAAGCCACAAATTTGCTTGCTTTTTAATATTTGGAAAAAAAACTCACAAATATCTGTGTTTTCTTGCAAAATGACGTTTAATAATTCACACCTTGGCAGGGCACTTAATCATCAACATTTTTCCTTGAGGGGCAGCTGGGGCAAGGGGAGGGTACGGGGGAGCTGACCCTGCCCCCTTCTGGCGCCGCCCATGCATCTCCGCGGCGTAATGCAACGTATAGCACCTAAATTACACGGATAACTAGTCGAGGTCTTCTCTTTTTATAGCCTCCAGCGTCAGCGATTTACTCCAGCAAAACGTCATCGAATTGTTACGAAAATTACCACTACTCTACGTACGCTTGTGGCCGCAACAACATTCGTTACAGGAATAGCGGTACATACTAATGCCAGCAAAATTTAGTTACCACAGCATCGCGCAAACTCTCTGCGACAGCTACTAATAAAAGACAACGAATGATAATGTTATCTTCAAACTGCCAGGAAGTTCGCACAGCGTTTTGTCGTCGAGACCACGGTCTATTTTACGTTACTATAAATTGTGAACAAGAACCAGATTCCTTCCCACATCAGAAACCTTCATTTTGCTCCGGCTTATCGCAACTCTTAGACATTGTAAAGCACTGTCAAGTCTTCATCGACGAAGTTAGAGCACTATAAAATTTATGATAAAAGATATTATGAGTATGAAGCATTATTCTTACGTTGCTGAGATTTTTGTTGGCGTCTTCGAGTTTTTCGTTGGTTTCTGTTAGCTGCGTCTTGGCCTGCTCGAGGTCTGTCTCGAGATGCGTTATCCTCTTCTGCAGCGTCTGAATCTCCTCTCCGTGCTGCAACGCAACATCACACGCCCGTACAATATATTCATACGATTGTAGCTAAACGAACAATGAATTTATGTTAGGCCTAATAAGTAGATAAGTCAAGGCTCATATCGATTGATTCCTTCTGGAAATTTTGTGATGAAGCGTTATTGAAGTTTTTGCATGTTTTAAAACTGTTGAGGAAAGGTGACTTTTGACATTTTGTTAAAGTTGCAACGAAAATCTAATAAACAGCCAAAAGCGAAAATCTCATCATTATAGGTTGACAGTATTCGTGTGTGGACCTGCATTATGCACGAAATTTAACAGAAAATGGGACTGACAGCGAAACAACATATGATACGGATGCTGATCGCACGCTGCGTAAATTCGCTACAGTAAACAGTGCGGCTAATGAATGGTAAAACATTCTCACAAGTTCCGCATACACAATTCATCAAAAGGCCGCCTGATGAGAAGACGAAAAGAATTCCTTCCACAGACTTTTACCACATACTTCTCACTGAGAACCGTACGTAGCGTCATTCAGCGGGATTTCCGGTCGCTCCATGCACAAGGCCGTTCGTTCTTCCTACTGAGCTGTCTATAGCTTTCTTGCTTTTTTCCACAGGAAGGTGGACACGGAAGCGACGAGGAAAATGAATGGGCGAACGAGTATATGTACGCAGCCAGACTGGCAAAAGTCGTAGATGAGCTAGGCAGTAGAGATGGACGAAATAGCAGACCAAATTCAACAGCATTCGATATTCGATATCGATATGAACAATAATTACAGTAAACAGTGTGCATTTGCAAAGCAATAAACTCATAAATGCTGAGTTATTGTTGATACAAACAATTCATGTCAAATATCTGCATTCTAAGTTATCATAGCCTATTATTAAATGACGCCACCACAACCTAGTTATTCGTCATCCGATGTAGGCCTAAATAAGTTCTGTCTTGAGCGAAAATAAACCTGTAGATTGTAAACTAAGGTTCCGAAAGTATATGAGAATGTTTTGAAATAAATAAGAAAACATAATCTCTAAATACTTAACAGCAAGTATTAATATTGTTCAATATCTGGTACGTGTTTTGCAGTTTGTGTGGCTACGTTGTTAAAAAGGGTGCCACTTTATAAACCGACGTCACGCGGCACACTATGTCTACGTCATTCGTTGAATGAGATTCCTGCTGCTGCTGCTGGATGCTTAGAGCGTACATCAAGTTTTCAGCAGCCGCGAAGAATGCGCGCATCAATGTGTTACCGGTGCCAGTGTGTGGCGCGCCACTCACGTCAGTGGCAGCAGCAACTCTGCTAGCTATAAGCTTAGCATCTGGTCGCCCGTATACGTCATTTCTCGACCTACGTCTATAGGCAACACTAGTCTCCAAAAGCACTTTAACGTAGACTTAGTAACCCAACGGTAACGAAGATTTATATTTACGACGGCAACGGTGAAAAGTGGTGGAAACGACTATGCCCTGCACTGTTGCTGCGGTCAGAAAGAAAGTGTAGACCCGAAACCTCAACAGCAGCAAAATGGCATTCCGTGTATGAATACAACTTACTAACCATACGAATCGCTTTTCACGAAAAGGTCTTCAGCTGAGCGAAGTATTATATAAACACACGTCGGTGATTTGGGTCTAATATAGTGCAGCAAAAAAGCAATTTTCTTTCCGTAACTAGGCCTAGGGTCTATGGCATGATGTGTCGGCAAAAAACATTAGCGCGAAGTCTGATGTTGCACAGAACATCCTGATTTCTTACACTTCATCAGTGTAACAAGTTTGTCGACCACGCAGAAAAGTCTGCGTTTGTACTCAACTATGTCACGAGATGCGGCAAATTCTATCGGGGCATCGTATTGAGGCGCCTTAGGCGTAGAGAATCGAGACGCCGAAAGTGTGGCTGGCTACGCCAGTTGTCACGCACGACAGCGATGGTATAAATATGTAGCAATTTTGTACGAATTCAAGTTATTCAGAACGTTATGGTGTGATGATCGACAAAACTTTACATGCGAAAACGCAACGTTACAAAAAATCTATCATTGTTACGAGCTGATGATCTTATTCATGAACAGTTAATTCTAGATATTATTGAAAGCTGGGGCAAAAGCGGGGCAAAATCATATAAACTAGGCCGATATGTTTGCCCCAGTTGTTGTGCACATACGGGCTACTGCGCCATTTTTCCCGTTCCCCATCTAGTATAATTATGCAATGGTCTGCCTAGCTATGCACATACTTATTTTGAATTTCAATTAGAAGTTCATCTTTTCAACATCGCACTGACCATTCGAACCGTGTTCACTCGAGTCGATATGTAACGATTCTCTTGAGGTGTTCAGCTTTAAATGTGTTGATCTTTTTGAGTTCAATGTTTGAAATTTAGACTAAAATTGGCCCAACGCTTACACCTGCCAACAGGAACGTACCCATCAATTTTGGTTTTTCTATTTCTTTCTCTTTTCAAGTTGTCCCTCGTCCTCCAGTAGACAACATTCTGACATTGATGACTGTCTGGATCGGGATAAGAGGGAAGAGCTAGTACTGCCATTTCTCTTAGTTACATACGCACAATTAATATTAGCAGTTCTTACAATTTTAGGTTTAGGTTGTTTTTAGATTGTTTTTTTTGTGTTTCACAAAGGTTATATTTCGTGTGAAGGTTTAAGGTTAAACTTTTTGTTCCGTTATTATGCGTACGTGCACTGCCTGGAAAGGCCGTCCCCGAAATGACCTATATTGTACGTGTCGGGCGGGATGTTAAATCCTACTCACTCATGCACTCATGAGTTGGAGACAGATGGACAGACGGACATGTAAGACTTGTCATGCGGCGCAAGACGGCCGAGCTAACTCGGGGAGGTTCTACATGCAATTCCATTATTAGCAGTACGATATTTCCGAAAGGATTTGCACTTTATTTGAACAACAAAGAACTGCAATTATGAAAGAATCGAGAAGAGCCTGTGCAGTTTACGTGGGAGAGTAAACTGTTCACTGCTGTTTTCCCCACTTGTTTGTAATTTGTTGGCCTACCTTAAAAGGCAGACCAACAGATGCAAAAAGCCAGTCCGTGTTTATCACAGCATATCGCAATTTAGCTTCTATTGAGACGATCTGGAGCGCGATTGATTGAATCAGCAGCCAGACAAACCTGCTCGAAGACGGTTTTCTGCTCGTTGAGTTTTTGCTCAAGCTGGTCGGCTTTGTCGAACGCGTTTTCCTTCTCCAGTTTCATCGCCTGCATCTTCTTCTTGATCGCGTCCATCGTGTTGACCGCCATCTTGGCTGCTGAAGCTGCTGAGTCTACGCCGAAGAAGAAGACTTGGACCTTAGATCGCTAAACCTAAACCCACTGCAGTAAGTGTTTGACTTGCGGCAAGCGATTCTTCGGCAGCGGCAGAAAGTCGACTGTAGCGGTGCAGAAGGCGAGTCAGCTGCGGATGTGGGCGAGCAGCGTGGAGGGATGGATGAAGGGGAGAAAGCGGAACCACGAGGAGCCGAAAAGCCAGTCTGTGTGGTAGGCCTTGCAGGGCGCTCCGCCGTTTATAGCCCCGAGTGGCCGAGTCGCCACGCTATACGGCCAGCAATGTGCTACCGCGGTGTTTGTGTTGTATACACTCTATGCTTCTGATGTTTGCCTGGAGACCCACACAGAATAACACCTTCTCAGTTCTCGCTGCCCACTTTTTGTCGTATCAGCGACGTAAACATTGATCACGTAGTACGACGTTGGCCCAGTTAATTAGCACGCCTGCAATTACAGCTCGCTGGCGTTGATCGTTTTTATCCCAGTCAACGAATAAGGACGGAAAATAGGTCTACAAGAGTACCGATGCCCACATCAAGCAAGGCGTGCCAAGAAAAATCAAGGCCACTGGCTGCGCTGGTGCGGTAAAATTTTTTGGCATAACAAAACCGATCCCACTAATTCTGCGTGTCACAAGACGTTTACCGCGAGATGCATTGATGCATTTGTGCATTTCTAGCGTGTTATTGCTATGTTGTTATCTGTCTGTTCGTCTGTCCGTTAGCTTGAGATGTTCCTGAATTTATTGTCTCGCGCCTGCTATATAGCAACTCTTATTATCACACAAAGTGTCTGTATCCGACCGACTCTGCGTCCGACGGATTGATCGACGACGCATGTCTGTCCATCCGCAGCACGGCTATTGTACACAGAGCAGTCGTGTCGCGAGCGGCGTTGTCTATTGACTTGTCCGAAATTTGGTTGTATGCAAAGTTCGACTTCAGTTGCAATATGCATAAGAAGCGAGTGATCTGTTCCAGAAGTTTGGTTTAGAAAACAATATCAAAATTTGCGATTAATTCAGTGAACTGGGAACAAAATTGTGAACGAATAACAGAAGTACTTATTCTGTCTTTAGTTCTGATATTCAATAATCAACTGTCGCTGTCACGGAAAGGCTGCCCCGCACTGAATTGAACACTGCGGCCTTCGAATATAGAATTCGTTTGGACTTTTTGAGTGCATTGATTACAGTTTACATCTTTATTGTAGGCCTACAACGAGTATATCATAATCAACGACGCACTACAAATACAATCCGCAAGGGGTTTTCAGAAGTTGGTGATAATTATATAGTCGAGTAAGTTTTAAGTTTTTATAATCACACTCACACGGTAGTGTGAGTGTTGTAAGGACGACCTTCAAAGTATATGGGAAAGTGCAAACTTTGACCCTCAGCCAACCAAAAACCCCTGAAC
>Ga0056128_1007985_pt1 | contig 13364 bp, 7 predicted proteins | sample WorMetLIZISLAND2_FD_71113 | JGI IMG/M metagenome (GOLD analysis project Ga0056128, IMG submission 71113) | Marine gutless worms symbiont microbial communities from Max Planck institute for Marine Microbiology, Germany - Olavius geniculatus... ... | reverse complement strand
CGAGATGGTTTACCTGCCCACAGGCAGTCACCCATCGCAGTATTAACCGGGCCTGGCGTACAGTAACTTCGCTGATCGGATCAGACGCGTTACCACTACACCACGCCTACCGCCCAATTTGTGGCGGGTCACGTGGCGCCCTACCGTAATTTCCAAAGAATCCAGGAAATCCCTAAATTGTCACGGTGCGGCATCAAAAGCGGCGGTACCGTATAATATGCCGTCTTCCTTGTCAAGAACGTGAACGTGTCATACATACTCGAGTCGCAGCTGTTCTGTCGTTGTAAGAGCCTGCCTATCAGCCCGCTAATGACTCGACACGTGCTCAATTATTCATGCAAATCGCCAGCGACAGAATATTGCTCGTCATCGGTCGCTACGCTGCCGTCGCTTCGATGTTGAACGTATATAATGCTTTGACTCGTGCTGGCTATTGCCGATATACATGCATTCTTTATTTTTTCATCGACTATCCAGGGACCGCATTAATGTACGTGTAGATGGTGTGGTGACAGTGGTGTATACCTGTTTATGGCTCAGAAACAGGGACGCTAGGAAAATAATATATGAAACGTCTACAAGCTTTCGAGATGTGGATTTGGCGCAAAATGGAGAAGATCAGCTGAACAGCACATGTGTCAAATGAAGAAGTCTTGAGTCTGGTGCAAAAACTACGTTATTTGGTCAGCATTATCAAGCAACGCCGAGCCAACTGGATAGGACATGCTCTAAGACATCACTGTCTTCTGAATACTGTACTAAAGGCGAAAATCGAAGGAAAAATACACGGGTAAGCCAAGAAGAAAGAAGATGCTGAATTATACTTTGACATCGAGCAAGAAGGTAAAAATGAACTGAAAAGCTTAACTGAATGGCATCGTCATCAACTAAATCTGCCTACAGCAGAGCACACAACAAGTGTTGCAAATGTTGTGGGCCTCACGTCGCTGGGTCTTAAAGTTAATTCGTCTTGTTGTCGTTTCTCACGGCATGCTTTGATTGTGAATACGGAATTTTATTCCAAACTCATTGAACACGGACTAATTAGAATTCATTGAGCTTACATCACTGGCTAAGCTGATTGTAGTGAAGTCAACATCGATTGGTTACTGATCGTTGTCGAATATTCGTTAAAATACGATGAATGATCGCGGTACAAGCAAACAGGTGTTGCGGCTTGCGTCGGGCGGGTCACGTTCTCGCGGCGCGCGAGATTTACTCCGAGACGTGACGTGACAACTCTGGACGACAGCGCAGCAGCAGCAGCAGTGTATACGTAGTGGACTGACTGTGCGCTTTGATGCGATCAATAGAGACTGACTGAGTCTGACTGCGACTGGCCGACGAAACACGTGTTTAATGTAGACAGACAGACAGACTGACGGACGGACGGACGGACGGACGGTGGAACACACAGGTTACATCAGGCGACAGCTCGATTTCGCTTTGTCAGGATTGTATGACTTCTTGGGTGGTCTTACGCCACTCAGGTTGCGGACACGTTGTCTGGTTTCTTGAGGCGGCGGGTCTTACGTAGTAAATATGGACGTTATTCAAAACAATTGGCGAAAATACTCTATAGTTCAAATTACTGCAGCTAAAACGGTTTTTTGCAGCATCAGGTGTGAAATATTTATAGAGTTGGAGTTCACTGCTACGCGCATAATCAAATAATAGCAGCAACATGGGCATAAAAGCGTCGATGCTAACTGTCGGTCTATTGACGCCGTTTGTTCCCCCCTCTCAGAACTGCCTTACTATCCAAGGTGTTCGCAGTCAAAGAACAGTAGAAACCACCAAAGCCGTCTGTCACTGAGTTGACAGCACTGCAGTGCAGAACCAAAACCAATACGAATGGCGGTGCGTCGTCGTCGGTTCAATAGCGGCCTCCCGTCACTGCGGCACTAGTCAATGATGTCCAGAAATAGCAGTCGTCGTTTCTAAACCTGTCTCCTCTGGCGCCCGTGAACCCATCGCCGCAGTACTGGTGGCTTGCTGGCATAACGCTCAGGGTGTCGGGCGTGCGATCAAGAGATCGTGAATTCGACTTCTGGCCAGGTCTTCTGTTGAGTGATTACCATATGATGGGACAGGCACTGTCAGGCAGACCATCTTGGTATTATGACCGACAACCAAGGTCAACGGGATATGTAAATCGAGTACCGGCGTGCCTGGCTAGGGTTAACATGGGGCGTTTAATGAAACTGTCGAAAATTGGAAACAATGTAGAAAGCAGAATGTTATCAAGTAGGTCAATAAACTATAAACCCGCAAGCAGTAGGCCAATACGCGGATAAAAACATTGTTGTCGCAGATTGTTTTACTGTCAAAATAAAGCAAATAAAACGATCAAATATCTGACATATGGTAACATTTTTAAAAAAAATTTCTCTTTACACTATTAGCGAGGCAGGGCGGGAGCCAGTGCGGTGAATCTTCCAGCCAGGTCATTTGACCTCGTTCCCCCTAGTGTAGCGCCGCCACTGGCTTTCTCCACGAGGTGCCATCTAATAACTCATGTCTGGGGTCAGAAACTTGGGACGGGATGATCGCTACCGCTTGTGTAAGAAAAGCCCCCTAAAATGCCCAGTGTTTTGTGCCTACGTCTAGACAACCAGTGAATGGTATGTTAGGTCTGTATAGCCCTAAAGATAAAGATAATGATCTAAGCCATAGATGTGAAAAACGTTTTTTACGTTTTATTTTTGCCACGTTTTTTACGTTTTTTATTTTGCTCAACGTTTTTTTTTATAAAAAACGTGCATAGAAAATCCCATCAAAAGCTTCGAGAGATTTTTGAAACCACAGAACAGAAATAATAGATCATAATGATGTATTTTATTTAGTTAGTCCAAAATATGCTAAATAGAAGTTTTTTAACTAGTATATTTGGTTAGTTTAATTAATGCTATGGTCTTATGACCACAAGCTTGAATTGAAATTAAATAAAGTTATTTCTATCTAAACTATAGTTAAGGTATACTGCACTTACAGCATTAGGCATTAGGCAAGAGGTTGAACAAATTTTGGCCAACGTTTTTTATTCAACGTTTTTAAACGTTTTTTTATTCCTGCCACGTTTTTTTACGTTTTTTAACGTTTTTTTTATATTTCTTGCAACGTTTTTACATCTATGACCTAAGCAAAAACAAAAGTTTTCTGCATAGCGCGGGTATGCAAGCGACTAGCGTTCTTTCCGCTTTACAGGCATGTACGACAGCCGAAAACGTCGTGCATAAAGCTACGATCGTGATAAAAAAAAAACGTCGCGGGTTCGCTTAAATTTAATCTCGGAAGCGTAATAAAATCAGCGGGCGCCCGTGCGCCACGTTGGCCGGCATGAAAGCGAACTGGTTGGCGCGTAATGCAATAACCGCGCCAGCTGATTGGCGATGACGTATAAAACGCGCGCCCGAGCACTGCAGATGCTTGCGTGCGCCGATGAAATGATGTATTTTATAACGGACTCGACGAACTGCTATATTTAGACCTCCCCGGAACAGGTATATCCGTCCGCATGCACGGTGAAAAACTACTTAGGCTACCGATCTTTATATAGCCCTTATCACTGCGTGCAAGCCGGTGAAGTTATTTTCAGCTGTATCGAAGCGTTACCGTGCGGTGATTGACTTTCGTTGGTGAGCTGTAGATTAATTTAGAGCCATTTATTTGTCGATCGGTGTGGATTTCATTATAGAAATTTACGATCAAACCCGATACACACTTCGTATATAAGTATATCAACGTGTATATTTAGATTTTTTGCACTACAAAGTATCTCTGTACATTTAGTAGATGAAGCGACAGTAATGGATATGGTGACATAGACAAGTCTACTTATAGTCGTGCATGCGTCTTGTCTGTACTGTATTCAGTCATGTTCTCGATTGTGTGGACGCTTGTTTCGTTGTGCTTTCGGTTGGTGCAATTTTTTTTCAAACTGAATGTTTGTTTTGCAAAGTAGTGTAGCGTGAAGCGACATTTGTAAGATATGGTCTGATCCTCAACTTTTGTGCTGAGTGTTTCAGTGAAAGAATTTTGGCGTAGATGTGAACGTGAATGTATATGGCGCTTGCTTTTTTCGACCAGCGGTGTATAATGTTTCTGGACTAGGAGAATAATTACCAAGTCATCAGTGGATTCAGTGCACAAACTTGCAATTTAGAATTAAATTGTAGATGCCTTTTATTATGCACTAAATACTCTGATAAAAATTCATCGCGTGTTGCGGAATCGATTAAAGCCCTCACACCACTACTTCGATTTGTTGTGCATTAGCTGGACATGTTGGGAATGCTGTGGAGTTGTTGTAGGCCTTCGATTTTACAAATCCACGATGAATCGAAACAAGTGAAGTTTGGGTCTAACTTAAGTTGCCGAATACTTTGCGCAACCTTATTTGCTATGCATCGGCTGCTCTGAAAGTTGTAGTGATGGTCGAATGCTTGAAATTTATGCATGCCGAGCTATATCGTGTCCTGTGCTGCTGTAAGTCTGGGTTCTCGTTAGCAGCTATTCACAGTCACAGTGACTGAAGCAACCGGCGTGCGTCGCTCCGTCGTCAGGCGGCAGTCGGTGAATCCGCGCAATGTCAGCAGATAAATAGCCGCGTGCAGACGCCGCGCAGAATAACTAACACAGCGGGGCCAGCAGCAGCAGTAGCTGGTGCGGTGGCCTCTCACTAAAGCACTGCAGTCGCGATCAATGACGTCGCGTTACTGCACGGCGAGCCCGGTTAGTACCCAGATGGTAACCGCGCTAACCGCCACGGATGCGTGAGTGACGACAAACCGTCTGATTATGTAACCAGCTGGGCGCGGCGCTAGTGGTCTGGCCATTTCAGCTATGGCCGTCACGTGGCACTTTTAGGCGTTTATGGCCACTAATGGATTTAGCCATGGTATTTTTTGACACTGCGTAGCCGTATTATAGCATTTTTCAAGACGTGCCTCCACTAGTGCCCGTTCAAGTTAACTCAGCCTGGCCGTCCTCCGCTGGTCGGCGCATGGAATACCGACGAAAATTGTGAAGTAAAGTGGACCATAGCTATTACAGCGGGTCGTTCCTGCAGACAGATAGATAGATGCTGCTAATTTCCTTGGACGTCATTCTATGTTTACTGCTATAAACGCGCTATCTCCGCAACAGCAGCAGCAGCAGCAGAAGCAGCACGCGTACATTACTAGGCTGTCATTGTTGATTGGCAAACACCCACGTGTCGTCCTTCGTCTTCTAGCAGCGCTTGCGTGTGCGATCAAACTGTAACACAACTGAAACAGATTCTCATACGATTTGCACAAAGGAATCATAATACTTACGAGTACTGCTTGTAACGTCGTTCGTCCGTCTGTCTGATCCGTGCGAGTCTTTAACTCGAAAGCAAAAAAGGCGCAAAACTACCAGTAACCGCACATTAGTAACAGGTATGCCAGTTTTCAGCCGAAAAGCTCGAAGATCAAGGTTGTTGAAAAATCTGCTCCAAAATGACGCGTCGGTGTTTGCGACATAGTCCAAGCACATCAGATGCAGCGTTTACCTGTAGGCTATAGGCAATGTAACGGTAGAGTGATTGGACTTTCAGTTGACGTTTAAAATAAGCTTCAGAGTTCTTTATTAGCTGTTGGACGGCCGCATAATATGCCTGCACCAGGCTGACATATTTTTTTTAGTTTCAGTGGTGGGAGAAAAAAGAGCTATTTGATTTGGTGCAGCCTATAAAATCAAGCGCACTCTGTTCTGTGACTAGCTTTCAGCTTGGGTTGGTACGCCTGACTAGTGCTATATGTCCCGGATGTGTAGACAGGTGTGACGGTAACAATGACGTCATAGGAGCACGTGTTTGCTTTCGTCATGTGCCCTGGATAATGTGCAGGTGGCATTGCCATTCTGTATTTATCGAAACTCAAACTAATCTGCTCTTACATAAGGTCCAAGTTGACTGTTGGCTGTGTACGGTGACTTTTTATAATAAAGTGTACAAAATGGCGCCGTGAAGTTACAATTAAGCTAAAACGCCAGAAAATCATTAAAAATGCATAAATAGGCTTACCCGCCGTTTCACAGCACATCGACTAATTTTTGAAAAAAATGTCAATATTACGAACGCGGACCATAGTGAACTGTGCCATTTTTTTAATTGGTTTAGGGGTTAGGGTTTTGCGAAGGGTCGAATTTCGGCTTTTTCCTCAGGCACGGGGTGCTATTTTCGGCTCTAAGGTTAGGTGGGGTCTGCAACTCTACATGTGTTTACTAAAAGCTCCTTAAAGGATTTTCTAGCCGGATAATCCGTGTGCTGCTGCTGCTGACACCAAGTCAACAACATCAGAACTCTCTAAGTGACAAGCGAGTGTATTAATAGGTATTAGTAGATATTAATTAACGTACATTTAAATTCTGTCAACTTTCCCCATTCAAACCTGGCTTAATGCTTACGCTGAAGCATCGGCGATGTTGCCGTACTGTGATATGCTTCACAGTTAAAACCTATGCTAGTTTGCACAGGATATTTGTTCGGTAGCTGTATCAATAGTCTAACTATGCTTGTTTATTACTGTCCGCGGGAGCGACGATAGTATTGTTTCGGCGTCGTCTCAAAGTTTTTTTTTGTTTCTGTGTTTCTCTGCTACAACGATAACTCAAGAACCGCTGCACTGATGAAAGTTTGCACGAACATGTAACTCGACAACCTCTAGAAACCTGTTGAAGTTTAAGGCTCAAAGGTCAAAGTTTATCTGTGTATGATGATGTGGCTACTTGCGGACAGTATTTGACGATCGAGTTTTTGCTTTGGTTTCAGTTTTATTTCTAGCTTTGTTGGTTAGGCGGCAGGAATGTAAAATGGAAAAGTACTCTCGGCAGTTAGCAGAAGTCAGCTTGGGAAAGAATGATATGGCGCAGCAGAAAGCGACATTATACATGTTTAGTTCAAACTTCTCGTGCATAAAAGGCCAGTCACTTATTGCTTGTCTAAATCTCGTTTTCGCTGGTGAAAATATAAGCGCACAGAATAATGCAGAGAAAGACAGAGGAAGACGGGCAGAGAGGCAAACAGACAGACAGACAGACAGACACGCACACACAGAGCAGTCTATTACTGGGTGTAAGGCGATAAGAAGACTTTGGATACAGCACCCGCGAGACTTGGAAGCATATATCCGAGATACATTACACACTAGAGCATTGTTGCTGTGACGGACGTGCATCTTTTTGCCGCATGCGCCGAGAAACTGCGCCACAAAATGCAACTGATTGATCGCAGCGAATATTTGCGCTCTGCGCCAGAGGTGAATAATTGCGTAAGACGAAACGCGGTTACGCGTGGCTCCACGAAACTTTTCGTTTTTGTCTGATTTAATGCAGCAGTAATAAAAATAGTTTGTTGAAATAGTAGCTACTACTATAGAGGCTACTTTGTATTTTTAAACATCTACGATAAAATACAATTTTACGCAACTTTGAAGCGCCACTTTCTGCTCAATCAATAATCAAACGGAATCGACGGCGACCGCTTTCACTGGCTTTGTTTTATTTTATGCTATTTGGTTGGACATGTACGAGCGCCATTAGACTACAGAGTTGCGTGCTAGAGTGCGCTAGACGACTGAACGAGAAGAGAGCCATTGCGGCCAGTACGAGAGAGTAATTATCTAGACTTCAAGATGACAGTCGCCTTGTGAATTCACTGGACCACTGCACTATACATGTACAATTATGTACACGCCAGACTCACAAAAAAATCGTAAAAATCGGAACATCGCTGTTTAGTTTTTACCCGCGCCATGCATGCAGTAGCATGATGCGCAAGTAATGACATCGTGTGCTGTTCGTCTGTCGTCCGTCTGTCCATTGGTCAGGTGTAATTTTGAGGTACGATGGTCATATACATTGGGCTACCTTAAAAGTTATTACACGAGTTGTTAGCTACCTATCTTTAGGCTTTGTGTGCATAACGTCAGCGATCTAGTGAAAGGGGAACACACTCAAAATTGGAGTGTGACGTGCCTACGTCCAGAGAACGGAGTGGCATTGTATACGGCCGGCTTGTTTCTTGTTCTATGTAGAATTCTATCAACTGCGTCCCAGTAGGTCTTACGCTACGCTAAATGCCACGCACGCAGAAAGGTCGAGTCCATCCGTGGGTCGGAGCGAGTCGGGTCGGGTCCGATCTACTGGGTCACAACTCACTTTGGGTCTGACAAGCGTGTTAAGAAATGATGTGCAAAGCGACAGATCTGAACTGAACCGAAGCGAAGTTGAGAACTGCAAACATGCGGACGAGCTGACCGGTGTGTGTCTGTCAAATGAGTTCAACTAAGTGACCCTCGATAGCCAGTTCAGTTCATTTCAGTTCAATTTAGTTCGATTCTATTATAAACAGGCTTTGTGCGCTAACAAAATTTTAGTTTAATGAGATTCAGTCAGTTTCAGGCTTAGGTCTACACGTTGGTCAGAACAAAGAGTAAAATACTAGTATACGAACTACGACATTTAAACGGATAAAATTAGCAGCAGTGTGCGAATTATTCTTCTTCTATCTTAAGTTATCTATGCTGCTATTGTAGCTATAATTCGTAACGTGAGTACTCGGGTAGTTGCTCGAGTTGATCGAATAATAAAGCACCCGGTGCAACTCTTGTTATCGGCGAGAGTGCTAACGACTCTTCTCTGCATTCATTCTATAAATAATGGCAACGCGCGGTTTGATGACGTCATTAAAGCGTCGATGACGTCACGATAGAGAGAGCATTTGTCTCGAGTCGGCAATTAGGCGTGCGCAATGGCCTGCCGCCATCGCTGCGAGTGGCCCGATATGTGAGGTACAAAAAGGAGCCGATCACGCGCATGCGCAGTGAAAAGCGTATCGGAACGAGGCATACCGTTTCCGGTCGTTTGATTCGAGACCGGAAATAGACCGTCAGAATGCTAAACTCGCCAGTTTTTCATTGCTTACGGTCAGTTGTAGACTTCCAGCCTAAATTCGCAAGTGTCATGACAGCCTCATGACAGGGGAGGCATGGACAACTGCTCTTCCTTAAATTTTAACCTATCGGAAATTTTTTCTCTCGTTTCTATGCATCAGATAGCAGCAATTTGCAGTAATTGCATATTTTGCCTATATCCCCCTTATCTGCGACTGCGAGTCTAACAGAATGTGTCATTCGACGTCACAAGTGACGTCACAAGTGTATCTGCCAAATGGCATCGAAATTCGTCAAACGATTTAAGCAAGATAAACGAATGCGACAAACGACAGTTGGTCCACGCTGGGCATAAATGTGTAGCTATACGCTTGCGTTTGAGCGATTTCGCCCAGTAGTGAAGTTCGTTTGCTGTACGAGGCGCTTTGTACGCGTATGTCTGTAGCTTGTCCAACCTCGAGTCTCTGGAGCTACGCGAGAACCTCATCAAATATTTACCGGCGTCGCTGTCGTGTCTCGTCAAGCTCAAGACACTGGATCTGGGCAGTAACCTCATTGACGAGCTGGTTGGTTTCAGATGTTTCAGTAGTTGTACTCATCATTATCTCGGTTCATCTAGGCTTTAAGATTCGTCGATTCAATATCATCTCGTTTTCAACCAGCTTCTTCTCAGTGGGTGGTGACTTTATGTAGTGGCTTATGCGTTGAGTATGGTCAGCGAATTTACTCGACGCCGGGCAGGGTTAGTACTTGGATGGGCGACCTGCCGTCAGCAGACAGAAAACTATCTCGGTATCTGACCAGTAGGCTACCTATGTCAACTCAGCCTGGCTATCCCGCCGTGTGTAGGCGCAGTGAGTGCCAGTGACAGCTAGGGCGTAAACAAACACACCGCGCAAATGCGTAAAATAAAAAAAAACGTAAAGTCCTTCCCGAGCCTTACGGCCCATAGGGCGGCGCTGATCTCCGTTTCCTAAGGCCCTCGGCCAGACACTAGTTTTTACACTGCGAGACGACGGATACGGGGTCAGTGTGCCTGTTTACGTCCCAGCGGTGAAGCCGGTACCAAATTATACTGCTTGGTGACAGAGGCACATGTGTGTGAACAACTTGCCTAAGGTCGTTACCCGGCAGTGTACCGATGCGGAGTCGAACCTGCGCCTCTGAGTTACCTCAGGATTACAAGTCCGACACCTTACCGTTAGACTACCGAGCCACACACCGCGCAATGCACTAGCCCCGTATCCGTGGTCTCGCAGTGTAAACTGGTGTGGCAGTGGTGTTTGGCTAAGGGCTAATGAAACATAGATCAACGCTATCCTCTGGCCTTACGGATCAGGACAGCTTTACGTAGGTAACGTAGGTTTACGTTTTTTGTGTCAATTGTATCACTGCATTAATAAGGGAATTTTTAGTCACGTGATATTATACCTTTTTGATATTCTGTCAGCATTGTCATTGTTGACTGTGACGCGTTTTTGTTGACTAGTAAGATTTAGTTTATTTATTCATTCATTCATTCATTTATCTGCTTTTATGTTGTTGCAGCCGGACACCGTCGGTTCGTTGCCGAGCCTAGAAGAGTTGTGGCTTGACTGTAACGAGATCTCCGAATTACCGCCGGTAGCTTTTCTGTTTATTTTATTAATTTTATCAGCGGCAGACACGAAGCCCATGTATAGAATTCTTAGAAGCACACATCGTCAAAAGCAGAAACAAGTCCATAGAGAAACATTAAACTAGAATAGGCCTACCACTGGCTCCGTAATTGGCGATCTTTTTGAGCTCTCAGAATGCGCAAATTTTAACACTGTCACACCGTCAAAGTAATAACGAGATGCTGCGTTAGTAAAGTACATAAATAGATAAAATGCGTTGTGGTTAATGTGAAGGCGCTGGGTAACCTGAAGAACTTGACTCAGCTGGATGTGTCCGAGAACAAACTGGAACAATTACCCGAAGAAATCGCAGGCCTTACTCAGCTGACTGATTTTATTCTCTCACAGAATCATCTCGAGTACCTGCCCGAGGGACTCGGTAAGTACATTTTTGGCATCCAGTTTAAGTTTATAATAATCCATTTCACCGCCAGTCGTGTATATGTACGTAAATGTAAAATAAAATACATTTGCAAAATGTTATGCATAACGTTTTCAGGTATTATTCTGCATGTGGCAACGTCAATAACGCGCTAGATTTAATCGTATTTCGGTGTTTTGGAGCGTTGAAAACAAACTACTTGGTATGCGGATATTATACGCGTAAAATAAGCCTATTGTTAGCCCCTTTACACTTGTAGCCTCGGTAGGTCTTGTCGATTGTGTGATAACGAATTAACGTAAAGCCTAACTGTAATTTTTTTCTGTTGCTATTTTTTACGCGCGAAAGCAGCTCCTGCTTTCATCGTGTCTTAGCCATCGCAATTCTGCCTGTCCTTCTGTCTCTCTGTCACATGGGTGGATCAGTCAAAAACGGTGCAAGCTGGGATCACCAAATTTTCACGGTGGGCTGCTTGGAAAACTCTAGTTTCAGGAACGGTAAAGCTATTGGATGAATTCGAAGGGGTCACCTCGAACGAGGGCTCTAAATGAGAGGGGGGTGGCCAAAATTTGCGATTTTTGGCCAATAAGTCGCTGTATCTCAGTAACGGTGCGAGATAGGGTCTAGGTTATTACTAATCACTAATAGGAAGTCGTACACTGGTTCTCGATTGGCGCCGAATTCAATGATCTTGAATGACCTTGAACGCCAAAATAGGGCGTTTTATAAATTTTCTGGCGATTTCGGGCTGCGACACAAATCTATATCATTCACAAGGTGGCGCCACGCTACTATTGTTATGTGATCCCGATAGAGAATTTGGTATTTGTATATTAACTTAGCGTGAACACCCCAATTTTCAGCTAAACTACTGAACCGGAACTGCTATAGGCTTTCGCGCGTCTCGTGAGCTTTAGCTCAAATTTTTTGTTTCTAGTTAGATTACTCTTAGCTAGTTCGGCGAATTTCTGTTCTAATTTTACCCTGTACGTTTAGACGTTTTGCTGTCGAATCCGTTTTGCAGACGGCAAGGAAGTTTTGTTAATCAGAATGCGATGAATTAGCTCTAATGGCGCACTGTGCTAATGCACTTCCTCCGCGTCTTTGGAAGAGTAGGCCCCCTATCCGCTTCGCTACACCTGCAGCTGCTGCAATCCCTTGCCCGGGATGGGGATGAGGCGATACCGGCATTAGCTCCCATAAAAAAGTGAACCGGATCGATGATTAGAAACCGAAATGGTGACGGATTACGACGACGGTTGCTGTTTGGCAACTACAGACGACGTTATAAATGAATTTATAATTAAAAAGTAACCAGTAAAATTCATTAACGTCACAGCATTTTTTTATCCGTCATCTGATACATTTGCAAACAGGTTGACGGAAAATGTCGGAAATGAATTTGACGGACGTGAAATTGACGGACCAAGTGTCCAGGCGTAAAATTGACGGACATGAAATTGAAGGACAAGATATACAGGGTGGGTTAAAAAATGGCGCCATTTATTGTACGCTTCATAACTTCACCAAATATTAACCGATTTTCCAAATTCTTTTACTGTCCGAATCAAGGGACAATTTGTAATGAAACTGTCACTACAGATCCGACCACACCTCAAGTGTGTCGCTACAATACCTCGTGAAATGTCAGATAGCGCACTCAAACCGACGACGCCACTGATTGGTTGCGTGATCGACGTTGATCGAGCCTGGCATGTGGTCCCCAAACAACCCAGACTTAAATCCGGTCAGTTACGCTGTTCGGGATGCCATTCATCAGATTGACCTGTCAATGTTGACGATTCACGACAGTCAACCAGCTAAAGAAAGCCGTTGTCGCTGAGTGGGGCAAAGTGCCGCAGCGTTTGGTTGATCGCGTCATTGGTCAGTAGCGTCGCCGGCTTCGATGCGTCGTCCAGCAGCAAGGCGGACACATTGAAAATTTAATGTGAAAACTGTAAAGATGTGATTTTTAGACAGTGACTGAGAAAACAAGCGCGTTGTGTCTATTGTTAATTTTTTTTTTAAATTTGTTACAAAAGTCGTCTTTTTTTAATTGTTATTCTTAAGACAATGACATTTCACAAGGTAATGTAGTGACACACTTAGGGTGTAGTGGGATCTATAGTGAGAGTTTTAGTGCAAATTGTCTCCTGATTCTGACAGTGAAGGAATTTTGAAAATCGGTTACTATTTGGTGAAGTTATGAAGTATACAAATAATGGTGCCATTTTTGGGCCCACCCTGTTAGGGATGCTGGTTATATGCGAATATGCGATCGCATATTTTGGCAAAAAGTGCAAATCGTATATTTTTCCGCATATAATGGCATTTTCAAAATCGCATATGCGGAAAATATGCCGCATATGCTAAAATTCGCATATATAGCGCAGATTTCCGCATATG
>Ga0056128_1007984_pt1 | contig 13364 bp, 9 predicted proteins | sample WorMetLIZISLAND2_FD_71113 | JGI IMG/M metagenome (GOLD analysis project Ga0056128, IMG submission 71113) | Marine gutless worms symbiont microbial communities from Max Planck institute for Marine Microbiology, Germany - Olavius geniculatus... ... | reverse complement strand
GCACATCGAAAACAGCAAAAATTACAAAAGGTGATATTGCCCGCATCACACTGACTGTGTGTCAATGTGCTGCTGAATAATATCACCTTTTGTAATTTTTGCTGTTTTCGATGTGCAATTCTTAAAATGTTGCCGTTAACAAGTGTATAAACTAATGTTTTGTACATTTATACACAAGTAATGGCGGCTAATGTAAAAAAGTTTACTTACTACTTTACTGATGTAGTTGTATCGATTTGTTTACTAATGTGAGTCATACCTATTATAAGTGTTTTTGTTTATTAATTGTGAGTCAATGTTGTATGAAATACGTTTTTCATGACAATGTATGTGAAATCCGATATAGCATGTTATGTTATATGTAACGCACTTAATTTTGGGCGCCGGTCAATGACAGGATACCTCGATTTAAGCAAGTTAACGTACCTTAACAGACTTGTGACTGTACGAGGGGCGTTCAAAAAGTTTTGCTCGTCGAATATGTTAGACTGAAAAACTTTTAAATATCTGTACACCAATAAAACGCTCATTTCTCCGGAACTCATGTGAGCTTAAAGCGGATATAACGTCATTGTAACATATGATGTCATAAGGCGTTTTATATCGGTCCCTCGAGCGAGGCTTCCAGCTTTCTACCACAGACTTGAGTCGTTCATTGTTTGGACAGTGGACACCACAGTAGAAATTTTTCAAATTTAAAAAAAGATAATAGTTACTGTAAGTCAAGGCTCGGTACAATTACACTAATTTAGACCAGCTTCATATTGCATCAGTAAACTCTACTCGTCGAGTGCTACAAAAGATATCATTACACTACCGTTCAATTCTTTCCACAAGTAGCAGAAAAACACTTTGAAGTACCAATCTCACTTGCTATTATAGCGACCACCGAAAAAAACATTAACACATCAACATTGCATCATTGCCAAAAAACGTAGAATAGCTAAACGTCAAAGTCGTGAACTTGAACATAAAGTAAGTAAGTAAGTAAGGCATTCCAAAAAGAAAATGTTTGCTGCAGAAATAAATTCAAAATAAAGTCAAATTCAAAAATAAATTAAAATAAATTGAATTAAAAAAAAAAAATGTAAAATGGGGTCAAAATTTAAAATAAAATAAAACTCAAAATATAATAAATATAGTAAAATATAATAAAATTTAAAATAAAATAACATAAGGTATGTACAGTTTTTGCATGGCTGGCTTAGATTTTGGCTATTAAATATTTATAATCGCAAAGGAGAAATCCACAAACGTACTTGTTAGGGCTAGAACTTTATTACAGCTACTGAATGAACGGAAATAATCGTTGTAAACTTACTTCGTGGTAACGAAGGTACAGAGTGGTACAGAGGACTACTTTATTTATGTTTGGGTTTAAAATAAACATTTTTTCAGTCGTTTAAATCACTAATTAATTAAGAACAACACATATTTCAAAGTAAATTCGCATCATTTTGCAATTTTACAAACGTCACTGAACAACGTAAGCAAACAGTCACGTGCACTAAGCGCAACATAGTGTCAGTCAGTTGTTAATGGTTGTGTTTTTTGGCTTTCTGTAAAGTTTCGGTGATTTGTTGCGGTCTGCATGTAGATCTTTCCAGAACGGTCGTAAAAAAGAACGCGAGAAACTAGAAACAAGTGTAGCCACGCCCACAATTTGAATTGCTTACATTGACTAAACAAGTGCTTTCTGCCTAACAAAATAATCCTCAACAAACAAAAGTGCCAGCTAACAAGCCTATAAATGCGCAAAACTAAATTGATCGGTACATAAGTACATAATACGCAAAACAGTCAAACTGAGTCATTTGTAAACAATGCGTTTGATTGGCTTACGCAGTGTGACGCAACTTGCTCCTCCCATGCTGCACCAGCTTTACACACTTCTGATCCGGAATGTTTTTAGATCGACACGAGCCTTTCCAGAATGATTAAAAAACACAAAGCTTTCGTTCCAGAAACAACAAAGAACAACTTGGAACAGCCCAGACCTGGTCAGACCTTCAAAAAACACAACCAATGTCAGTGTGAATGTTTCGAATTAAGGTTAGGGATATGGTTAGGGACAGGCTTGGGGTTAGGGATAGCCTTAAGGGGATGTCAGACGAACGACAAAGTCGGCCGACTTTTGTGGGCATGGTTTAGTTGCCCAACAAAATCGGCCGACAAAATCGGCCAACAAAATCGGTGAACCACCGCCGATATTTTCATCTGCTACTTCGTACGATATCAGCTAGCACAATAGCTGAATGCAGATCGCAAAATAATACTTGCATCACTTTTTCTGCATCCAATGAACGAAAATAAATATCAAACACAATAAATAACTAAAATAAATATTCATCTTCCGTTGTAAACAATCACCATGGCAACATAAACAAAATTTGTTGTCCGATATTCAAAAAGTTGGCCGACAAAATCGTCGAAGATAGAACATGTTCTATCTTGGCCGACAAAATCAGGCGATTTTGTCGGCTGACAAAATCGAGTGATTTTTGAATGACACACGACAGATTTTTGTCCGGCGATTATGTCGGCAGATAAAATCGGCCGATTTTGTCGTTCGTTTGACATCCCCTTTAGTATTCATGTGAAGAAAAAAACTAGTGATCAGTCTTTCTTTAAGGCACATGCAGAACTATTTATATATTTTATGTAGATAAAGTGTAAACAAAAATGTCTATCACCTAGCAGATTAAATTATTTGAACAAAGTTTTGAAAGTTAACGAAAGTGAATAATTTTAAACTAAACGAGTGGTTCACTATCTAAAGATCAAAATTAATCGTAAAGATCCATTCTGTGTCTGCTGAGGTACGTTAAATTGCTTAAATCGAGGTATCCTATTGTGGACCGGCGCCTAATTATGAAGAACTGCATCACATTTTATATGAGCTAAGTCTCGGGCATATTCAGTCTATTCGCAATAACAGCGAATGCATATGGATCTGGATCAGAGATACATGCGGACTGCCGACACGTCAGTCCGCAGACGCAGATTCGCAGGATTTTTTGCGAACGCGGACTGATGCGGACAAGGACGAACGCGGATCCTGTTCTGTGACAAGTGTATTTTTTCCTGATTAAAGTTACAAACAGAAAGAAGTGATGTGTGTTGAAATGTGCATAGCACGGTAGCACCGGAACTGGTAAATTATAATCTGTTATAGGCCTAGTCATATAGGCCTGTCTTATGTACTAATGACTAGAGGCTTTGAGTGTGGATGCGGACTGATGCAGGTCCAATATCTCTTGTTGTGGATGCAGACTGACAGCAGATTCTTGATCCAAATCTGTGGACTGATGCGGACTCAAATTTCATCATCTACACATCTCTGATCTAGATCTGGATAGTTAATCGGCAGGGCCCCAGAACTGGGGCATCACACTGATGGGAGTAAAGAATGACAGATACACATATAGTCAAGCACAACATACTATTTGCAGACGTTGTACAATTATACTGGCTTTTTATCGAATGGCAAATCAGGTTAGAGCTTGCTTCTTCTACCTATAAAGCTATACATACCGGTAACCCGCCTTATTTTTCTGATCTTCTACATCATCACAAGTCTATAAGGTTCACAGGCTCGTCTTTTTGCCATCTACTCGATGTTCCACGTCATAACTTGTTTTTTGGTTCCCGTGCATTTGGAGTTCCCACACCACAGGTATATAACTCCGTTCCTCTTCATATCCATCAAGCTCAAACACTCACCTCTTTCATACGTTATCTTAAAACTTAATATTTTCAGTCTGCTTATCTTGCCCTCTAGCGCTCCTCTTCAGTGTGCCCTGATTCTCTTTTGAGATTTTGGCGCTATATAAATTAGTTCTTACTTGCTTACATTTTGGGACTTATTCTATGCCTTCTGAAACTGTAACATAATCCCATAGCTGAATTATAGGGCAAAATTGAGCAGTATGCACTGAGTTTTTCATGTCGTTTTCAGGCAAAATATTGTAATTTTTTGGTAAATAGTGGCAGTATTTTCTCTGTTTGCACCCTTTAAATTGCTGTACACTTTTAGCTGTGACGTGTAGACGGAAAAAGTTGCCAGATAATTTTTTGTGTCATACCCCTGCATGGTGGTCAGTGATGAGTTACTTTTCTACATTAATTACTTTTATGCAGTGCTAATGTTGCATTTTTTGTATGTACAGTAAGTTGTATGATGTGTGTTAATTTGTAGCGGAATGGACACATTTTATGCCCAAGCTTGCTCAGTGAGCAAAGTCTTAATGAACTGGATCTAAAATGAAGAAACGTTTGTTGCATTAAACAGTGGACATACTAGGTAATTTAGGAAATAAATGAGTCTGGATGGCTGTGGCAAAGTTGTCTACTCAGGATCGCAAAGACTTGGAGAAGTATCTGCGCTACTTTGTGTACAAAAGTGCACAGATTATTGTGCATTCACGTCTCGGCGAGCGCGTTAGTTTGCCTTCGAAGCAGTTTGCTACCGGTGCCGACTGGTTCAACTTGACTGTACACGATGATACGGATGTACTGTCCAAAGTAAGGCGGGTTTACCCCGGTGCTGGTGGTGGGCTGGCTGGTGGAGATGTCGTATGTGTTGAAACATTGCTGCAGGCTATGACTGGTAGTGCTATGCTGCTGGAGACATGGATGGTAAGATTGGTCGCACCTTGCGACAGCACAGCTCGTGTGTCGTTCACCGTCTACAGTCGTATCGGCATACTGCTGAAGTCGTTGCTGATTGCCAGCCGATCAGTACCAGCATATCGGTTATCGCGCCAGTGCTCTTCTAAGGCCTGTGATTATAGCATTTACTATCGTATATATGTTGGTGAACCTGTGCTTGATCTTGGTCCAACATTTTGCAGCCAAACAGTTGGACTGGTCCCATCTCCAGTTGGAACCGTCCATCTGTCGGTTGTTTATCGAACGCAGCCGGCGCTTGAACTGAGTGTTGCATCGACTAAAGATTTAGAGCTGCGCGATGACCACTTCTGTGTCGACAAGTCGTCAGTAGCCACAGGGATAGCTTCGTCTGGCTGGCATGCCATCAGCAGGTGGCAGCAGTCTGCAGAAGCTGAAACTGTGGATCGTGAGCTTCTTTCAACTAGTCCCCCAGATCACAACCGAATGGTTTCAATACCGTTCGATCTGAATCAGATTGCTGAAGGCGAGTGTGGTGCCTGGGGCGACAGTAAACCAAGGACTGCTGCATTTGCATCGGCAGCAGACAGACCCACGCCACAGCACCTTGATTCTGACATTAGTGCAGTCGTTCCATTCGGTCAGCTACTGGAACAAGATGTTGTGCGAAAGACGGAGAAACATTCCACAGAAAAAGTACCCGATAAAGGTGTGAAAACGGCAGGTGGGACTGAAGCGATGACGTTGACAAGTGCAGAGAGCGGTGTGCTTGATCGCAGCAAACATGATGTCACTGCATTGGACATTGCTGCTCGTGCGTTAAATACACCATTTGCCGGCAGCACTGATGCGGCTGGCAAGGAAGAGCAAGAGGGTGATCTGGGAAGATTTTATCGTGAATGTCAGTCTGCTCCATCACTAAGCATGTTTCAGCAGCCATCAGCCGATGTCCGGCAACTTCTTAACTCCATTACCGACCAACTGGCGCAGTTTGAGGCAAATGCAGAAGAGTTCGACGAGTTTGTGAACTCATTCCAGGAAACTTGAGTGTATTAATTTTGGCCACGTTGGTTTTCGATCACATGTGGCTTCATTTTATCATATTGGTCTGATCTCATTCGTTTGCACATTCAGTATTTATGTAAGGAGCTCATTTAATTTAACATTCTGTATATAGTTAGTTCCATGACTGATGAATGATGGGGTAAACCAAATGTGTACTGAAATGTCTGTATTTTGCATTGTCTTATAAATCTCTGTGAAGTATTGTTCTTGAATTACTGTGAAATTCTCATTATTGATTAGTCAACAGGAGTTTTGTATATAAACATATTATTATATCTGATCGATTTGTTTGCGGGGCATGTTATGGATGAACAAATCTTTATGTTTATGAATGCTAATGCTGATTTGATTTAACACACAATTTTTATGCAGAATTTTGCGTAAAAATATTCTTACAATTTTTTATTAATATTGTTCTGTGAAGTTCATCGTTAATGTATCATGCAAATTTAAATGCACTTTTTTGTGTGTAATTTCTTCCGTACTTAGACCCTGGTTATTGTGATTAGTGGCTAGTACATCAGACCAGATGCTGATTCCGTTCATAGATATACATTGCTGCAAATTGGATGTAACATTATACACGATGTTTCATGTTTCATGTTTCGTTTTTCTCATAATTCACTCAAATGATCATCAATTTACACAAAATTTTTACCAGTTGTAGCTGAAGAAATACTAATTCAAAATATTGCAACAAAATATGGCAGTTGATTAAATGTTCTTTGTTAGTCGCGACGTAATGCTGACGTTATAATGTGTCATGGGTACGCGCTTGATAGCCTCAACTGGTACTGTCAGTTGCTACCCTGCTTCAATGGTGAACTTAATCTGGTTCGCTAATGAAAAATGTTTATTGTGTCAGCACTAAGCAACATGGGGACATGAAATCAAACATCTTGCGATCCAAAAAACGCAACCATTTTGCAAGCTTGGTGTGCTAGTACATTGTCTTGCTCGAACATGTGAAATTCCAACTATCCCCACAGACACGTAAATGTGATTGCTTTGCACGTTTTTGTGGCTGCAACTGTAGAACTTCAAAAATTTGTCATCAGCGAACAAAATTTTTCACCATCAGAGCAGGATAGCGATAGACAGCACAAGCGTTGATTGTGGAAATGTGTCTTTACATTACCTCATACCTCACTTATGATTGCCAGTCAAATTTTATTGTTCTTTCTGTGTAGTTTGCTGGGTGCAAACCTTTACATGTTGAGTGTAAAGATAATGTATGGGTGTGGAAGATATGGAACAATGGCATTGTGACAGGGCTGATTGCGAGGCAATTGCCACCCTAAGTTTTGTGCTATCAGAAAATCTTCTTCCCCGTTTTGGGGAAATTTGTGGGCAAAATTAAAATTTTGAGCAGCCATTGGAAAATTGATCTTATTGGGAACAAATAGAGAATGACAGTTAACCAGCGAAGAAGAAGAAGAAGAAGATTTGCACAGACAGCTAGGTCCTTTGCAAGGAAGCTTATTCCCTTTTGGCACTTTGAGCCGGTGAGGGCTAATTAAGCTAGCTTACAACTCAAGTCAGCCTGCTCTAATTAACAGTCAGTGCCTTTAACTGACTGGGCCAGTATACCAGCAGTTCTGGCCACAGGGCTTACTGTTACGCAGAACTAGTCGTTTCTTCTCTCGTGATGGTCGTAATCATCACCAGTACTCATTTTACTATCCCACAGAGGGTAGAAGGCTGAGTTGATCTAGTTGGCTGGCTTTGTACCGAGATGGTTTACCTGCCTGTAGACAGTCACCCATTCAAGTACTAACCGGGCTCTCCATGGAGTAACTTTGTTGATTTGACTCAACACATTACTGCTACATCACATCGCCATAACTAACCAGGCAACTGTCTGACCCAGATTTATTTTAAAATGGCCATTAAAATGGTTTTATGTTGGAGAGTGTGTGCATGTGTTTGCAAGGTGCACTTCAGCTGCTTTTACAGGTGCGACACAAACAGTAGCTTCTTAAAGTTTTTTGCTGTTTTCTAAGCAAGCGTTTGGAATTTTAATTTGAAATTTTAAAGGTACATTGATTGAATATTTCTACATCTAACTGCCAAGTAAAATTTGATTGTGTTAAAAAATTGTAAAGTTATACACTTTAACACGACTGCCTACCGATTTTTCAGCGGTTCAAGCTAAAAATACTATTTAATTTTCAAAAACCAGTTACCACGTTATTCCCAATGACGTCACAATGATGTTTTGATAAACAGTAATTTATTTTGTTTATGAATTATCACTAAATTATCGTTCTTTTAAAGCAATCGTCGGCTGCCCACCGAATTCATCTTCCAGCAGGACGGCGCGCCAGCATGCACAGCGCGCAGCGCACGGAATGGACTCAGAGCCAACTGTCCAGATATCGTCACAAAAGACCAGTGGCCTCCAAATTCGCCGAATATAAACTCAGTCGACTATCACGTGTGGGGTGCAATGTTGGAGGCTTACTGCAAGCTAAAAACAAAGCCAGAAACAATCGCCGAAGTCAAGTAAGCGCTTCAGGTTATCTAGGGCAACCTGCCTCAAGGCCCAATCGACAAGGCTGTGAAAGACATCAAATTAAGTGACTAAAGACTTGTTTTGGAGCTTGGAGCTGGAGGGGAACACTTTGAACATTCACAGTGACAGTGGAATTCTGTCATCTGATTATTAGCTAACTGTGTTTTTTCTGCGATGTTACTGAATTGGTGTTGTAGCTTGAACATTTTTAATGCTGAAAAAATGGTAGGCGGTCACGTTAAAAAGTATATAACTTTCTTTGTTTTCAACAGAATCATATTTTACTTGGCAGTTAGATGTAGAATGTTTTGTGAAATAAAGCTGTAAAATTTTAAATCAGAATTTGAAATGGTTGCTGAGAAAACAGCGAAAGTCTTTAGTAGCTCCTTTTTTATCACACCCTGTAATGTTTGCAATTTCTTGCTGCGCTGAATTAATATATGTCTACTGTTCTTATTAAAGTTAATATACATGTATTTTATTTGTTTGGCCAATTGTTATGTTTTGTATTGAAGGATATGGTGCATTCTGTGTTTTACTTATAATGTCACTGTAACTGATAGTACACATACTGCAGTAGTACATTTCATTTATGGAAGTTTTGGTTACTAAATACTATATTGTGGCTTAATTGAATCACGTTGGTACTATGCATGCCGAAGTGTAGAATCGTGTTGTACTGTATCTCGATGCATTGCCATGGTGAACATGCTGTTTTATTTATATTGCGCACTATTTTAACTGTATTCTACATGATTTTTGATAAAATTCAATTACATGTAACAGTCATGCACCACTTGTTAAAGGGACATAATATGTATATGTTTATATCAGAGTTGGGCAAATTACTGGCTGAAATGTAATTCAATTATTACAAATTACAAATTGAAACGAAAACTGGGCAGGGCTATGTACAATGCAGCTGTCAATCAACTCTGGTTTGGCAGTTGCATTTCGTGCAAAGGTGCTGCCAAATCCGAATTAACTGACAGCTGAACTGTATGTAGCCCTGCCCTGTTTTTGTTGTATGAGGGGTTTTATCACGCCCTGTTAGAAATGTAGCTATATTTATGGTACTTCTCTAAATTCCCTGGGTGGATAGAGGTAAAGATGTGCTATAAAAAGAGATGATGAGAGAAAGAGGAAGAGGAATTGAGGAAATGTTTTGTGTTTAAGAAATTAAGGTTCTTGAACAGATTTCTGGTTATGTTCCCATGGATGAAACCCATCAGTATATCCTAGTAAGGACTAAGATTCTTGAGCTGACGAACCAGAGCATGTGAAAATTATTTACTGAAAAGAAATGCAGGCAAACTTGCCCAGCCAAACTGTCCTTTGCTGTAGCACGTGAAGTGAAATTAAGACAGTCTGTGGGTAGAGAAAGAAGAATGTAAAAAGTGGTGGGTATTGTTGTCATACATTTTGGTTAATAGTTGTCTGTACAATGCAATGCATAGCATTGGACAGAGTATAAAATCACCTGAGTGTCCATCTCTGCGTTCGTGCGTCCAACTTTTCTTAAGCTATATTTCTTCAGTCTTCCCCTTCCTTTTTCTTCCCTTTCTTTTTCCCTTCTTCCCTTTTTTCTTCCCTTCTCCTTCCCCTTTCCCTTCCCTATTCTCCTTTCCCTTTCTCCGTCTCCTTTTCCTTTCCCTTCCGCTTTCGCTTGCCCTTTCCTCTTCCCTTTTTTCCTTTTCCCTTCTGCTTCCCTTCCCTTTACCTTCCCTTCCCCTTTTCCCTTTCTCATTTCCTTCCCATATCCCTTTCCCCTTTCCTTCCGCTTCTCCTCCTTTCTCTTACCTTTTTTCCTTCCTCTTTTTTCCCTTCCCCTTTCCATTTCTTATTCCCTTCCCTTTACCTTCCATTCCTTTTCTCCATCCTCTTTCCCTTTTCCACTTTCCCTTTTCTTTCCCTCCCCCTTCCTCTTTCTCTTTTCCTTCTTCCATCTTTTTTCCGTGTCCACGTCTGTGCGTTTAATATTTGAGGCGCTATATCTCCATAAAAGTGCCAGATGCACGCATGGTCACTATGGACCACCCATAGGAAGTCGACCCCCGGGAGTCGAATGGTCACGTGACCGATGACGTCACGTTACCCCAAAAGGTCAAGTTCGTGACCCCATTATCTTTGAGGTGCCATATCTCCGTAACAGCGCAAGATAGAAGCATGGTGACGATGGACCATTTATGGTAAAGCACTAGTGACGAATCGAATGGTTTCATGACTAACAGTATTTGTTGTTTAGTCAAAATAATAGAGAAGGATGAAAGGGTCATTGCTGCTGTACAATTTGGAATTAAGTTGTTTAATTTTTTTACCGGTCTAAACAGCTTACTGATTATATTTATACAGGTATATACTGTAAACTATCAAAATGCATTGGACAGACTTCGTGTTCGTATGAACATTATCTTGTTATTTAAAATATCTGTCTCCAGAAAAATGACCAAATGTGATAAATCACATTACCGCTATCTAATAAAAAGTAAAAAGAGTGTATGCCCGGCATATTTAAAACATTTTATTCTACTGCATGCAATTCCACTGAAAGAAATTAACAGTAAAAAAACAAAAAAAACATGAACAATGCAAAGACCAATTAACAGCCCAGACTCCTGAAAACCCCTGACTGGCCACAAGGGTCTGAAAATCCTGCATTAGTGCAACAATTCAGAATCTCCAGAAACAGCTGCACACATTACACGTAAGGGACAACTTCAGGCTTTAATAGAAAGTGACACAATATAAAGATTTATAATACACGCAGTGAGCCAGTGACGCAGACCAATACTCTGTCGCATTCTCCTCTTGCCAGCCAGTATACTGATGCCATGATGCGAGTTTGACTGGTATAATGTATAATTTCTACTCCCCCTAAAATGACAATCCCAGTCATTATTATATGTATAATTAACACTCCTGTCATATAAATACTCCGTGTGATTACGGTGACTAATTGAAGTTATTTTTTTTTTAAAATCGTTGTTGCCGATTATTCAGTATATGGCCTTCGACATCAACTATGACCAGGAGGCAGACGCTCGTCGAGCTCGTCGACACACGGTCACAAGCGTTCCTGCAACCGGACCTCGCTGCCACATTTGTGGCAGAGTCTGTGCATCCGATTTTGGATTAAGGAGTCATCTTCGGTGCCATCGCCCGTCATTGACCAGCTTGCACAGCGTCATCGTCGCTCGCGACGGACAGCACCAAGCATATGTTCATAGCTGAATAGCTATAAATAATGACTGGGGGAGTGTAAATTATATAATATTGACTGGGGAATGGGGATTCATTATTATGGGAGTCATTATTATACATTACACCGCTCGTCATTCGTCCGGTTCCGTACAGTATTTAGTCGTATCAAACGTTAGTGGGTGTCGCGTGTATATTAGTAAATTGTGTTTCTAAGGATATTGTGCAATATTTTAGACGTAAAATGGACAGCGCAGACAGCGGAGATCGTCCTACAGTCGAGCTTTTCGTAAAGGTGAGTTTGTTTGAACCTAGGGCATGACGACAGTCTCCAAAATGCTATTTGTGGGCGTGAGTCTGGTGCTGCATTCCCAGTGACTTCACAACCAGTATTATGCCTAGGTCATCTTGAAATTTGGAACGACAGTAAACTTTATTTCACCTTATAATTTTCTGGTTATGGTTGGTGTTAGGTTTAGTTTCGTTGGAAGGTGTTACCTGCCGTGAAAATTTGTGGAAAATAAGTAGTCGATTTTCGCTATCTGCCGTGAATTTTCACGGAAGCTAGCTAGCATTGAATGGCTATCTGCCATGAAAATTTACAGAACATAAATATTATTATCTGCTGCTATTTAGTACAGTATTGTCAGATTATGCAGGCAATAATACCAAATTAGCAACTGCTGTAGCTTGTAGTGTAGGTTTATGTAACTGACCACATCACTGGTAAGTGGCCATGAGTTTTCAGCTAATGTCTCAAAGCGTGACCATGATCTTATATTTCCAAAATGTAGGCCCATAGACTGTACACAATGAGTCTGTCTATATTTTTGCCCCACATTGACCGATTTGCAAAATTCTTTCACTGCCAGACTTGCACTGTGGCAGACAGTTTGCAACAAAACAGCATTGAAATTCCCACCTGGTTTAAATTAATTAACAGACAGACAAACAGATGCACCAGCATAGCTGTAACACGTCAGTAATTAATTGTGTGCTTAATCGCATATTTCCTTAGCTTTAATGTATATGTTTCAGTACATAAATTTTCACGACATATAGCCAAAAAGTGAAAAGATGCTTCCTTGAAAATTCACGGAAAATAAGTAGTTGGTTATCGCTATCTGCCGTGAATTTTCACCCATAACACCATGCACTTTTTAATGCTAAACATCATCAATGATTGTTCAACCTCTGACGTAAAATAAAATGCATCATATCTGAAAAATCATGCAAGTTTTTTTAATTCAGAGAGCAGAATGATTTTGCTGTTCGAATTCTAAAGAGACACTGGGACAGCTATTATAAGTGATCCCAAATCCTGCGACTAACGGAACTCGAAGATTATATCTGCCATGTGCAATTTGCGCACGGCAAATAACACTTTGTGACAGCATACAGACCATGCGTACGCACGGTAAATATAATCATTGTTAAAAAGTTGCTGTTTTACCTGCATATTTCGGAGTGTATATGTCTTGTGATTTATTTTGTCGCAGGCTGCTGTCGACAAAATGAAAAACGGCGGATGTCCTATCTGCCACCGCTACTTCCTGGTGTTCTACATTCTTCGTGAGCGTGGATTGATTGATCTCGTTGTGACGACCTTCTTGCCAGAGAGTCCGCCGAAGGAGGTTCTTGCATTCAGCAATGGTAAGCACTATCCACTGGTGAAGGTGCACAGTGGCACAGACTCCCGGGGACAGGACATCACTGGGCTCGAGTGTGACACCGTCGATGAGATCGAGGCTTTGCTGGAGCGATTTGACTGCGACGACATGCGCTCTCGCAAGGAGTCACGCGCTGAAGCCGTGGCCGAGGTGTCATTTGAGGACTTGTACATGGTCAGTTTGTCTCGACTAATCTTTGTGCGTGTAATCCAGTGTTTTTTAACCCTTTTGCTGCAGCGGAACCCTACATAAGTGTGACAGTCACTCACAGAACCCCATGCAATGAT
>Ga0056128_1007981_pt1 | contig 13369 bp, 5 predicted proteins | sample WorMetLIZISLAND2_FD_71113 | JGI IMG/M metagenome (GOLD analysis project Ga0056128, IMG submission 71113) | Marine gutless worms symbiont microbial communities from Max Planck institute for Marine Microbiology, Germany - Olavius geniculatus... ... | reverse complement strand
ATTATTATTATTATTATTATTATTATTATTACTGCTTGGATGCATGACTGTCTGTGGACAGGTAAATCATCTCAATATATAATCAGGACCATGGTCAACTCAACCTTTCATCCCTCCAGGGTGAGTAAATCGAGTACCAGCCAGGCAGGACACTTTTACCTTCGTTGGGTGGCAGGTAACACTGTGTGATCCCATATGGCAGGTGACACTCGACAGCTCAGAGATGGGTCTGCCATCAAAAACTATACCATTTAACCCTATAACCATAACTGCTGAATGATAACCAAATGAAAACTAGGCCCATACTGTGGTCAACTATTCCAAGCTAGTTTCGCAATACGGTATAAGAAGTAACCTGAAAAGTCCAAAGATGTGTAGCACAAAAACTAGGCAAAATATTATAAACGTGACCTGAACAAATTTAGACAATATGCCCTAGTTTAGAATTCCGAAGTCACCTACCAAGTCACGTAGCAGCAGTCTGAAACTAATCCAAGTGATCAAATATAGTAAAGTATGCTTAGATGTTGCAGCCATAGCTTTGCAAACACACACAAAATTGCTGACTAGTTACAAATGCTTGGCAATAAATGGAACATCCAGCTATTTTTCCCACATTAACATACAATCTACTGCTATTCACTTGTACAGACCCCTTGTCCTCCAATAGATGGCATTCTGAGATTAGTTACCCTGCAGAGAATATAAAAGATTATTAGAACTGCCATTACTGTTACATATGCATGCTTATAACGGAAAGTTCTTACAATTTTAGCCTTAGGATCGACACTTCGTGTTTTTGTGTGTTCCATATCAGTTTTTTCGTAAGGATTAAATTTTGCATTTCATTATTATGTGTTTATAATTGCATTGCCTGGAGAGGCCATCTCCAAAATGACCTATTACATGTTGAGTTAAACACCAAACCTCTACTCGCTCACTTGTAGGCAATGTTTGTGTAAGTGTTTTTACGCAAGTGTTTATTACCTGATCATCAGTGACAAAGATGTAGTCATCAGGCACCACAGTTTTATCAACAGCAGTAGTAGATGTAGATTGTCCAGTGGCCGCCAGGTTAGTCGTAAAGTCCACGCTGTGCGCTATGGTCCTGTCCACTTCCAACACCTTCGTCACAAATATTATTGCATTCTCGTAGGTCACTTGTGCGCGATACTCGGCCGCCTGCTGTTCCGCATAGCACTCTGTGCACCGCTCTGCAGTGAAACGACACAGACCGTAATAACACACCGTGGGCCATAAGACATGTGCCACTTTACTTATGTCGAAATCTTTGCCAATTATTCACCGATTTTCAAAATTCTTTCACTGGCACACTCTGCAGACAATTTGCATTAATATGATTACTGTACATCCCACCACACTGTAAATGCGTTTCTACATTACCTTGTGAAATATAAATGTAAGAAAAAACTAACAATAATAACAAAAATTCAGATAAAAGAAAAAACGCTTCAATCTATGATTCATATGTCACTGGACTGTGTTATACCCACACAGTCTAGTGTCATACAGACCATTCACTGCAATGTTGGTCTGACGTGTTTTTTTTTGATTTTACCAAAATGTTTGTTATTATCGTTATACACTGTGTTTCATAAAAAACCGGACCCTGAAACTTCTTGTTATAACTTAAGAAAACGGCTTTAATATCGAAAAACGTTGGTACAAGCAATCTACACATACGACCAAAGTTATAGCAAATGTTCAAAATGTTGTCCTTTGGCCTTGACACAGGCTTTGAGTTGTTTCCTCCACTGGTCAATGGCCTCGTCCACAATCGTCTCTTCCAAGTCAACCCAGACCTTAACAAGTCGCTGCTTCAGTTGCCATGGAAACCATGTAGCTGGTACTCGACCCATACCAAACTTTTCAAGCACAATGAATCCGCAATTGAATGGCAGTGCACTGTGTGAAAAATCATTTAGGTGAACTTATTTTGATAAATTTATGCCGAACTGCCTTAGGAGTACGGTTTTTATGAAACACAGTGTATATACATGCATATTTCATTGATACTTCACAAAGTAGTGTAGAGACGCATCTATGGTGTGGTGAAATCTATAATAATCACATTATCGCAAATTGTCTGCAGAATGTGCCAATGAAAGAATTTTGAAAATTGGTCAATAATTGGCAAAGGTATCGACATAAGTAAAGTGGCACATTTTTTTGGCCCACCCTGTATATTTACAAAAGCAACTTAACTTAACATAATATGGATATTTTCATTAAATTCATGAAGCTTCAGTCCAAATTTGGGATACTCATAGTGATGTATACATAAATGCATCAGCAAAAAAGTAAAAAATAAGCGTCACTTAAGCACGACATGCAAAACAGAAGCCGGTTGAATACAATCTAGAAGAGACTGCAACATGCAACAAGTGATGAAATAGCTGTGACATTATGGATGATAAAAAAACTTTAAACTGCGCTTTCCTAATCAGAGGATACTTCAGGTTATTTGCACTAAAAACGCTTCCACCACAAACCGTAATTTCTGAAGTAATTAACAGTGCTATGATAATGCTGCTGTAACTGTAACTAAATAAATCACTAAAAAAAAATGTGAAAAAATGAAGTCTTTTTAGCACATACTGGCGCTTTACAAGTCAGATTATTATTATTATTATTATAATATTTATTACTATATATTTTTTTCAGCAACTGCAAATCGTGGTCAACTACAGGTTCTGAAGATCAAGACGTCAACTTACAAAGGACGTGCTTTTGGACATGTCGGCCCATCTACTTGGAGCGCTCTTCCAGACAATCTTAAATGCAGCTCACTGACTCTACTTTCAGCTGGCATCTCAAACATTTCCAACACTGCTCATTCTAATAGCTCACAGAGTGTGTTCGGGTCAATTAAAGTAAACATGCTACAAAGGTTACTTACTGACAGAAATTTCACAAAGCACAGTAACTGTGGAACATGTGAAACAATAATGAATGCTACCAACATACCTGGGATCAAAGTGACATTATCGTGGCCGTCAACATCTCTAGTGAGTTCTCGTCGCAGCTCGACATCGACACTGAACAACTGCAGCATAGTCAGCCATTCGTCCTCTCTCACGTACACCAGTTTGCAACTGAAATGCATTCCAATACAAAAAGTATTATTAGACTGTGACCAATCTAGTGTACTCCACCCGTGCACGATTTTCTCCTGTATTCTTCTAAGTGTGAAGGCTCTTCCAGGAACAGAGGTCGGTCGTCGGTCAGTCGTTAATCGGTCGGTCAGTCCTCAATATTACACTTATCTCATACACTACTCTTCGCTACATTAGGAACGTAGTGTGAGAGAAGCAAAAAAATGATAGAAAAGTGTGTCGAACACAAGCTATTTCTATTTTCAAAACCTAGCCAGAGCCGAATTCCATAATGCTTACGCACTGAAATTTAGACAAAGCCAGATTCTGAAGAAATTACTCTCTTGCATAATGAAAAGTTTTTGACAAAAATAATTTACTTTTACTGCAGCTGTGCTAAAATTGCATACATCTATCCACATTCGAGAATCCAGCCAAAAATTATGCCAGAACTTCTAAATTCCGTAGGAGAGAAGCCAACCAACCAAAGGCAAACCATCTCTGTTCAAGCAGATATACTGAACGTTGCCAGTGCTCATGCACTGGTTAATCTTTGGCTTCCATCTCCTGTAAAAATCTAAGTAAATAAGCAAATAATTTATACGGTGCCAAAGTCTGCAACTCTACACAGACTAAACCAGTGCACATCTAGTTTAAGCACATACCAGCTATTGAAACAGAACTAACCTAGCAGCATTCTGAGCGCTGTTGTCCCAGAATGCACTGGCAGTCGACGGCAGTTCTGCGCACAGTTTGCTGTGACAGCACAGCAGTCGGCCGTTGTTCACTTCTTCAACTACACCCATCCTAGCTGGATCTCTAATATACACCAGTACCAACCACGATTAAAAAATGTAAAGTCTTTCCCAAGCCATGAAGCTTGCAGAACAATGCTGATCTCCGTTTTCTTCGCCCTCAACCAGACACCAGTTTACACTGCGAGACCATGGATACAGGGCTAAAGCATCGCGTGGTGTGCTTGTTTATATCCCAGCTTTAGCTAGTACTCGTTGCACCCATCCACGGAGGGATGGCCAGGCTGAGTTGACCTGGGTGGCTGGTTACATACCAAGACGGTTTACCCGCCTGCCAACGGTCACCCACCCTCCAAGCACCAACTGGGCTCAGCTTGATGTCTTGTTCGAACATGTGAAAGACCAACTATCCCCACAGACACGTAAATTCAATCACTTTGCACATTTTGTGGCTGCAACTGTAAAATTTCAAATATTTGACACCAACGAACCAGATTTTTTCACCACTGAAGCACGTTAGCAACTGGCAGCACCAATTGGGATTAGCCTGTTTGTACCTGTGACACATTATAATATCAGCATTACATCACGACTAGCAAAGAATATTTAATCAACTGCCATGTTTTGTTAAAACATTTAGAATTAGTATTTATTCAGCTACAACTGGTAAAAATTTCATGCAAATTGCTCATCATTTGAGTGAATTATGAAAAAAACAAAAAGGGGTCCTTTTTTATGAAACACCGTGTACACTTGTTAACGGCAACGTTTAAGGACTTGCACATCGAAAACAGCAAAAATTACAAAAGATGATATTATTCAGCAGCACACTGACACACAGTCAGTGTGATGTGCAAGTCCTTAAATGTTGCCGTTAACAAGTGTATAAACTGATGTTTTGTACATTTATCTTTATCTGATATAAATAGCATGCTCATTGCTCACAGCTCAAAGCTGAATAAAATGCAACAAAGGGGAGCATGACACAAATACTAAAAAAGCATATATGGCTCCGGCAGATAAACTTTGGATAACTGCTGCAGCAAAACTCACTGTCCTTCTTGTCACCTAACCAACCACGCAGCTCAACTCAGCCTTCCATCCCCAAGGGTTAAGTAAATCTAGTACCAGCCTGCCTGGCTAGGGTTAAGGGAGGCTGCATTCACCTGTTGAATGTGTGATCTGATCGTATATGGTACGCGATGTTGTTGCTGTGTAGCTTAAAGGCGAGTTTCCGATGAAAAGCTATACACAGTTTTATTACACACCCTTTAACCTTTTTGCATCACTATCAGTATGGAGAATGGTTCATTAGTCCGAAGAAACACTAGTTCAAACAGCACTAAGATTAGAGATAGGGGTTAAGATTAGGGTTAATGATAGGGCGGGAATAAAGGAAAAACAGCACCTTTGGCTATGGCAGTGGCCCCCGGATATGGCGGAGATAAACCTGAACAAATTTGGACTAGTGTCCCTTCAGACCATTGACCAATCACAGCCAACTTGTACATACTTGACAAAAGACTTCCAATCATTGACAAAGTCGGCAGACACGAGGTAAACACAGCTACAGCTGTCAGACGGTCGGCTCCTGCCGTAGTACAGATCACTCAGCTGACTACGATGACTGGTTGCCAACTTCTTACGAGCTTCGACCTGATTCCTCTCAACAATGTTGGAAGACTGCAACAATGCAAGCACGTATCAAAACTATAGGATAACAGGATAGGTCGAAAATGATTTTGATTTCATATACTAGCCTGCTATTAACAGCAACCAGCAATAATTTTATGTCTTCTCGTAGATATATTCAATGCAAATCTTTGTATAATTTCAGAGCTGTAGCTATTACACAGCATTTACAACACTCATTTATATAAATCATGTTAAAATTACACGATGGACCAACAGACCTAAATGTTAACATCAAGCGAGGTTGCTGTACATGTCCAGTGGATGACATCACTATGTCTGTTCCTATAAATCAAGTAAGTAACGAACGATTGTGATATTTTGCACACAAGGATTGCATTAAATTCATCTATATGCTGATAATAGTAAAATAATTATTTGATAGCTTCAATCTAGCTAATCTGCCATTCAAAATCTTTAGGAGGTATTGTTTCACCCTACAGCATAGGCTAAGTTTTAAGTTCCACTATGGGGCAGGGCAGTCAGTGCTGCCCTGTAGGCTTATGCCGTCACTTGGGCCTATCAGCCATCCCCAGAAAGTTCCCCGCAAGTATGCTGGGTACTGAAAGTCACAGCAGAAATAGCAAAGAGCACAACAAACCCCGCTCTCCCCCAGTCACACGACTACATCTCTATACTGTGAGAGTGGGGCTCCCCAAAGAATTTGCCCCTGTCCTCTAATAGACAGCATTATGAGATTGATGACTGTCTGGAGGATAACAGGAAAGATTATTAGAACTGCCATTATCGTTACATATGCACAATTAAAATTGGCAGTTCTTACAATTTTAGGTTTAGGTCATTTTTTATGTTTTGTGTTTCATAAAGGTTAAACTTTTCGTAAAAGTTAAACTTTTTGTTCTGTTATTATGTGCATGTGCAATTTTGCCTGCAAAGGCCGTCCCCGAAATGACCTATACTCTGTCGGGCGGGACGTTAAACCCTACTCAGTCACTCACTCACCAAAAGATTTCGCAGTCCCCACAGGAAACCACCCGACAAGTGGCCCAACCCATCAGCAGACCAGCCACATGAGCAGTGCAGCCACAAATGTTGCAAAAGAGCTGGTTATTATTCATGAAAAGACGGTTGTTTATAAACATAATCATGCACATATAAAACACATAGTACAACTGCAACACAAAAGCATATCGTCGGCCATCAAATAAAATACATATCTTGTGATAAAAATCGGCCTTAAAACTTGAATAGATATCCTTAGACGATCAAAAATGATACATGGCGAGACAGGAAAATCAACTGCCTAAACGCAACGGGTGTGGTCATTTGACATTGAATCCTATTATATGTTACATATTATATGTTATATGACTTATTATATGTTATATGACTTGCTAATGCAAAATACCTGCACGTGACTGGTCCAAATCATGTCACAATGTTATTCACCAATATGCAATGTTGCCTGTGCGAGCAACATTAAAGTTCAATGCTGCCCAACATTGAGCGGCCAACATTGTAGTCGTCACAGCTTTTTTGTTCAAACGATTTTTGTTAAAATTTTTTTTATTTTGGTTTAGAAGTATAACTAAGAAAATAGTGACTGGCATCACTGATCATCACTGAAAATTATTTGCCCTCGGTTCATAGAAATGTTTCCCATAAAACGTTTCTATAAATCTCTGGCAAAAAATTATCAGTGATGACCTCAACGCTAGTCACTATTTGTATACTGTGACATAGCAAATGATTTATAAATATGCCGACCTCGCAGTGTGGGCAGACTTGCTGAGTGGCAGGGATCTCAATGAATTCACCGCCTGCAAGCTGCGCTGTGAGCCGGCGCCAATTACTGGCAGATATCAATGAACAGCGAGACAACACGTCCGTTCGCAGACCGCCTACCATACAGCCAGTTACAACTGGAACATTGATGCATTAGACGATGTAATAAAGGTTGAAAATTCTGTGTATAGCTCTTTATAGCAAACCCATCGCAGAGCTATGAAGCATCATTTATTATATGGAATCACCCAGAGTTAGCTGACATCCAACGCAGACAAAAAAAACATAAGCAGACCGGGTGCTACTCAATTTACCTACTCTAGAGGGTTGGAAGGCTGAGTTGACCTTGGTGTTGTTTATACCTAGATGATTTATCTGTCCACAGACAGTCACACCTCTAAGTAATAATCACTTGATAGCGATCCGACCGGAAGTCGAATCCACGACCTACAGATTGTACCATTACGCCACCGCCACCATGTAATGGCCACACTAAGAATGTAAAAATTTGCTCGTAGCAATGTCAAGCCTGCAGGTGGCAAGGAAAAAACTGTCATTTCCGACACACTGCACTGGCAGAACATATGTGAAAACTAGCCTGGGCCAAGTCAAGTTCTACGATCTAGAACATTTTTTGTCAGTGGGGCAAAGTACACACAGTTACGCAACATTCTAATGACGTGTCTCTGGTTCAAAGCGTCATTTTCCAATTGTTGATATCTCATTATGTTCTGCAGATAAACGCGATCAAAATCTAAACCACTTCCCCCAAATTTCAGGGGAAAACCTCAAATTTTGGGACCTAGTTTTTAAAACTAGACTCATTTCTGATCACGAGGCAGTTTCGTGACGATCAGCTAAGAAACCTTAAAAAAAGAAAACAATTAAAAAATATAAAAACATAATAAATGTGGCTCTCATAGCAGATAAGTTTTATCACCACTGAAATTCTCTCACAGTATGCAATCTTAAACTGATAAAATGCAAACTTCTACAGTTCAATAATAATCCTTATTATAAACACAGATAACTCAGTACGCTGAAGATTACGAACCACTCAATGCAAAATATTTCAAACAATTCAGTGTCCCAAGAAGCAAATACATGATGGGCCAATAAAAAATGTGGCACTTTTCTTTTGTCCATATCTTTACCAATTATTTTCAAAATTCTTTTACTGGCACAATATGCAGACAATTTGCATTAATATAATTATCATACATCCCACCACACTGTAAATGCGTCTCTACACTACCTTGTGAAATATAAATGTAAAAAAACTAATAATAATAACGAGAATTTAGAAAAATGAAAAAAACACCACACCAATATTGTGGTGAATGATTCATATGATGCTGGACTGTGTTAGACCCACAAAGTCTAGTGTCATATAAATCATTCACCGCAATGTTGGTCTGAAGTTTTTTTCTTTCAATATTACCAAAATATTTGTTTGTTATTATTGTTATATATGCATATTTCATTTTTATTTCACAAGGTAGTGTAGAGACAAATTTGCAGTGTGATGGAATGTATAATAATCAAGATATTGCAAATTGTCTGCAGAGTGTGCCAGTGAAAGAATTTTCGAAAATAATTGGCAAAGATATGGACAGAAGAAAAGTGCCAAGTTTTTATTGGCCCACGGTGTATATTCGGGAAACACTGGTATAACAAAGACAAAACTTCACCGATATCTCACCATGTTCAGAACAGACGATGTCGCCATTGAACAAGACAGAATTAGAATCCTCCTCGTCGACTGAGAGACAAGCATTCCTATCAGATAGATGCAAGTCAGATTCGGCAGACAGCACTTTGCTGTTTTCAGCATTGGAGATTATCTCCTGTTTGCCATCGTCACTTGCAGTGTCCACCAACACACCGTTGCCATTACCATTACCATTGGCCAATGCTGTACAAAAACACACTGCCCGCTGTCAGTCAGCGATGGCCAAAAGACAACTAACTAGAAATTTGGGGGAAAGCCCAACATGAAGCCACAGGGCGCCATAAATCCCATTATCGTTCTTGGTCCAGACGGTTGATTGGCTAAGCCGTCGATCATGAATGTGGTAGAATATGCATCCTCAAAACGCCGCAACGAATCTCGCTGAAATTTGGGCTCAAGCGTCATCCTTCCCCGAATTTTGATCTTGATCCGCTGTCCGGTTTAAATTTTTGGAGAAGTAAAAAAATAAAGAAAAATAACAAATAATTAAAGTAGAAAAAAACAACACCAAAACATAAGGCCATCCATTGCTGCTTCTATGGGTGGCCTAAAAAGTTGTTGACTGATAGTTGAATTAATTTATTTGAGTTAGATCAATACTTTAATTCAAATAAAATAACAGTGTGCACTGTGAGTATTGTTAGCTATCTCAATAAAGACTATCATCTATATCATCATCGATTTAGTTAGAACAGTATCTTAACTATTAACCTATAGTTAGCCGATAAAAACCAGTGTTTTTCAACCTTTTTGCTGCAGCTGAACCCTACATAAGTGTGACGATCGCTCACGGAACCCCGTGCAATGATTCGAGAATCCAGCAGCGTATAGCCGAAGTGGAAGTTTCAGGGTAAGCCTATATAAGGACCAATGTCCCCAGCAGAGTCAAGGCAAAGAACCTGTGGGGCCTGAAAGCAAAGCACCCAAAAGCCAACGATAAATCAGCAGGCAAAATACTTGTTGAATTTGATCGCATAAGATAATATTATATGGCAATTTTATTTCACTCGTAGACAGCAATACGTTATGGTATTTAAGCAAAAACACTCGACGAAGACTCGAAGAGGTCGCCAACGGACCAAAAATTATCATCGGATCTTTTTACGTTTTACGCTCACGCACAGCTCAGAGGTCTAGACCCCCAGCCACTCCAGCTAGTTACACCAATGCACGAGGCTTTTTGTATTTTTCAAGCAGAATGTTTCAAGAAATGAAAGTTATTCAATAAAATGAATAGATGGACAAACGATTTCTTAACACTGACACTAATACATTAAGTGCCCACTGTTCAATGCAAATATTTTAACACTGTTAAAAAAGAACCAAAATATTCCACACTGTGTGCAAAAGTAGATGGCTAGAAGCGCTAATTTGGAACTAAGCATTCGGTGCATATTACTTTTACGGCTTAGTCTGTCGTAATTTCGTATGCCAGGTTATTTTAATTTTTTTTCACTGACCAGCCACGGAACCCTTGGCAGATGCTTGTGAAACCCTTGGGTTCTGCGGAACCCCAATTGAAAATCACTGCACTAAACAGTTCAATTTTTGAAAAGAAAATAGTTAAATTACTCCAAGATAATATTGGACTGATGGCAAGAATGAACTAAGGGTATCAACTGTCACAAAGTTGAATAGAAAAAGCTCAGCGAAAGTCCGAGTCAAAAACTAAAGTTACCCAATGGCAGATAACCCCAAAAAAATGCACACCTTCTTGACTGGCATCTCGAGCTACGGCGATTCCATGTCGACGAGCCGATCGCTCAAACAACTGCTTAGCAATAGCACTCCACCGACGCAGAGCCATTTTCGTTACCCAGAAGCAACTGTTGAGGCTGTACACAGTTCATATATTCTCACATTTCACCAGTAAGTAACAAAATGCATTCAAAAAATCAATTTTTACAAATACGAAGCATGACAGTTTTACCAAGGAGGCATCTAGTAAACTGCTGGCTTAACCTGGTCAATCACAAGTTTTTTTTTCTCACACCATAAGTTTTTTTTTAAAATTAAATGATCATAATAAATCCCCACCGCGGTCAGCTACCTTGCCATGGTGGTGAGGCTTTGCACCGATGACCCGAAAGATTTCTAAAATATGGAGGTGAGGAGCCATCTAAGAGCTGACCAAACTCGTGAGAGCAGATTGCTACACGTTACCAGTGCTTTTGTGCTGGTTTCAGCTTCACAGCTGACTACGGCTTTCTAGCCGCTACCTGTAACCTTGTGGTCACATTCGGAGATGCGCATTGGGCCGAGCTGATACGGCCTCAGCGCTGGACAAGTGTAAGAGCCTGTCCATCCCTGAGGTAAGGATCATAATAAATGTGGCTCAGATAGCAGATTTTACCATATATGAAAAATTTTTCTAACACACATGAAATGACAACCTGACCAATAACCACAATGAAAGACACATGCCTATTTTTATCTGTGATGATCGCATTTACAGACATGTAAATTATGGATATGTTATCTATAATGTACGCATTCATCTGGTGATTTTAACAACATTGGTTGGGCAACTAATCAAAATTATACAACAATAAGTAAAGGCCTCTGTTAGAGAATGACAATAAGCTGACTAAATCTGAATTAGAAAGTAAATTAAACAATAAATTAGCCACATGTTGGACTCCTTATGTGAGGTCAATTCTCTTCAAAGTTCAAAGTCACAAAACACAAAAACCAGAACAAATGTCAAACATCTATTCAAATACTGCACCCTAGTTTAAGAATTAGCAGTCACACAGTGAAAAAATGGAATTTAAAAATTAAAAAAATTGCTAATCAGTCGTCGACTTCTATCAGCTGACAAAAGTGCATTTGAACGGCAAAAAACTGTGCACGGACGAACGCAAAACAAGCTGCACAAAACAATCCGCCTGTGATACAGCACATACCCGGCACAATATGTACAACAGAGATCAAAACTCAGATTTACAGCTGATTCACATGCCTCAAATTTGCAGCATCCTGATGCTAAACTAAAAACTAAACTAACTTGTAACGTGTCCTACAAGAAGGAGAGCAAACCGACCAAACATTTGCATTGGACGGTGCAATGGCCATGTCTGCAACGTCAGCGGAAAGCTCATCAATCTGCGCCTTGTGATAGATGATAAAACAACTGTTCACAACGCAGTCTCGGCATAGGCTCTCGCGCCTACAACACATTACTCTGCATTGCAACTGATAACCAGCTGGCTTCAGTTGGTGGCGTGGCGTAGCGTAATGCATTTCAACTAATCAAAGAAATCAGGCTGGGTTAGTACTTGGATGGGTGACTGCCTGTGAGCAGGTAAATCATCTCGGTATGTAACCAGCCACCTAAGTCAACTCAGCCTTCCATCCCTCCGGGGTAGTTAAATCAAGTACCAGTCTGTCTGGCTTGAGTTAAGGTGAGGCACATTCACCTGCATCGAGTGACAGCTAACACTGCATGATCCCATATGGTAGGTGATGCTCAGCAGCTGTGAGATTGGTTACCAATGAAAAGCTATGCTGTTTAAACCTTTAAAACAATGTACAATTAGAACTATGTTGGCCAAATGTTCAGTTTGTGCTCACGTCGACCAGACTTTTTTGACATTTTAAGCTGAAAATTGGCATTACAGTGACATCATTTTCCTCCACCTTTTTGTTTAAGAGTTAGACGACTGTATAAGACCAAGCAAACACACAGTGCGGCGTCTTATGATGACAGGACAATATAACCATAACAATAATGATGCTTAACGCGTTATACTCAAAAAACGAGAATTTACATAATGTAAAATAAAAAAAATTCACTAAATGCCCGACGAACACAATTTAGCATAATAACACACACACATGTTACGTTTTTGCTTCTGTGGCTTAGATTACACTTGCTCAATAATGCATACAGTTTGATAAAATTTATATTAAAGCGAGATGAACAACAAATGGCTATTGTCTAGGAATGGAACTAAAACATAAAAGCGCAGCAGCAAACAAAAACATAACATGTGACTATCCTGTAGCTGGTCAGTGATGCGAGGTGGAAGCCAGAGGATGGCGGACGGAAGATGGAAAACGACGACGGACGAAAGGCGGTAGTCGGGCGGCTGCCGTTGAACCCGCTTGCCACGTGCTGGAAGACGAAAGTCGGATAGCGAATGATGATAGTCGGACGGCTGATGCGGAACCACCTGCCATGTGCTGCATCGACGTGGTCACGCGCCACTGACTCGCAGATGTGTGTCGTGTAGTCGTACAAAAAAGCGTTCCTTCAGAAATCGTTCGTAACCGTAGGTTCGTTCGTACAATGTACAACATAGTTCGTTGTTTCACGTACGTCTTGT
>Ga0056128_1007980_pt1 | contig 13372 bp, 9 predicted proteins | sample WorMetLIZISLAND2_FD_71113 | JGI IMG/M metagenome (GOLD analysis project Ga0056128, IMG submission 71113) | Marine gutless worms symbiont microbial communities from Max Planck institute for Marine Microbiology, Germany - Olavius geniculatus... ... | reverse complement strand
TTATTTATTTAAAAATATAATATGCTCAACTTGGCCTTACCGACAATACAGAACATTGTAACTTGTAACGTACTGCTCAACTGCGATGGTTGCAAGTACACTTACTCACTTATTTACTTATTAAGTGCGAGTTCTCAAAAGATCACAGGTTGGCTGGGAACAGGGCTGAAAAAATAATCTAAAAACCTAGGTTTTTCAAAAGTTGTAAATTTTATTACACATCATATTTTTTTGTATTTTAATCGTGATTTTCGATTACTTTGTTTTGCTAAAAATCATTGAAAACAACTTAGTTATGTGACAGACAGGGTGTGTGAGATGTTTTTTATGTCGTAATTTTGTGTGCGGTGTTCAACTGGACACTAAACCCAAAAACTTTTTTTAAATCCTTAAAACCTAAAACCTAAAAATTTTCTTTTAAAAGCTTAACTTTTTTAGCCTTAACTGGGAGGCTGCGTAGCCGAGCAGTGCGTGAACTGAACGAGCAGCTGGCGTCTACATAAGCTCTCGTTAGATTTAAGCTACAGCGTTCGTCATCGTTGCAGTTGTCGACTTCGTTAGTCAAAGCGGCGCCAAACCTACGGATCGGTACAAAAACATTTTGCAAGCGCAAATGTCAATCGTTGACAAAAAGTCCGGTACTTGATATATCGCTGATTTCACGAATTGGCTCACGTCACGAAGGTTTTACATTCTCGTTACTGACAGTTGATTGCCATGAGCTAATAATACCCACCGCCGCGCATTGCCTCGATTGACCACCATAGGCTTTTACTCCGCAGCGCGTAAGTACTACTCATTTTTTTACCCCACTAAGGGTAGGAGGCTGAGTTTACCTGAGCACACAGCAAGTTATCAACTTGCTCAAAGTTGCTTGCTTATTACCATTAGCCAGCATTAACATCGAACTGATACACACATTCCAGCAATCACTTAATAACGTTTGGACGACTCAAAACAAATTGCTTTTTGTAGAGTAGCCTATATTTGCTAATAAAATAGAAAAAAAAACATTTACAATCTACACTGCATGGACGCTCCAAGAAAGATTCATTATTTCTAATGCAGTTGACAGATCTCGCAGTCGGGATGCAGTTAATTTGACGCTAAGTATTTAAAATTTTTACAATCAGTGTGTGGGCATGCAGCCGCTACTTTTAATCTAACTAAATCAACGTCCGAGATTGCTCCAGTGAAACAAAAGTTGGCCGATGATTGCACCGTATAATTTAGCTATGCTTTAACGGTATCAGAAAAGTTTGTTATTGTGCTAACACTGACAACAGTTACAGATAAAAACTTTGAATTTAAAAACAATGTGCAGCAATTGTTAAAGTTTACGAGCTGTTATTTTTTTTAGAACTGCACGCAGTTCTGTCTGCACGTACTGTCTGTTTCGCTGCTATAACAATGACGATGATGATTGCGACGATAATAGTTGTAATCTCTATCGCGCCACATACGTATAAATAAATAAATAAACGTTAGTGACTTTGTATGAGATGGAAGACAAGTTTCAGTTGCTACACCATGCGTATGTATGGAACTGTCACAGCTGTGTGTTGCAGTGATTAACGACAGCTTAAATCAGCTTAAACCCGCTTAATCTCCTGCGGCGCTGCAGACAGACTATCGGAACGAACTTTGGATTACTATCACGATGTAACGGATTGAGCGTTAAGTCGAAAATCCTACGCTCGTGCATTGGTTAGGAGTCCATCTGGCATCAGCTACATGTATATGTAGCAAATCCAAAAATGTTCAGAATATCTATTTTATTATCCAAACTAAAATACTCATACATTTGCATAAATTATAATACATAATGGATGCGGACGTTACTAGTGGTTCAAAATTAGTCCACGTCCCAGTTTTGGCTCCTCTCATTGGCCAGCCTCTTATCGGGTATGCCTCGGCAGTGTAGGCGCAAGAGTTCAGTAGAAGTTAGGAGTTGTCTAGAGTGCTGAAAATCCGTGTAATAAATAGTTTTTTTCTGATATTAGGTATCAGGTATTTGAGTATAGAATAAAATGGTGTCGTCTCATTTCGCCTAATCGCATTTCGCCTATTCTCATTTCGCCTAATCGCTCCCCCAGCTGGGTCTACTGCAGAGCCCCAACCGAAATCAAATTTGGAGAACCATAGTCTTCAAATTAGAGCTGTCGAATTAGCGCATTAACTTAACGCGTTAGCACCCTTTTAATGTAGTCCACTTACAATATTAGCCAAAAAATTAAAAATTAACGCAATGCGTTAACGCGTTAACAAATTAACGCTTCGACAGCTTACTTCAAATGTGAATGGCAATTTTAAACGTTTAGCAATGATGATTTTTCCGATAATCAACTGACCAAATTTAGTGCAACTGATATAATAAGAACAATAAAGGCGGCGTCACAAATTTTAACGTTGGGACACAAATTTTTTGTACCTCACGTTTTGTCCAGTTGCTCCTGGAACCCTTCTGGGGGGTCAAAGCCGATCCCCCCAGACAAGTTCTATTGGGGAGGTCGTCTTCATGCAGTGGGGGTTAAACCCCCGGCAAGTCGAACACTGCTACAGACAAATGGACAACGATCTTGACAATCATGTAGGCCTACATGCTGACTTCTGTTAGAATGGGGGCCTAGCTTACGTTGAGAAACTATGATTAAAATTCGATTAGAACTTTAAACTACTTTTGATTTGATCAAGATGAGTCACGGCGAATTGAATTCTTGATTATTTATATATCACGAATTCGAATTCGTGATATTATTATTTCAATTTATGATATTACGAATTAAATTTGTGATATGTACATATCATGTATTCAGCAATTCATGATATGTACATATCATGAATTCTGGATTAAATAGTAAAATGGCGTTCCATACGATCGGCCAAAAATGGTACAGAAAAAAATGATGAACGACAAAACAAAGCTTATATATACCATAAAGCAGAATTATGTCATGTCAGTTTTTTTTGTCACAAAATGACCTAGTCGCAATGAAGATAAAGTGTATGATGTCAGAATGAATACTATCAGCCAAATGTAGACGACGTATAATGCTATAATCAGCTGTAGTTTACTATTTTTAGTTGCTTGCAAATTGCGATAAACATAACGGCTCATGTCTACAGCACTACAGTTGCAATTCTTTATGGTGCATGCCGTTAATTATTCAGAGATAACTGTCAAAATAAAATGCAAAAACCCACAATATTACAAATAAAAAGCGCTTACCATGGTGTCAGTTAATTAATCCGTATATTTTTTTCATTGTTAATGTGTTTTACCATACGTCACGAAAAACGTCTCGGCGAGACGATGAAGCTCCCGACAGTCTCGGGAGCTTTAAAGTCTCGTCTCGGTCTCGTCTCGAATTTTAAACGCGAGACGTCTCGGACAAAATTTTGAACGTCTCGGTCTCGTCTCGATCTTAAAGACATAGGTCTCGGCTCTCGTCTCGGTCTCGGCTCAAAAGGTCTCGCGCACATCCCTGTAAACTGCCTAAAACTGTATCCTTAATAATAATCACTGCACAATCGTAAATAACCACAAGGCGACTAATATTGACAAATTCCACTTTTGAAAAGAAAAAAGATCAATAATTTTCTTTGTAGGCCTATGTTGCTAGCATAACTGAGCACCATGCCAGCATCCAAAAAACGGAAGTTTTTTTAGCAGAATAAAGCTTAGTTTACGCACAAACGGAAGCCGCAGAATTTGGACAATTTTGCCACGGTGAGCCACGGAATTTTGCGAACTGGCCTGCAGATTTTGGCAGAATTTTTCCGCCCTAGTAATTTATACCCACAGGAAAATGGAAAATGGAGATTCAAACATACTGACTGCTATTAAAAGCATTGCATATCTCTTGACGGCATATCGGCTTCAGTAGGCTTATCGTACACGCAGCCCAAGTGCATAAGCTTATCAGTTATCAGCAGGCGTTGGCGTCGTTAGTTCGCTAACGAGTAACGACGACTGCCGAACGACAGCTCTGACAACTTGTCAACTCGAACCAGCGGCTGAAGCATTATAGGCGCCGTCACCAACGGGAGCAATGGAAGCGACTGCCGCACTAATTGTTTGCTCCCACACCACATAATCATTTTGAAATACAATTTCTTCAGCATAACCATTACAAGAGAGTGAAAGATGCGAATGCCATCGTAGCTCAATATTCATCAAAACAATTAATTTGGCGTTCTCGCTTCTCCCGGATTCGCTGGTCTGCATATACGTAAAGCTAACAGCGGACCGAGATTCTTTTGTTGAATTTAAGACATAGATCTTACGAGGAAAAATATATAAAGGGCAAAAAAAGCATGAGGTGAAAAAACAGGAAACAGAGAAGGAGAAAATTGCGAAGTAAGAAGCGGGAGAAGTAAGGTCATACCACAGTAGTTTATGCAAGTGGTGCCCATTTAGTAATAAGCAGAACTGGGTCATTTGTTGTCAGTACACTTGTATAGTCATTAGTCACTGCAGTCTCCACTTTTTAACGAACACAAGAAGCTCAGAGTGTACTGCGGAGAAAACCGCGCGTTAGCCGCTGAGAATTTCGTAGGCCTATGTATTTATCTATGCCCGTTAAACCAGCAGGCTTATAATTTACACATACCGAAAAAAAATTAAAATTACTTATAGACAGAAGTCCGCTGCGTACAAGTTCATGCCCTATGCGGCGTTTTAAGCCAGCGAGGGTTTAACCCAGCTCCGTTAACAGCCAGCGCATTCAACCAACTAAGTCAGTACGGCAGCAGTCCTGGTAACTAGGCACACTGCCATTATCGTTACACAGAACTCGCCGTTTCTTCCTATAGCGGTGACGATAACTACTGCCAGTACGAAAGGATGGCCAGGCTGAATTGACCTGAGCAGCTAAACCGCCGTCTTCTATAGTTCAACACACGGTGTTAACATTGATTTTCGCCAACGTTTCAAGAAGCACTAAAATTGAAGCAATTAGCTTTTTTCTCTCCACAAAGTCCCGGCTACATCTGCATAAACTCTATATTGCCAGAAACTGCAGTGCAAAAACGATCTCATCTCGGTAACTTTGACGACTTGATTCTTGCCGCATCCCGTGCCTCGATTGACAGTAGCGTAGGCCCTATAAAACATTAAATCTTTTCTCTACAAATTAAGCAATGCATAGGCGTATGGGATTTTGACTTAGTTCTGTTTTAGGCCTATTTTTATCGCAGATTTATAGGCGCCGCTGTATTATTTTCGTACATAACGTAGGCCTATTGATTTTTAGTCACCAAACAAAGCACGAGATGTACCGACTTGAAGCAAAATTTGACGCAAAATGGCTATTCGTTGTCATTCCAAATCATTATTCTGTTCTCGATTTCGTGGAAGACAAAGAAAGCTACATTTACTTTTACAATATAATAATTTTAGCTTTATTTTGTAAAGTTTTCAATAACATAGCGTCTGAAAGCATTGACAATTGCTTTTGAAATTACCCAATAGCCTAATTATTTGTCGTTAAATGCTCAATATCTATTGAGAACACTCACGAATAGATCTGTTTTCATAAACGGTACAGTGGCAAAAACAAGAGTCCTTTGGCTACATTTTTGTGCTAACAGTGTGTGATTTATCATAATTAAAATTTTCGTTTGGCGTCCAAAACGTATTACTGTCATTGAGCAAAGCTTGCGTAATGGACGTTTGAAATCATCCAATGTCGTTGATTTTGGTGCCAAACGAAAGCCTAGAGCCTGAATGCAACTTGGTCCTATACTGTGCATTAGCTTGGGATCTAGCGATACGACGACTTGAAGGCCAAAATCCACAAATAATCCCGCAGTAGACTCATTGAACGCCCCCGCTCAAGGCAAACCCCTTTAATTTTGAATGAGCATTATATATCGCCAGAAATAGTTACGTGTTATCCGTCGGTAACGATTTCGTGATCCTAGCGCGCTCCGTTGAACACAATAGACCTATTCGTACTGGCATGCGACATGACAAGCGAACGTGGCTCTAGCATAACGACGTTTGCATAACTGCATAGCGAGAGCGTCAAGGGCGTTGTGTTGAAATTATTCGGTCCAAAATTGCTAAATAAAATTCAACAGAAAGTTAGTTCTCGACGTTAGAGTAGATTTGAGTACGTCGACTGGTGTCGACTAAAATGTTAACGAGTAATTTGAGCAAGGCTCACGTGACGCGCGACACCATCGGTGCTACCACCTGGGAAATCAGTGTACAACGTACAATAAAATAGCCATGCGTTTTAAAAAGGTACCCAAAATTTGACGCCTCCGTTCGGAGAACTCCTTGAACGTAGGCGGTCGGAGCTCAGACGATTAAAATTTTTCGTTTTATGCTCCAAATTTCATATGCAGGTTGACCTGGTCTATCTCCAGTAATTTCGGCGCAATCCACTCTTGAAATATGCGTCATAGCCCAAAATTATGAAAAAATCATTGAAAATTTTTTTGAATTTCAAGGTCGTTCAAGGTCATCAATGTAAGTACCCCCGGAAAGCACGTAAGCAGCTATTCGAAGCCGCAACTTCGCCAGCAGCAGTCGCGCTTGCTGCCATTCAGCTACGTCACTGGTTCACAGGCCACCTGCCTTAAACGATCTAAACATATAAGCACTATAGGCCTATAGTCGTAGCTGGTCGGCCTATAACGAGGGAAAAATAACCTATCACCCGGGCATAATTCCTATCTGCGCGGCCCGGACCAATAATTCCGATGTATCGCATGTCAAAATGGCTACCACCTTGCTGCTTTATAATTTTGCGTCGAAATCAAGCACAAAAGTTGATCATGCTTTATTCATGCATCGTTTAAGCATATACAACTTTTCTTTGGCGTATGTCTGTCGAAAATTAGGCCTATAAAAACTGCTTGACGCGTGTCAAAGACTCGAAGTTAACAAAGATTAACAAGCCCTATATATTATTCTATTTTTGTAAAAAAGTGATCTTCATAATACATAAAAGCCTACATGGTTTAAGAAAAATATGCCACCATTTATATGCAATAATGCCATTTGCTTTTATAGGGTGTTTACACGATCCAGCAAACATCCAGCAAACTTCCAGCAAATGTAATGCTGGACGTTTGCTGGATCGTGTAAACACCCTATAAAAGCAAATGGCATTATTGCATATAAATGGTGGCATATTTTTCTTAAACCATGTAGGCTTTTATTGCATTATTGCATTTTTGTATTACCGACACATAATCGATCTGGGTTGTGGAGTGTCATATACGTCGTACGCTGTCTGTGGCTTAGCTATGCACAAACTTTGAGCGTCATTGTCTTGCATCTGTTTCTGATTCCTATAGCTAGGAGTACGTTGCAGTTATGCCGAAAACTGTTAACATTTGACAACGATGTCATCTACTGTGATGTCTTTACCTTTGACCGTTTTTGACATATGAAGCCTATACCGGGTAATTAAGTTGTTGACACACTCACTGCGCTGCAGCCTATAGTTGTTTTTATCCATTTACCGTGTATGAGATTAAGCCATTTAGTATATTTGATTAAACTATACGCCAACAATCATGCACGCTGTTAAACTTTGACTATATCTCACAGTATATACTACTAAAATTACTAACTGAAAATTTGTATGTGATCTATCAAACCATTTCGGGATATTTTTAGGTCATTTTAACTACCACATAATACAGGGTGGGCCAAAAAACGTGGCATTTGTGGTGAGGTAAAACATATAATAATCACATTATTGCAAATTGTCCGCAAAGTGTGCCAATAAAAAATCTGAAAATCGGTCAATAGTTGGCGAAGATATAGACAAAAGTAAAGTGGCACGTTTTTATGGTCCACGGTGTATAACCCGGAAATATAGCATATATTTTGTTACGCATGGGCTAATGCAATTAAAAACGACAAAGTCACAGTTTAATGGAAAAAACTATTAAGCACGTGATCCATTGGAACCTTGGCTTATCTATCTCTCCTTACCGACGGGAAGCACATTACAATGTTTGAAAAATTGCTTTAGTCTTTGTACAGCAACCAGATATCACCAGCCTTTCGGCGAAAGCTTGCAGTCCTTCAGTCTAAATTGAACTTAGCGCCACACAACTATGTCATTGTGCATCTGCTAAAATTTTCAGAGTTTTATAGCATAGTTTAACGCAAACTCTGACAATGCATATATACACTGAACTAAAACCTAAACCTAAACATTTGGCCCAGCGTTGTGGCGACGACTATGCATTATTTTGCGCAAAAACTAAAGGAAAAAATAACCACCTTGTCTCAAAAACCAAACCATTTTTGTTTTTTGGAACACTTCCGTGAAACATTGGTCGATTTCAATAATTTTTGGCTTGTTATATCGCAAAAAAAAATCTTAACGTGAATTACGGTAGTTTTGCCTACCTCATCTTAATACTGTCGTTACACTACTTTGTAAAATTCAAAAGTAGTTGTTTGACCGCTTACAACAATGAATTCATGCTGAATAGCTCATGTATCAACTCAGAAATGATTAACTGAATAGCGACAAACACGAAAGTAATATATAATATAATATATTATATAATTTATATAGCGCCAAAATCTTACAAGAGAATCATATCAGGGCGAAAGGCAAGTATTATCTCTCAAAATGTCACGCGTGTCACGTCATACTTTTATCACAGCATGTGCTTAAAATGTTCGCCTCCAGCATGAACGCAAGCGCATAGACGTTGACGCGACTCGCCAGCAGCACGTTCAATAACCGCGTGACTCAGAGCGGCCCACTCGCTGTTAATGCCTTTTCTTCGTAACAGATTTAAATGATTTTGTAGTCTCTGTGATTTTCTGAGCCAAAGCATGAGCTACCCAAAGCTATTCAAAAAATTTTAATGTTTTTTTTTCGACACACGGTGTATGCGGATGTCCTAAAATGGCTTATCATAAAAGCTAAGACTTTCCTAATACCGGTATTATTGTTACAATAAAATATGCGACAGAATATAATGCACCAGTTATAACAAAATTATTTTCTTTTTGCAGAGTTCACAGAGATCGACACTTGACAGTGGTAATGAACGGTCCCAGCTTCAACCACATTTACATACCAGGCCTTCTATTGCGTTTTATCGTTTAGCTTTTTTTATTAAGGCGTGCTGTTTGTGAGAATCGTGTGTCTTGCTATTTGCAATTCGCTGAACATTAAATAGGCTGGGTGATTGATTGACTGATTACATTTAGTGATCTATAGGAAGCAACACAATGGCTTACATATAACAACAGTTTGTCATCATCTGCGGCGCACATGATGACGGACTAGCTGCTAACGTTAGATGTAAGCTTATAGTCAGTCAGGATTTGATGGACAATATTTTAATACGTTCAGGTGTAGCATAGGCGGATCCAGGAGTTGAAGTTGGGGGGACCAAGATCGAGCCCCGAAGGCGCGAGCCGAGTCGAGGCGCCGAAGGCGCCAATGGGCGTAGAGTGTGGGGAGGGGAAAATGCCCTTTTCCCAGAAAAATTTTTGAGATCTTAAGGTCAAAATGGCGTATTTTCGTGAACTCTGTGCTAATTTAGTTTTTTTTATAATCATAAGAGTATAGAAATACAGCAGTAATACAAAGACTGCCATGGAGATTGACATGCGTGCGATAAAAAGCGTTATTTAAGGGCGTCTATCCCCCTAAGTCCTTGAAGCAATCCCCCCAAACTTAAGGTGAGGCGCCGCAGGCGTCAACGGGGAGGAGAATGGGGAGAAATTATCCCTCTCCCCAGCCGACTAAGGACTCTGGGGGAGCGTCATGAGCGCGGGGTCCGGGGCGGGGCCCCGGCGAAAAACGAATTTGGTGCATTTTAAGCGTTACAGAACCCTTCTAGTTGCAAGATATCGTAAATATTATGAAAATGAAAATAATAATAATATCCAACTCCCCCTAATTTTCCCAAAAAAACTTTTTTGGGTTTTTCTTGTAGCGTTTGCTTCAATTAGTTTTATATGGTTTAAACTCCCCTGGCGTTATTTAATTAGAGTCACAAAAGGCGAACTAGCCCCCAAGGGCCAAAAATTGAAACCGAAAGCCGAAAACAAAGATAGATTTTTTGAGGAGAAGCCTGTCGCTGGGAAGCAGCCCCGAAAGCAAACGGTTTTTTGGGCATGAAACCCTCTAAAATGCATACATTGAGTGTAAATTTTATTAGTTTTACTGCAGAAATGCACTGCATATGCTAGACAAAAAAGGCGACTTTGGGATCTTGGGGGGCATGGCCCTTTTGCCCCCCCCCTAAATCCGCTTATGACGTGTAGCATCCTGGGCGGTACGATCATTCTAACACACCTATTCGCGTCGCTGCACTACCTAGTAAGATATTTTTGACCTAACTTCTATAACTTCCATACAAAATTTTGTACAACGACGGCATACGAATCGTCCGTGACGACTTAACGTTACATCACAGGCGCGTGGTAGCGCAGCAATATTAATAAGTTACGTTTATTGTAATATACCAGTACCCAATATACTTCCTACATTAAACTCAAAGGCTTTCACCATCAATACTCAGAATTAAATATAAAAAAACTTACCAGTTTACATAACTGCGTAACGGCGACAAAGTCACACATCCAAAACAGCAGAAATCATTTTACTAGGACACAGAGTGATAGAACGACGAACTGGCTGCCCTTACAAACCATGTGACGTTACCCCATTTAACTTTTTTTACCCGGCATTATCGCCGTAAACCAATAAATGTGCGAAATTAAAATTTTGCTTTGTACCTTATATCGAGTCGGCCGCCGGCCCAGCAGAAATGAAGTTTTTTTAAAATCTAACTCCTATAATTTTCATACAAAATTGTGTACAACGACGGCATATGAATCGTCCGTGACGACTTAACGTTATATCACAGGCGCGTATGTTGCTACACTACCTCGTGAAATGTCAGATGATGCATTCAAGCTGGCGACGCCACTGGCCAGTTGCATGATCAACGTTGATCGAGCCTGGCATGTGGTTCCCAAACAACCCAAAATTAAATCCAGTTGATTATGCTGTTCGTGATGCCCTTCAACAGATGGCTTATCAATGTTGACGATTCACGATAGTCAACCAGCTAAAGAAAGCCGTTGTCGCTAAGTGCGGCAAAGTGCCGCAGCGTTTTGGCTGAACACGCCATTGGTCAGTGGCGTCGCAGGCTTCGATGCATCGTCTAGCAGCAAGGCAGACACATTGAAAATTTGATGTGAAAACTGTGAGATGTAATTTTTTTAAAAATAACTGTGACAACAAACACGTTGTTTCTGTTGTTAATTTCTTAAAATGTGTTGTTACCAATATATAAAAATCGTCTTGTTTTCAATTGTTATTCTTAAGACACTGACATTTCACAAGGTAATGTAGTGACACACTTTGGGTGTGGTGAGATCTATACTGACAGTTTGATTGCAAATTTATCCTGATTCTAAGCATGAAAAAATTTTGAAAATCGGTTAATATTTGATGAAAATATAAGGCGTACAAAAAATGGTGCCATTTTTGGCCCACCCTGTATTTTCACGACGCGTTCAGGATGAGAGTGGATCTTTAACTGTTAGCGTTCTTTGCGTGTATCACTAATTTGGCACGTGAAAGTATTCGAAAAATCGTTTTTTATTGAATGAAATTATTGACATGCGAAATTGAGAGACTTGCTTCTTACGGACAACTTGGTATACACTGTCACGAGAATGTAAACACACGCGGCATCACGGTGTGGTGTAGTTGTATACGTACTGCGTCGTTTCCAAGACGAGCCGGCAATAAATCGTCCGTATGGATCAGTCTCGGTCCTGTGACGACGGGTCGAGTAGACCGCATCCGGTGGTCGCCGGTGACGCAGTGTCTCCGTGCTCGATCTGCCTTTCCCGCCATGCGCCGCGGCCACCAGGCCAGCCGGCCGCCGCAAGTACTGGTGGTGGTAACCACTGTCGCCGTACGTCCACGGCCAGACCGTGCCGTCGTCGGCGTCGTGAGGTACAAGTCGGGCACCGGCGGCATCTAAGTGATGACTGAATGCCGCTATGAGCGCTATGACGAAGAGCGAACGACGTCTGGCGGCAGCACAGAACGGTCCTCGACCGCTGCCGCCGCCGCCTCGTGCGGCCATCTCACGTCTAACGGACAATATCTCGACGTTCTTTCTCTTTGACAGCTTGATGAGACTAGTCTACTCCGCGCTTGTTTACGAACAAAGTAATCTACTCAAGTAACAGCGTCACGATGTAAAAATAATTAATAATATCATTATTACTGATTAACAGCCTAGACTCCGATTTCAAATCTATTTATTTAGTAGTGACCCGGCTCGGCGTAAGATAAAGAAATCTACTCAAAAGCCTCAAGCAATGTTGCAGTTTGACATTCGTAGTCAAGGTTTCAAGTCGTCGTCGACGACAACGACGACAAATGTACTGGCATGTCTGTATTAGCAACGCGGCGACGGCGGCGACAGTGGCTTTAGCGACTGTGCAATCTGTTGGCGGCAAAGACTGCGTCAGAGTTATAGCAAGCGTTTACGCGTGGCGCCGCGCGTTGACGGCTCGTGGCCATGGCAGCAGCGCGTTGCTGAATGCAGCTTCCGCAGCCATAGCAGCATCATCAGCAGCAACACTGCATCTTCCTCCCATTCGACGCTCATTGACCATACTACATGCCACTGATGATTATCAGCTTCATTGCCCCTGGCAACACGAATGAACATGCGTGTTATTGCGGCTTTAATACGCTGACTTCGACGAACATAATTATTATGTTCGCTCACTCATCCACTCAGTCGTCACCCTTCGCTTTACCTTGTCATTTCTACAAAACACCTGTTGCGCCTAGGGATAAAATGACCTTAAACGTTTACATGGAAAACGATCACTTTTTCATCTGGGAACCCGAAGCATCTACCACGGCAAACTCAAAGACGGTTTTCCCGAATGACTAAGGGTTTTTGACGACAGAAATTGCGATAAGAACACCCAAACAGAAAGTAATTTTTTTCGATGTATTATATCATAGATATTATCGAAATTTTAGCAGAAACCTAAAGTTTTCGACCACATCGAACTCGAATAAAACTCATTACTAACCCAGCTCGACACAGAGTAAATTCATTGATATGTCCGATGATGCTTTAAGTTTTAAACCGCCACCAAAACCGTAAATCAATCAATCAATCAATCAATCTTTATTTGTCCAATAAAACAATTTAAAACATGCAAATGACAATGCAGTAGGACCGGACAGCGAGACTAAAAGTACTGAATACTGCCCTTAATACACAAGTACAGTCAGATAAATCCATAAGTTCTAAAGTTAGAACAAACAAATACCAAAACAAGGTAGTAAAAACAACGACCAGGACAGTTGAATAACAGGCTAAACAG
>Ga0056128_1007979_pt1 | contig 13372 bp, 7 predicted proteins | sample WorMetLIZISLAND2_FD_71113 | JGI IMG/M metagenome (GOLD analysis project Ga0056128, IMG submission 71113) | Marine gutless worms symbiont microbial communities from Max Planck institute for Marine Microbiology, Germany - Olavius geniculatus... ... | reverse complement strand
AATTTCCCCCAATCGGACTTAGGGCGCCGTGCGGACTCACGTTGGGCTTTGCCCCAAATTTCTAGTTCTTTTTATTCCAATGCTAGATCTCCGAGCTTCGTCAGTTGATCGGTGTGAAATTTTGCACGGGGATCAGTAGTATGGCAGATTTTATAAAGCCAGTCCAAAATTTTTTGGGGACACTCCCCACAGAATTTTAGGAGCCAAAAACATGCAAAATTTGGCTTGATTTTGGACGACTTCAAACTTCAACAGCTAATATTTTTGGAACGGATAAAGTTGTTCAAAATTGGACAATTACCTGATTGACAGCATTTCTTTCCGTGTCCGGTAAAGAAGTCCAATGAACTTGGTCCAGTAACCCCGGACATCTGAAGGTCAAATCGTACCCACCCAAAGTGCGTTTTTTGGAAAACCATATTTTGGCTTTGAGAGGTGCTGCACCCCCAAATTTTTACACGCCTGAGAGATGACCAAGTCTTGCTAGCGCACCCCCATCGGGACTGGGGTCTCACTTTCAACTTTTGTAAAGGGGGTCACAAATTGGCTTAAAATGTAGCGTATTAGCCGCGATAACTTTTGAGCCATGGGGAGTAGCCTCATATTTTAACTTGTCACGTGACGTGCTGCTAGGCAGGGATGATAATGCGGGTACAACTTTCGGGGGGGCACCATCCCCTTAAAATTTGGGAGGGCGAAAACATCTAAAAGTCGGTGCAATTCATGACAGCTTTCGACTTTGACCGCAAATATCTTTAGAACGGATGCAGCAATGAACAGGTGGTAAATGACATTATCATCTACGATCTTTCTTGCACTGAACAAAAAAATTGGTGGATGTTGGTCCGCTAACACCAGAGATTATGAGGCTAATGTTCACCCACCTTTAGTCGGCACTGCGCCTTTTGCAGAGGCTAATGCATTGGAGTTTGGGCCAAGTAATATTGCTGCCGGGGGAGTTTCTACCCTCTAAATTTTTTCCCTAATCGGACTGTATGTAACATAATTAGCCAAGTTGGACTTTGACCAGCAGCCTGCCGTGTCAATGCCCAGTTCGTGGCCATGGCCAGGCCATGGCCAGGGCGATGCTGACATACACCTTGGCCAAGCTACATGCACTGATTCACTATGATGTCACTCCTCCCAGACTCGTGAGAAAGTGTGGCGTCGTCAACTCGTGTTCAGTCGGCAACAAGTCGGCGCATTTGAACCAGACGATCGTCGACTAACAACTCGATTTACTGCTGATTACTGAGACATGGCATAAAGATATTGAGCTTGTCTCGGTGAAACGTGTGATGCCAATGGGATTGAGATGTGTGGAAGCTGCCAGGCCACTGTCGTCGCGAGATGTGCATTCACTGGAGCTGCGTAACCATGGTGGCATTGCGCTGAGCCGACCGACAATGCAGAACACACCCTCGATGTCGTCATCTCGCATGCCAGCACCAACGTTCGCCAGCTGGATGACTGCTGCTGTGATGTCTGGTGACGGACGCAGACTGCACTTGAGACTGACAAGTGCGTGATCGGACACGAAGCTGCCGACAGGTAGCGAATGTCGGTGTCAGCACATGAGGTGACAACGTCGAGGGTGTCTTTTGCGCCGTCGGTTGGCTCACTGACGTGCTGGACGTTGCTAATTACTAGTTCCATTCATTGCACTTTTGATCAACATGTCACTGGCCGTGGGAAGTTTTCCTAAAATTCAAACATGCTCTCGTCACTTTACTTCTAAATAAAGGTAGCCCAGATAGCAGTCAGCTAAAAATTTATCAGCCCGAGTCAAACCTGCCCTTTATGTCCAAGCTTCTGCAAAAGGTGATACAGAAGTAGCTGCAGCACTATCGCAGGCGCGCGGCAGCACATCGAGCGTGTTTGAGGTTGTTACAGTTAACGTGCTACATAAATTACATACTTATTTACGTACTTATGGCGTCGGGCGGACTCAACGTTGGGCTTTGCTTCAAATTTTTAGTTCTAGAAGTTGTGCTTTTGCAGGTGGTGGATTTTTTGGCCAGAATGTTGAGATCTTCATAGGAGATGACGATGATCGTCAAGGCACGCCATGTGCTTACGGGCCGACGTCTGATCGCCAGTCGGAGTACACCATTCACTGCTTCAGTGGCGCTATGTCAGGCCGAGTCGTGACGATACAGAACAGATTCACTGGCAGTCTCAAACTCTGTGATGTCCAAGTTTTTGGTGACTACGTTAATTGTTTCTGCTGTTAATTACGTGATCTTTCATTTTTTGTTTTTTTTTTGGTTTTGTCTGTTATGAAGTGTTAGGCTTATTTTCTAGTCCAGTTTATGTCTAGTGTTAAGCATTCTTTGAAAAAAAAAGAATTTTCTGGCTGCACATGAGTTCTAGGACAGCATAGAATCGGAATATTCGCTTTTGTTGTGCTGCACTGTTGTTGTCACAGTGGTTATTTTGAAGTTTTTGATGCGTGCAATTAGTTGATTTGAGATGAACATAATAATCACAATGTCACATTTCACTTCAAAGAGCTCAGATAAACATCATCATTGTACATTGTGTTCGAATAAAGGACCTGCAGTTTTCCTTGAATAACTTTCACAAATTTAAACATTTTTACAACTTTTGGCACACGCTATACTGATGAAACCTTTTACTAAAGACGTGTATAATGTTCACCTGTGCACTTTGAAGTGAACTGTGACATATTATGATTATTGTGTGCACCGGTGATATTACCTGAGATTGTTTACTTACTATAACAGGTTACCTGTGGTGTATTGTGATCATTATGTTTGCTTGTGATGGTGTTTACGTGTGCACTGCAGAGTGTGACGATGGGTTCTTTGGCAGCGGTTGTGTGATGAATTGTCAATGTGACATGAACGATCTTTGTGCCAAGGACACTGGAGCCTGCCCAGGCCTGTGTGCTGCTGGCTTCAATGGCACCAACTGCCAGACAGGTTATGAATATTCATATCATTTATATTTACTCACTGCTTCATAGCATCTGCTTATATGTGAATTTGTGAAACATCGTGTTCAGAACACCATGGAAGTAGGCATTTTGAAGTAGACATTCTCTCTCCATGTCCAGTGACTTCTTCTCCACAGCAGGCAAGATTTGGTTTTGATTTTGGTGCTTTATGAATTAATTCACCAATTTACTTACTTACTCATGGTGGTGCTGTGGCACTCGTGTGTCTTGATGAGCTGTTGAATGTAACGAGATGCAATTTGACACGGAAACTTGTGTGGAAGTTGTGTTGGTGGTATTAGTGCAAGAAATTTCCTGGAAAGGCACATCGCTGAGATGGCCACAGGTGTCATATGGGATGACGCAATGCTACATGCCACTAGAGGCGGGTAAAAATGCCCCCTTAACTCCAGCCAAGCAGGTACTCGATTTACCTACCCTCAAGGGATGGAAGGCTGAGTTGACGTTGGTGTTGGTAAGGTACTGAGATGGTTTAGCTCAGTACCTTACCAACACCAACGTCAACTGATGATCGTAAGTCGAGCAGCATCGTAATTGTTACGGCACGAAGCCACTCTACTTACTTACTGAGTCGTTGTATGCTGCAGAGTGCTCGCTGGGTCAGTTTGGTGCCAGCTGTTGGCATCGCTGTCACTGCATGTACGATGAGCCGTGTGACGTCGTTGATGGCACGTGTGCTACTGGCTGTGCTGAACGCTGGCTTGGAGCCAACTGTCAGACCGGTCTGTACGCCAAGTTCTTAGGTGCGGTTTTTCCATGCACATTTGATGGCCGATCAAATTGATCTGATCAACTTTGGTACTTGATCTGAGATCATCTCAATAACCGTTTTTCTATCGCCAATTAGCGACTGATCGTCCATTAAATCTCTCATCAACTTGATGACCGAATATTGGTGGATCAAGTCAGATAATTGACGATTAAACGTGGCGATCTGCATTTCGTTGCTTATTCGCAACAGAAACATCGCTTCATGTCGCCGGCCAGAATGGCAATTCACGCATTAAAATAAAGTTCCAGGCATGTGCATAGTGTTTTGTGGAGAAATAAAATGGATTGATGCTCCAGTATAATTTGATTTGCGGTAGAACGTATTTTTGACAGCAGACGTATCGTTGATATCGTTGCTATGACGACGTTTACTGCCTATAGCGTCCACTCGCAGCGCATGCCCATTAGCGCAACACCGCAAATTGAGGTCACTCTCAGCCAATCAGATTGGCATAAAGTAGGCTCGGTTAATGGCGGATCAGCTAATCGCTGATCACGTAATTGGAGATCGGAAATGCATGGAAAAACGAAACACAGTTGATCCACGATCAATTCTGAACATCAAGTTAATCGGAGATCAGTAAATCGGAGATCAAATTTGATTTGATTGGCGATGGAAAAACTGGCCCTTAGCAATTTACACTGAGTAGGCAATTAGCTAAATAATTACTTAAGAAAATTGGTGCCATTTCAGCAGTTAATCACCGTGCCCCACCCCCGATATCAGCGCTCGAAGAAAAACGTTTTTTAGCAGTCAGACGAAGGCTTATGCCATTTATTAGTCGTTATGGTAATGAATCTAATGCGACATTTTGTTAATCTATAGTTGACCAAATTATTTGACTGTCGAATTATGGAACACGTTAATCATTACTTGATTTCTTTGTTAGTTTGTTTACCACAACAGCCAGTGTTATAATATTTAACAACAAATTTGATTATTGGGGTATTGATTTTTAATTGGCTAATACAGATTTGACTATCAGAAGCAGTAAAAAAACTGAAAGTAACATCTTTACTGCTTGATAATCTGCAATTGTTACTTTGCATTTTTGTTAAGTTGTTCTTCTGTTCTCAAGTTACTCAAGCTGAGTTTCAATTTCATAAATTTTTTAATACAAACTTTTTTGATTACAAGTAGCTATTGCTGCCTTTATGCACATGTGTGTTTATTATCTTACCTTTATTCTCGTCTGGTGTTGGTGTGATTTGATTCTCGATAGAATCCTGGAACGGATTGGGGCGCTGACTGGTCTCCTTAACTGGGAAGTACAGAGAGAGAGGGTAGCTTACTTGTTTCGATGTTATTCTTGCAGCAATACCACATCTGAAGTATCCGCCTACGCTGCAAGCTCCACGCACGACGGCCTCCGAGATGACGATCATGTGGCCTTCGTGGTCCGCTCACATCGACCCATCCATCTCTCTCCGCTACCAGGTTGGACAGCTTGTACACAGAAGTCGGGGAATTTAAAATTCAAATTTTCCATGCTCGGAAAGTCTCAGCATCAGGTCTACAGGGTTCCTGCCTCCTGGAAAGGCCTAGATTTTTTTTCTTGATAATTCCAGTACCTGGAAATTCCTAGAAAATTACTTTGGTTTTTGGAAAGTCCTGGAAATTAAAGCTTAATGTCCTGGGAAGTCCTGGAAAAGTATTCTTCGAAGTCATGCTTTTTTCATAGGTTTAAATGGAAGTAATTTTTTTCTGCTCGCTTTGCTCGCAGATTACTTGTAGCTTTTTATACTTTTGAATTTATGGTACCAGTATGTTATATTTAAACATTTGTGGGCTGTGAAAAAGTCTTGGAAAATTTTTCGTGTGAGTCCTGGAAAAGTCTTGGATTTTTTTGTCACTAAAAGAGTGGGAACCCTGAGTCTGGGTAATTGAAAGGCATAGAAAATAAACCAAGTGTTTGCTGGATCTGAGTTACTTTCCAGACCCACTTCTCTCAGACTAAGTACGTATTCTCCACATTTACAATAGACACTTAGTAGTTGATTTGGTATATGTACAATTGTACATATGGTTCAAACGATACTAGCATTGGGGTATTGCATATTGCCCAATATTCGCAAATACTGGTGGTGTAGTTGTTGGGCATTATTTTTCTGGGCTGTGTCACCCAATATCTGTATCGCTCACCGATTTCTAAGTGCTCGCTGGCGGCCCACTGCTGTCCGAGTGCCGATCATACAGCAGATAGCAGCACGTAAATAACCACTTTTTAGAAGGGTACCCCTCTTTGATACTCGTTTGCGCAACCCTCCTTGATCCTAGAGGGTTCGGAATTGGACTGATAAAATCTACATTCAATGCTGGAAATTTCGTATGCAGGTTGTTTTGGTCTATTTTCAGCCATTTTGGCCCAATTCACTCTTGAAATGCGTGACAGCCTGAAATCACGAAAAATTTACTAAAACCCCATATTATGGGGGTTCAAGGTCATTCAAGGTCATCATAGTTGACATTTCTAAGAAGCTTGTCACCAGTGCTTGTGATGATAAGCAGCATGTCTGTGCCTATCTGCAACCAGTTTTACAGTAGACAAGCCAATAGCGGTAATATAACACTTTTTAAGGGGGTGCCTCACTGTCACTCCCTCATTCGGGGGTACCCCCTTCACCCAGCAGCATGAAATTTTGTGACAAAATACTAAAGACTCTAGGCTATCATGTGGTAAAAAACCTGAAGTTCTATCTCACCAGGTCCTGGATTGGTATTGGGTCGTGACGGACAGACAGACAGAATTACCATAGCTAATACGTGCTATAGAGCTGCTAGCTCTGACGCGTAAAAACGAAAGCGACAGACTATTATGTGTCACTTTGGCTCTGGTGTGGGAGGCTGCTATTGTTATGAACATGAGTCCACTAGAGTGAGTGGGTCAGATTGGCATGGTCGTTGGTCGGTCGGTCGCCACCGTCAGTCCAGTGTTTAATTACCGGTGTCAGGTTACACAGTCGACATTTACAATGAGCTGTGGATAGAATGTTGTTGATTTAATTTCACACTTGGACATCATTTGTTGATCTAGCCCATAGCAGGCACGTCTTGGTTACCAGGATCAAATCTCTTATTCCTGGTATACAGAGTCATGGCGCGGGCAATGAGGGCTGAGAGGCAATGGACAGAGAATGAAAGACATCGCTGGGTCAGATGGTGGGTTGACCAAACAGATCCTAACCCTGATTAGTTAACACTGTTTGGATAGCATGGTTAGCACAAAACACTTTACTTCTCATGTCTAGCTCTTGAAGGACACGTGGTAGGAAGCCAATATCGGTATTGGCATTGGGTATTGGTATCATCAGGACCCATTAATATTGGGTATTGGCCAGCTGTTTGGTATCATTTTAACCCTAAATGTGCATGAAAGTTTGACTTATTTGATATCAACTCAATTACACAATCCTGGAAAGACATGGAACACAGTGGCCACAGGTTTTTGAAAGTTTTTTCCATACCCTGGAAAGTTCTTGAAAACAAGTTTGGATCCTGAAAGTTTTGGAATTTGATGTCAGAAGGTCTTGGAAGTCTTAGAATTTCAGTTGTTCAAAATCATCGTGATTCCAGTGTGAAAATTTTTTCACGTGATGCCAGAAGTGTGTGGAGATGACATGGAATGGTAAAATATTGTGGAAATGCATCTGGAAAAGGTACTGAGTACTTGAAAGTGCTTGAAAAGTTTTGGTTTCCTGCAAACTTTGGCCTTTTGATGGAACATGGACATAAATGGTTTTAGAAAGTTTTGGAAAACATACATTTGAAGGGTGCTAGAAGTGATTGTTGCGTACGGACCGTGCAGGTGGAGTTCAAGCTGAGCGATTACCATGCTGGGAATGAGAGCGGCGTCTGGAGACCTGGGCCTCTGATTGAACACACGGCCTCCTATTCACAGCAGGTAGCAACAGTACTGGACCTGCGACGCAATTCATTCTACGAGTTCCGTGTTCTGCCGATACTGCGCGTCGGTGAACAGGATGTTCGGGGAACGGTCAGCCCACAGAGCGGACCATTTCGAACCAAGTGTCATGGTGATTGTCTCTTTTTGCTGGATCCATCTATCTGTCTTGTTGTGTTACTGGATTGATTGATTCTGGGCTGTAAAATACATCAAGTAATGGAACTAATTTGTTGATATTTCAGCAATTATTGCTGTTTTGCTTGGAACAATAGTTGTTTGCTGTTTGATGTTTCAGCCTTTGAGTTTAGTTTGATTTATTGAGATGTAGTTTGTGCTGGAAAACTGGGGGACAGGAACTGCCAGAACTAGGACTGCGATAAACGAAGCTGAGATGCAAGAAACAAGGAGCCACTGGTTGTGAAGCTAAAGATAAAGGTGGCATTGATAGGGAATGCATCACAGAGCTATGGAGCATCACCTGCCATATGGGATCACACTGTTAGCTGCCACCCGTTGCAGGTGAACGCACCCAGCTACACAGGTTGGTACTCAGTTGTGCGGCTTTTAGCATAGATTCTGCATTTGTGTCTGCTGCTGATGCATTGCTGCTGCTGGTTGTGGGTGCAGTTCCTGAACGTCCAAACATCACAAACGTTTACACTTGGCTGAGTGACGACCAACAGAGCCCACACCCAGTTATCTACGTCGAATGGACTGTAAGTAACAGCTTGACTCGGTCTCTGCTTTTAATGTGTCAAAGCAGCTACTGCTTTAGCGCGTCTTAGCTATCACAATTCTGTCTGTCCGTTCGTCCGTCTGTCTGTCTGTCTGTCTGTCTATCTATCACACGTGTAGATCAGTAAAAATGGTGCAAGATAGGATTACCAAACCCTTACCGTCGGCTGCCTGGAAGACTCTAGTTTCAGGAACCGTAAATTTTTTCCATAAATTCAGCCAATAGATTGCTGTATCTCAATAACGGTGCGAGATAGGGCCTAGACTACTATTAATAACTAATAGGAAGTCGTACACTAGCTCTCGATTGCCACCGAATTCAATGACCCTGGACGAGCTTGAATGCTAAAATAGGGGCTTTTACTGATTTTTTGGCGATTTTGGGCTGCGAGACACATTTCAAGAGCGAATTGCGCCGATACCAATTGAGATAGATGTGGACAAGCTGCATATGAAATTTTCAACATTGAACGTAGATTTCGATCGTCCAAGTCTCGATTTTTTTTAGGTTCAAGGAAACCTGCGCACAAGGGCATCAAAGAGCGGTACCCCTGAAAAAATCGTCATTTTACCGTTGTTGGCCAGTCTTTCGTGAAAACGGTTGCAGATAGGCATTGGCATGCTGCCTATCACAACAAGCACTAGTGACGAGCTTTTCAGTCGTATCAACATCGATGACTTTGAAAAACCCTGATCTTCCAAAATAAGAGTTTTTTTATTGATTTTTGCAATTTTCAGCTGCAGCGCACACTCCAAGAATGAACTGAGACGAAATGGCTGGAGATAGACTGACAGTTTGCAAACAGGAACTGCTATAGGCTTTTGCTCATCTCGCGAGCATTAGCTCAAATATTTTGTTTGCTTTTTATTTGCTATTTGTTTCTTGTCATAATTCAACTACACTTTTTAAAGTTTTAAAATTATTAACTTTTAAACTTTCAAAATTATTTTTTTATTATTTATATATATATTCTATATATATATATATATATTTTATTCTTTCAATGTAGTATGCTGTTCTGCTATTTGTTTTAGTGTTTTTTGACCAGTTTATGCTGCATTTGAATGCAAATTTACAGCTGCTGTGTTTCCTTTAACTGTCTTACTTGCTAAGTGATAGTGTTTTTTTTTAACAGCAAACTGATTCACGATTGATCGTCCATTTGTTTAGCACATTGTATGCCATGATGTCTGCCAATTGTGATTAATTGCTGGTTCAGTTGACCAACTGAACCAGAAAAGTCTGGCTAATGCAAAGGGGGAATGTGTAACAGTGGTGCTTGTTTAAAGCCCAGTAAAACAAAATCTGTGTTTCTATTACAGTTGCCAGAGGGCGCCAGATGACGGGCGGCTAATTATCTCTAGTGTTTTACATGTACTCGCCACCTGTCTCGCTCTGCTAACGCTGTATCAGCTGGAAACTGAAAATTTTCTCCACCCATTTTTTCAAATTTATGGAGAAGCTTTTTGGATCGTGAAACTAGAGTCTTTCAGGCAGTCGACGTTGAAGATTTGGTGAACCTAGCTTGCACCGTTTTGGACTGATCCACCCGTGTGACAGACAGACAGACGGATGGACAGAATTGCGATGGCTAAGATGCGCTATAGCAGTAGCTGCTGTTGCGCATAATGATCACTGGACTGGCTGATTGCTGATTTGAATTGAATGAATGGTTGATGAGTCAACTGACTGACTGAGTGAGCTATTTATAGACTGGTTGGTAGGTTGGCGCAGCAGCCGTCAAACTGTGACAGCATTTACTACGACTTTGAGAGAGAGCATCGGAGGTGTGGGTCGAGTTTCAGCAGCAAATTGCTTAACTAATTGAAGCTGTGATTCTGACAGTCAAACACGTTGAACAGCGTAAACGTGTTTAACTTCCATGTATGGAATTGTCGAGTTGTTTTGTCAATAGCTACAGCATCTGTTGACTTGGTCATCAAACAGTGTTCTGTTACTGAAATCTTGAATGTTTGTGTGACCATTAACATGTTTGATATGTTTAACCTACTGAAATCCCACGTTTATTCACTCACTCATTCATACGTAGTTTCACTGATGATTGTTATGTGCAGCTGTTGACAGCGCAGCAGTCCAACTGCGACAACATCCAGTACTATGAGATCGAGTATCAGAAGCGTGGGTCGAGCGAACGACTGACAGCGATGGCTCCACAGTCAGCTAATGCTAAGAACCTCACTGACGATGTGGAGTTTGACTCCGAGTACTGGCTCGTGGTGATTGCTCACAATAACCAGCCGCTCGATAGCAGTAGCAACACTGTTCGCATTGTTACCGATCAGGCCAGTCAGTTTGCCCTTTTTTCTTACTTTCGATGTGTCATTTTCCAGAAAATTGCAGATTTGTGTGGATTTATGCTTGGAGTTTGCTGTGTCATTATACAAATGGTGACTAGCACCAGGGTCAGCGTTGAAAACTTTTGACCTGAAGTTGATAAAATGTTGCTCGAGATTGTTGATCGGGGGCAACGTTTTACGAACTGAGGGGGGAAATTTTTTATCAGTGATGATCGACACGCCAATGACTGTTTTGCTATGCCTCGAAACCAAACATTTCTGCAAGTGAACAAGTAAACAATTACAAAAAAGCAGTGATGACTTCAATGTTGCCTGGTCAACAGAGTTTTGTTATACATTTTGTTGAATTTTTGTATGTAATTTTATTGTTTATTTTGTTTATGTGCATTTGTACTGGCGTGGCACTACAGAGTGTGTGGCATGGCTGTGTATGGATAGCTGCAGTGTCAGTGAGTGGTTTCTCACTGAGTCGAGATGTTGCTATCATCGCTGGAGCGATTCTCTTTCTGCTTGTCATCGTAGTCCTCATTCTACTCATCGTTTTCTTTCACCGGTCAGCACCAGTCACAATCACTACATCACTGCTTTTATTAGAAGACTGTTCGGTTGGTCATATGTTGGACCAACCACTGTTTGCAGTTGCATGAGTTAGTATATAACAAACTTGTACTCTCTAGGGGACAACTGTTGAGGCAACACTTGTTCCGTGCTGGTCGACTGTTGGCCCTGTGGCCTACACGATCGTTTGGTTGGTCGCTCATGACTGCACCGCTGTGTTATGCCCATCACAGACAGTATGATAGACATGGGTAGTGCTAGTTCGAGCGAATGTAAACTGACTGACACCGATACGGTTGTTTTGACTTTTTGTCTTACCCAGCATCTTACCCTACAAATATACTTAATTTTGCTGCTCCTATTTTGCCTATATTTTAATTTTTTTAGAGTTACAGTTAAAATTGGCACATATTGTATTAAATTTCTCCAGTGTAAAGAAACTTATTGTGTGAATTGCGCGCAGAAGGAAGGTTACAAAGTATAACTCGGTTCCAGTCAAGGAGACGACCACATTGCAACCAGGTGACTCAGTCTGCTGTTGCAGTCTCTGCAGTAATTTCATCTGTCTTAGACATATACTTGATTTGATTTATTTCTGTTGGCATTTGACTCGTAATCGTGTTGGACGTGTTGTGTGGTTGAAAGTTAAACGTGTCTTTCCTTCATTCTTCAGTGGCAGGAACTCAGCTGTAGAGCATCACCTGCCATATGGGATCATAGTCTGGATTAACACCTTTGTCTTAACCTGAGCCAGACATGCTGGTGCTCTGGAGAAATGGAGGGCTGATGGTCATTTGTGTACCGAGACGGTTTACCTGTTCTCAGACATTCACCGATCCAAGTATCGTAGTAACTACTTGATAGCAACGTGACCGGGAGTTAAACTCACAACCGCAGGATTGTAAGTGAAGCACTATCGTTATGCCTTGAAGCCGTGTACTGTATTCATTCACTAGGTGGTTGGTTACGACATAGTCTATGGTTAGCATTGATATGTTGCATTGCAGCTAACAATAGGAACTGTTCGCAGATAGACAGTGGGATCGGTGATATCTGCACCCTGCCGTTGGATGCCAGTATGATGCAGAGTAGATTCATGGAGAACGGAGTTCTGAACAAGGTCGTGCCAGTTAAACCACCGCCAGTCGAGCGCTTTCCCATCAAAGTGGAAGATCTGGAGGATTACGTTATGTCTCGCAGAAACAACAACAACCAAGAACTGCGCAACGAGTACCGGGTGTGCTGAAAATTATTATTTTTCATTTTAACAAACTGACTTTGGTAGTCAAACTGTTATTTACTTTGTCATCAGTTTATGATCTTTGCGTCAATTTTTTTATGTTTCGTTTTGCTTGCATAATGTTACACACTTTTGGAAATGTCAAACAAAGCTTGGCAACCACAGCATTGCTTTTATTTACTTGACTTTTGTAGATTCATGTTTTTTTTATTATTTAGTAACTACGCTTTGTTGTAGCTAAGCAGCTTTGATTGTGCACACCGTGGGCCATAAAAAACATGGCACTTTACTTTTGTCAATATCTTCGCTGTTACTTGACCAATTTTCAAAATTCTTTTACTGGCACACTCTGCAGACAATTTGCAATAATGTGATTATTACAGATCCCACCATGCTCCAACTGCGTTGCTACACTACCGCGTACAACAGATTTTCAAAAATGACCAAAATCACTGTAATGCTTATGCAAAAATTATATTTTTGAAAAAAAATTGTATCAATTTTTATATGAAAATTAAATTATATTTATTACCAGATGCATTTATGATTTTTGTAAACAAAAACAGAACATTTTTGTTTTCAATATTAATTTACAATGCAGTAACAGCATACTGGTAACGTAACATGCCATTTGACAATTTCTAGACAAGGCTTTTATTAAGAATGTGTACCAGTCTAAAAATGCGAATATCAGAGGATACTGAAAATTTTCGAAGACAAACTGCAAAAAAAACCGGGCAAGTTATTGTGGAGCTCGGTGGCCGAGTGGTTAGAGTGTTGGACTCAGGTCAACTTCACCAGAGCGAGAGGTCCTGGGTTCGATTCCTGGACGGACCCCTCAAAAAATTGCCAGGCCTCAGGACA
>Ga0056128_1007978_pt1 | contig 13374 bp, 3 predicted proteins | sample WorMetLIZISLAND2_FD_71113 | JGI IMG/M metagenome (GOLD analysis project Ga0056128, IMG submission 71113) | Marine gutless worms symbiont microbial communities from Max Planck institute for Marine Microbiology, Germany - Olavius geniculatus... ... | reverse complement strand
CTGCAGGAGTTAAGCCACGCTGCCCTAGATAGGCAGCGGTGGGCAGCGATAGTAAGAATGGCGTCAGACACCAACGGGCATTGAGCCCACGGTTGTCGATGATGATGATGATGATGTCTGTGCCTATCTACAACCGTGTTCACGCTACACGTGATAATTGCGGTAAAATAACCACTTTTTACGGGGGTAGCTGTCTTTGACGCCCGCCTGCGCGGCCTCCTTGAACCTAGGGGGTCGAGACTTGAACTGCTAAAATCTACGTTGAATGCTGAACATTTCATGCGCAGATTGTCTTGGTCTATCTCCAGCCATTTCGTCGCAATTCAGTGTTGAAATGTGCGCTGCATCCAAAAATTGCGAAAAATTCACTAAAACATCTTTTTAAGGGGTTCAAGGTCGTTCAAGGTCATCGATGTTGATAAATCCAAAAAGCCTGTCACCAGTGCTTGTTATGATAAGCAGCATGTATGTACCTATCGGCAACCGTTTTCACATTATTCGAGCCAATAACGGCAAAATGACGTCTTTTTAAGGGGGGTACCCCTCTTCGACGCCCTCGTTCGAGGGGGACCCCTGCACCCAGTGGCACGAAATTTTGTCACGATAAACTAGAAACCTTGGGACAGCCACAGTGAAAATTTCGTGATCCTAGCTTGCACCGTTTTGATACAGATCACGAGTGTGACAGACAGACGGACAGACGCCCAGACGATGGCTAAGACGCGCCAAGCATTCTGCTTTCGCGCGTAAAAATGCCACCGACAGAATGCAGAATGTACATGTACTTGCTGACGTAAAATTGGCTGAAATATTATATCAATTGCACCCCGTCTCCCTTTGTTTCTTTCCCTCTTCTCCCTTCATTTTTTTCATCTCTTGTCGTTCTTTCTGCCCCGTTTTCATTTTCCCTTCATTGACAATTCTGCTATATAATTATTACGGATTTATGGAAGCGTTCTTTGCTCCCATCTTATTAGGAAGACGTTCCGCCGTCGCACTGGACTCGGTCATTTCGGTGCAGATAAGCATAGGTTTAAATCTGAATGCTTTAAGACATTGTAGCCATTGGGGTAGACAAAGAAAGGGGATGAGGGCAAGAAGCCCAACCCCCAATCTTCCAGACAAAACATAAGCATAGGTTTAAACTGCACGAAATTTGCCAATTTGGTTAGTTTGATCTAAAAAAATAAAATTGTTGTCACCATATTTCATCTTTTAAAGTCAAAATGCACCGAATTCGATTTCGGTTGGGGCTCCGCCCCAGACCTCGCTGCGGAAGCTCGCAGCGTTTTCCCAGGCCCTTAACTGGATTTTAGGGGGTTCTACTTCTAAGCGAAGGGAAGGGAGGAGAAGAGAAAGAACAAAAGAAGCGAGAGGTAGGATAAAAGAGGAAGGAAAAGAGGGGACGAAAGGGGAACAGAAGGAAAGGGAAAGAGACACGATGCCCCTCCCAATTGAAATTTCTGGCTACGCTACTGATTGTAGCTAGTCGATAAGGCTATCGTTTTGCCTTTTTCTCGTTTCGGACACACGACGTGAACTTTTTTATGACATCAGACAGAATTCAACATGACGACGGCAGAGATTGGATAAAATGTTCGTTCTGGCAGAGGTCTGTACTTTTGTGGTACTGTAGCTTTCTAATTATTTTTTGTACCTCCAATGGCGTTTAATTAACGAATTCGATGAGCGGAAATATTAGAACTCTTACCTCAGCTGTTGTGCGCTCAACGTGCAAAGAATTTTCCTGTCAAAGAGACGAAAATGAAAGAAGTTTATAGAAGGCTCTGGAAGCCAGATAATGAGACGCCGACGCAGTAATATGAGATGAAATAAACTAATTAGAAAACGTCAGAAAATGCAGTGCAATGCAGACAGTGAAACACGTGAAACAGTGCCCCGTTAATATGTAGCCTATCGCATTCATCTCACAACGGCCAGATTCGTGTCTGAAAACTACACTAACAGATTCACACCAAATTAGCTTTCTGACCATCATTTTCAAATTACCCTATACAGTCACACATTGTGTTTAGCTAAAAGAAATTCTGCTACCAGTGAGATTCTGTTAAATCAATCTGAAATAGTTCATGATGTGTGTGACAGTCAGAAAACCTTCTTGCATGTTGTTTTGTTAACAATAGGCTACTATTGTGAAGTTGTTAGCTGACAAACGGTACTAAAGACATTTAGGCTTAGGTCTATTTTTCATTGTTTGTCTGGCTCTGTTCTATATCTTGCCTGTTCGTGTGCCTGACTGTTTCTGACTGTTTGTTACCGAAATGCTCTCTGGTGAATAAAGGTTGATATATAATATACACGGCTATAACATTACACAATACATATAAATTACAATTAGGCCTATTTTATATATTTTAACTTAAATAGGAATCGGTTCTGGTTTTTAAATGACTAAATAAATATGCCAGAATGACTCACGCCTGGTACCGCTTAATTATGTTATAATTAAACAAAAGCGATTTGCAGCATTGATTTTAATTATCGATGCGGCAACGGTTTTGCATTACTTAAGACGATGCATTCCTGGCCAAATAAAAATGTCGGAATTTTCATTTTTCTTTAAACGCTTGGTTTCGTGAAAAAAATAGACAGGCCGTTAACAGCTTTAAAAGTCGAATTCTGATTTAAATGAGAACATGACCTTAATCTTTGCCGAGAACTCGCAAAGTTCAGGACAAAGTCACTTATTTGAAAGACAAAGGGGTTTCGAGCGAAGAAAAAAAGATAGTTGATAGACGAATGGCATCAAACGATGGATGGGACGGGATTAGCTGCAATTGAAGTAGACAGCACGTGAATGAACGGTCATCAGCTGTTGTCAACCCTCAAAGAAGACGTTCGGTCACTACTGAATGAATGCGACAGTCGATCTTTGTGCAAAGCCTGCTCCTGCTTGGCTACCGCAGGCGCCGACGACGAGTCCGTGAGCATGGTGGGGAGAGGGTTAATCACCCCCACCGCAAAAATCTTGTGGTAGCGAAGCCCGACACCGGGACGTATTATTTCTAGCAAATTTTATTGTAACGGCAGAATGAAAGATTTAACATTATGTGTACAGTTAAAAATAGATAGACCGGAATGGTAGGAAAAAATAAAACTGAACAAAGGGAAGTAGATAAAAAAAGAAAAGCATACAGAGGAAAAGGAAAAAAATGCAAAACAAATCAGAAAATCATAAAGCGAAAATAAGAAAAAGAAAAGTCGCCCTACCGTCATTTCCAATACTGGTCGCTTATAAATGTGACAGTGGGAGGGCGTGGAAAGGCTCCTAAGTGCTTGCTTGCGCTATCGGTTTGATTGGCACCAGCGGAAGCTCAGACGGCTACTTGGGAGAATACAAATGAAGCATCCCCAGAGTAGACGCCCAATAGCTGAGTGTCACCACCTGCGTCTTGCAGCCAAACAGATAATCGCATACGTGTGCACTTGAACCGGCTTTCAATTACCACGCGTATTACTTACAAAAATATAGTAAAGACCAAAGCAATTTGGTAAAAGTCAGAATTCCCTCGCGCTCGTATTCGCCAGGTAAATGCATATGACTGGTAAGTGTATGTTTTGGATAGGGTTGCATTCTAAAATCCCTTTTTTTCTAGAGTCAGGGACCCAATATAACACAACGAGTCATTGCACCCCACAAGCGTACCTGCCAACTGGCATTTAGCATAAATCCGTCCAACAGTTTAAGCAGGGTTGCATGAGTGTGACAAACGAGAGACAAACCATTCTACGGGGAAATGGGAAAAGTAGCTATAGGCGAAATCACTTGCGCCTGAGCGATTCCGTCTAATAATAATAACTAAAAAACATGCATAAAAAATCAAAGCTTTGCCAACAAATGTGTTTATTGTCTGGTTATCTATAGAAATCGCAAGAGTAAATAAAATAATTTTTTAATTCTTAGATGCTGATCATCATCCGCATCACCACAGAAATTTGTTCATTAGGCCTCACTTCACGCTTCCAAAGATGTCATCAAAAATTTCCGATTTGATTCTGGAACTCTGGGAATGCGGACCCCGAACCGGATCGCCATTATACTGCACTGTGAATCTTTAGTCGCTGGAATTCTCTCTCTACTCCTCAGTGACGTTTCATCATAATCCGTCCATAACTCGCCGAGATAAACTGCAAAGTACCATTTTACGCTTTATTTTTTAATGATAAACAGGCCACCATGGTTAAAGAGGGTAATTTCGATTTAGTCTTGATTTATTTGCGGTTTATGTTCCATTTATCATTCATCATCATGTCAACAGATCCTCCATAGTTTGAGGTCCCGTACAAAGTCCTTGACCCAACTACCAGATATTCTACAGTTACCCACCACATCTACCGCAATTGAACTTAGTGGAGACAGAGTTGATTACAGGCTGCCTGCAATAGTATGAATACGCACTGGTAGCTGCTGAGAGAGAAGACTGTTTTCGCTGACATCGTCATAACTCGGCGACTCGAAATAACTGAAAGTTTCTGTCAATCAAGTTAGCAATAACCATTTATCAGCAAACCGTCAATCAAATACACGGACGAAAACGCCACACCACTCAGTCGCAGACAGTATTTGGCTGCATTATAAAGTCTGGCGAAATAAACTAAATAGTATTGTCCGATTAATAAAAAATGTGGTTTTTGTATTGTGGCCCTTTTACACTGAGATCGTACAGCGACGTACACGAAGTATCACAGACTGAACGGTAGTTCAAGCCCTGTGTTAACGGTGACTTCTCTTTCCTATGGGGAATCCAAAAATTCGACCCCCCCACAGAATCAAAACCCCGGACCCGATTGAGATAAAATTTGGCACGGTTGATTACGTCGGCGAGGGGACCCGTCATGCAAAATTTTGTGCAAATTCCTATAAGAGGGCTTCTCGGCAAATGAGTGAAATATACGCAAAAAATTTTATTTATTTATGTTTTTTTCAACGCACCCACAGGTCAGACACCATAGGGGATTTTTACGCTTAATACGTCAAACGACGCGGTTCTGCACAAGGAAGTGCCTCTTTGTGGTTAGAAAATTAAAATTTAATATTTAACGTACTTATTCGCAAAAATCAAAAAATACAATGGCGCCTATGGGAAAAATTAAACAATTCTTTAAACGGTGATAACTTTGGCTATGTATAAGATAGAGTCGTAATTTTTGATTCAGAATACAGATCGGTAAATAATGAGTACAAATAACTGCGACAGTTTGACAGGGCTGGAGAGGGCATATTTTAAAGGTGAAATCTAACCAAAATATTCCAGATGTGCGTCCTAAACAAAAAAAACTGTGAAACCTTAATTACAAATGCGGAGCCTCAACTGTTTGTTAAATTGATTAAACAGATTAAATGTCAAATATATTAAATATTGTAATCAACTATTGTTAGATAAATACACGTTTGTTGTAAAATGCCGTAAAATTTACAGCAATGTTTTCAGCTTTTAGTGGCCTTTCCCCACCTCCTATATCGGTCCCGCCCTTGACCATAGAAAATTTTCGATTTCCTTGCTTTTTTGTAAAGTCTACGAAATATATTTTTAAAATGCTCTGCGGCTAGAGTATAGAAAGTGTAAACTTACTATAGATGTGGTAGTAAATAGCGTAGAGCGAGAGGATCGTCCATAGCGTTAGCAGCAACTGCAGCCACAGCTTGCGAGGAAGACGACAAATTCGTATCATTTCACGGACTGCTGGGCAAAAACAACAACAACAACACAGCATATAGACGCCAATGAATAAAATAAAACAGAACGTCACGAATATTATAGGCTGAAATATGACAAGACACAACAGTGCATAAGGCGATACTTACATTTGCGAAAAAAAACTAAAACACCACTACAACAAGATAACTGCATGCGAATTGAAGGTTTTGGTGAGTGCAGCGACAGAAAATCAGCGGGTTACAACGAAATACACAAGCTTGCCGTGTATACGAATATCCATGGATAAAATCTATGTGTGGATATCAGACTTTGGTCATGTTGCGGATATTTTGTTTCAAATTTGCCCATTACTCGGCTGTTGCCACTTTGCTCTGTAAGAGTGGTCACAAAAAGACAACTACAAAACCGAACTGTGAACTGTAAAGTCTGTAATATACTAATGCTGGTCACGATCAAATGAAAATTGCATCAGCAGTTGTCGTCGTGTGTGCGTTAATGTTCCATGCTTCATACTATTCGGGTATATGAACCAGTCAATGCCAGCTATTGTCATATAACCACTGATGCAGTTGGTGATACTGAAAGCGAGCACAGAAGCATTACTAGACAAGGAATCTTATCACACTGTGTCAGACAGAATAAGCTTGACAGCGAACATGAACGGTCCACCGCAGAAACGCTATACGTATTGCCGCGTCGTAATTAATGTAGGTATTTTTATTCGCCAATCCGGCAGAAAACGGAGCAAAACAGCACAAATCGGCACACAAAAAAACAATAATAACAACTAAAAGAAAAAAGAAATATACTCAAGAGTTATTTGCAATGCACACAGCTTGTAAAGCAAAATGTCTTTCAACACAGTCTCTTAAACAATATCAATAGTCATCTGCAACGAATACGTATAGCCAATATTAAACACTGAGTTAAAAACAACTAGAAATATGGGGCAGAGCCCAACGTGAGGCCGCCCGGCGCCGTAAGTCCGATGAGGGGTTAATTCAGGGGGGGGGGTGAAATATACTTGGTAGCAAAGTCACGATGCCCGAAGTCAAATGCAGTAGCATACGCAGAAGGCGCATTGTCGACTTAGGGTGTGTCAACATCCGCACCTGCAACTTGTTTGTTAGTGGACCAAAGTTCACCAATTTTTTGGTTCAACGCGGGAGAGATGGCAGTCGATCAAGTTTGTTATCGATTTTCGGTATGTCGATCCGCTCCAGATATATTTGCGGTCAAAGTTTAAAGTTGCCCGAAATCGCGCTGAATCTTAAACTTTGGTAGGTCAACATCTGCGTTTATAACTTTTTTGTCAATAAACAGAAGTTCACCAATTTTTTTTTCTCCAACGCAGCAGAGATTGCTATCAATGACATTTGTGTCCGTTTGTTGATATCATGACCGATTCTTAAGATATTTTCGGTCAAACTCAAAAGTTGTCCTAAATGACGCAGAATTTTAGACGTTTTTTGCCTTCCCAAATTTTAAAGGGGCGGTGCCCCCCAAATGTTGTATATAAGTGATAATGTTCCTCTTATGACCTGTCATGTGGCAAAGTTTTATGGGATTACTCCCTCTAACCCCAAAGTTATGAGCGCTAATACGCTGAATTATAAGCCAATTTTTGACCAACCCTCTTTGAAAAAAATTGTTGGGAAAGCCCCCATCCCCAGTGGGGTATAGGCTAACAAAATTTAGACATTCTATAGCACGTGTAAAAATTTCGGGGCGCAGCACCCCCTAGGGACCGAAATATGGTATTCCGAAAAATCCGATTATCGGGGTATAATTGCATCTCTAAATCTCTGTAAGGAGTGGACCGAACTTTTCTTTCTTTTCCGAACTTTTTTCGCCCAATGCGGGAGGAAACGCTATCGGTCAAATATTTTTCCGATTTTGGATATCTCTATCCATTCTGGAAACATTCGCGTTCAAAGTGGGAAAGGGGTCCGAAATCGGGCCAAAATTAGCATGTTTTTCGCCCCCCCAATTTTTTTTTTGGGGGGGGCAGCCCCCCAAATTTTTGGACCGGCGTTATAAAATGTTACCGAGCATGACGCAAAATTTCGCGGCGATCGGCCGAGGGACCTCAATACAAATACCAAATTCTCTATCTGGATCGCATAACGATAGTTCCGTGGCGCCACCATGTGAATGATATAGGCTTGTGTCGCAGCCTGAAATCGCCAAAAAAATCCATAAAACTCTTTATTTTGGCGTTCAAGGTCATTCAGGGTCATTGAATTCGGCGCCAATCGAGAGCCAGTGTACGATTTCCTATTAGTGGTTAATAGTACCCTATAAACCCTATCTCGCACCGTTACTGAGATACAGCGACTTATTGGCCAAAAATCGCAAATTTTGCCCACCCCCTCTCATTTAGCACCCTCGTTCGGGGTGACCCCCTTCGAATTTATGGAAAAGCTTTACTGTTCCTGAAACTAGAGTCTTCCAGGCAGCCGACGGTGAAGATTTGGTGATTTTAGCTTGCTCCGCTTTTGACTGATTTGCCCATGTGACAGACAGACAGACAGACAAACGGACGGTCGGACAGAATTGCGATGGCTAAGACGCGCTGAAAGCAGTAGCTGCTTTCGCGCGTAAAAATACAAATGAAGCACCTGTATACTGAGTCTACATATTCAGTAGCGATTGTCTTTTATCTGTAGGCCTACTTTCGTACCATTCTACGGCAGATACAGTGTCGTGTATGTATATTCACGTACCTGATTCGCGAATCTTCCGTACTGGAGCTATCTACCTTCGGCACCATGTGACTGAAATCCGGTCCGAGTGTAGGTAAATGTTGGCTGATGACGGTCATGGCAGAAGAGTGTGAAGTGTCGACCGTGGTTCTGTGTGACGGTCTAAAGAACGCTCTATCCATGTACGCACTGGCATCGGACGGACGGTACCATGAATGGTCTGCAGCCACTGCAGTCACATCCCGTCCGCACACAACGCGTGTGTGGTCTCTGCGTCCCGGCGCCAGCTTCATGCACCGGCGATACGGTGACCACTCGCTGCCGATAGATACACAACGCTTCGGTACCGTCCGGCCGTCTTAATTAGTGCTCGGAACCATAAATGTAAAAAACGTTCCGGGAAAAAATTTAAAAAACGTTTTAAAACGTTGAATAAAAAACGTTGGTTATAATGTGTTTAACTTCTTGTCTAATGCCTAATGCTGTAAGGGCAGTATACCTGGAATAATAGTTTAGATAAAGAGAACTTGATTTAATTTTAATTCTGCTGTGTGGTCGTATGACAACAGCATTAAACTAACTAAATGTGTTAGTTAAAAAAGTTTTATTTAGTATATTTGGACTATCTAAGTAAAATACACCACTATGAAATTCGTTTCTGTAATCCAAAAGTGCTTCACGAAGCTTTTGATGGGATTTTCAATGCACGTTCTTTAAACAAAAACGTTGAGCAAAATTTAAAAAAACGCTAAAAACGTAAAAAACGTGGCAAGAATAAAAAACGTAAAAAACGTTTTTTACATCTATGCTCGGAACGGATCGCCGGGTACCCGTTTCAATATCCGTTACCCGGTTACCGGTTAGATAAAGTATCCGGGTATAGCGCTCAATAACTTTCAGGACTTTTTACGCCCGACAACACTGTAATGCTTCGCCCATCTTAGCTATCGTCGAGATGTCCGTCCGACCGTTCGTCTGTCTGTCTGTCTGTCGTCTTAATTAGAGACTGTTCACATCATTATGCAACTGTTGCACAACTGTTGCGCAACAGTATAGATATACTCACCGTCTAACAGCGTCGGCGACTACGTACACGTACGCGTCAACGTCGCAGCGACCACCACCCATCCACGCTTAGACGGTATAAGTGCGTACTGTTTCGCAACAGTTGTAAAACAGTTGCACATGTAGATACTTTCTTAGTGTTCGGAATGGATACCCGGGTACCCGAAAAGCGCTCAGAAACCCCCTGGACTTTAATCGGCGAAAGTTCGGCATTCGCTCGCGTTCATCGCCGCCTGTTTAAAATACTGCGCTCTCGGGCGAAAATTGAGTGTGTCAAATAAAAGGAGATAGGAAATTTAATAGAAAACTGGCCATATCTCGAAAACGGTGAGAGATACGACCAATGTTACTATTAATCACTAATAGGAAGCGGCATACGTCCTTTCAGATAAAATGATAATTATTGACCTGATGATTTTAGGTCACTGACAACCAGTACGATCGGCTGTCCTAGCGACAGCTGGGCTTCTTGTTTGTTTAGCTGGTTGCGATACAATTCTACACCGAGTCGTCGCACGCTCCTTGACCGGACACGTAGACCAGTGCGTTTTGGCGGGTGGCGTGATGCAAACGACGACGTCAATATCTGCGTGGGACCGACCGACCGCAGGCAGCAGTCAGTGATCCGCCCGTATTACGCAGCCACAGTGCACCAGCTGCTACTAGCGTGCCGCGCCGCTGCTACTGCATCGCACTATTGCCGACTGACGATTGTGGGACGGCTCGTGCAGTCCCTTTGATGGCTGAATTGTGACGATTTGTGCACTGGGAGAAGGCGACAGGACAGCGAATGCCACGAATGCTGTTTCGCTGGTTAATTCTTGCAGCCAACAGATGACTAGAAGTGCACAATAAACTGACTAAGCTTGCATAACGTTAGAACTCATTGGTGACGTAGGTCTATATCACGAGAACCAAGTCAAATGCATTACATATTATGTCTTTGCCTATATTGCACAAAGTGGTATTAAATCGAAACAAACTTTATATACAGCGCACGAATCGTCTTAATGCAGCATCAAAGATGGTGCACGAAATGTCTCAATACCAGACTGATAACTATCGCTCGCGTGTCGCGTGGCGTCGGGGCCACTGTAAGCGCGCTGCAGCGACTGCGAGAACAGCGCATCAATAACGACCAGCATTACAACGGCGCGCAATTCGTATCTGGGACGTCGGCCGCGCGACTCGTGGTGCTTCGAAGTAAGTAAGTAAGTAAATGATTTATAAAGCGCCAAAGTCTTAGAAAGAATCGCTGTTAACTAAAAACACAGGCCCGTGGGGGAGAAAGGAAGGAAGGGGTAAGTTATCCCCGACCCCGCAACGTCTGGGAGCCCCGCAGTCGCTCAAAAATATAAAGTACACCAGAATGCGCCGTTTAAAATTTTTTTAAAAATTTACTCCCCAGAGGGGCCCGCGAGAATGTTTCCCCGGGCCCCGTTGTGGCTCTTGACGTCCCTGTGAAAACATTTAGTCATATTTATTTTGCCATGAAAATAGCAGTGTTCTTGGACTAAATCCGGTCTCAAGTTCCATCTTGATCTTGATCGTGCAAGATATTGAAATTTTGGACAAGTGGCAACATCACTGTAATACAAAAAAATGCAAAAAGACGAACGAAAAAAATAGCTGATAAAAGTTATGCACACAGCTTTGTTTAAGGGGTAAGCAGGCTCACATATTTTCAGGGACCTCATGTTACGTGTGAAAATAAATTTCTAGTTTTTTAAAATATATTTAAAATAAAAAATAAATAAACATGTGAAAAGTTTACCCAAAATGAACAAGTCTATTACTTTTTATTAATGCTCCATAAACTGTGACGTACTGTGGCCTATTAAAGACAACACAAATAAATGTAATTTTTTTGCGTTTCTAAATTTCAGAAAAGAGTGTAAATTTGCAGCTTCCATTAAACGTCCAGAAGCCAAAAGTGTTTCAACTTCAGGGGGGTTCGCCTCCTGACCCTCTGATCAGAGGCTCTGCCCTTGACCCCGCTGGGGGCTCCGCCCGCAGACCCCCATTATAAGTGCCTAACAGTTGTATTTGGGGGCCTTCAACTCTCTCTAGAGCCGGCACTGGTTATGAACGACATTAATTTATCTTTGATAAATTATTCCGCGGGTTCCTGCAAGAGTGACTAGTTTCTAAACTGCGCATCAGCACAAAATAAACTAGGCCTACTCAGTGACAGAACTAGGATGATAGATTAAGCAAGGACTTGTCGCCGTCGTCAGCGATAATGTGCAGTTATCAAATTACCTGAGTGTTTTCAATGACATGTGACGATTGACCGGACACCAGGCCTACGCCGTTCGATCGATATTAATAGCATCGCAACAATGCTCGCCGTCATTGCAGGTAAATAACATTATTGCATGCCGTATGACAATAACAGCATGCTGACGGTTCTAGTTTCAGTAATGGTGTGATCAATTAGACGTCGATGATGAGGGTCGGTGGCCGGGGCCGGTAGTCAGGTAAATGTGACGATCAGTCCACTGAAAATTGTATCAGGAGAAAATCAGAGAAAAATTTTTTTTCTCGCTTGATGGTAAGACAAAAATGCGCCACATTTATTTTCGGCCGCCGGGGCTTCGTCCCAAATTTGCTCGGGAGCTTACGACGTGGCCACCTTTACTCGGTTGGGGAAAACACGCTTCGGCGTCGTGCGTTAAAATAAATCAGCGGGACGGAAAGTTGTAATTGTCCGCCAGACACTGATAATTTCTGACAGGCTGCTCAAAATTCTAATTTCGGTTCTAAATTTATGCAAAATAGAGGTTTTCAACGCAAATTTTTGCATTTTTTGACAAAAGGTTTTTTAACAAGAACAAGATTTTTCGACAAATTTTCCACAAAGCAAAAATTTAAGGGGGCGGGATGACCATAAACGCCATTGAATCCCTAAAATAAAGGTTGTTGTTGATTTTTTGTTTTAGATAAGGGGCGGGGTTCCATCAAGCCAGCTGGATGTTTGCTGGAACTTCGCTGGAAGTTTGCTGGATCGTGTAAACACCCTATAAGTGCTAGACACTCTCCCGTTCCGTATGTGATTAGTTGAACGTATTACAGTCTGTCTCGATACCCATACGGACAACACTGGGAGTCAGATGGCAAGACCATGACATTGTTGTCTGTCCAATGCAAGATGCAATGCATTGCATTGGACAGAGTATAAAATCACCCGAGCGTTCGTGCGTGCGTCTGTGCGTCCGTCCAACATTCGAGGCGCCATATCTCCGTAACGGTGCAAGATAGACACATGGTCACAATGGAACACCCATAGAAAGTGGCCCACCGCGAGTCGAATGGTCACGTGACTGACGACGTTAATAAAAGTAATAGCGAAAGATGACAATAACAATTTAAAATTTAAATTTTTAAATTTTACCTGTGGTTACACAGTTCACTGATTTTACTTATACGGACATAATGTAAGCTATCGAGATGCATTGGACAGACTCCGTGTTCGTTTGAATATTATCTTGTTTCATATGAAACAGTCCGTTCACGGTGAAAAGTCCTCATGTTACTGGTTCATTTTGAAGTGAAGTGAAGCATGCACATAGCCTACATGCGTAGATAGCCTACAACCGTAGTACGCACAATACGCTATAATCAATTACGCTCATTTGTGAGTACACTGTACAGTGTACACCTTCACATCACAGTCCGTACTACGTGCATAGGTCTATACACAGTTTGCATAGCTTACGCACGAATTGAGCTCAACTCAAAATTTAACACACTTACAGGATGGCAAAAATATAGTGCAGCACTTTCATTTTGTCGTCCAGCGTTGGACGACATACCGAAGAAGGATATCGTAATCATTGCAGGTGACTGGAATGCAAAGGTTGGAAGAGACAGCAATGGATGGGAGAGAGTCATGGGTAACTTTGGATATGGAGACAAGAACG